>JAEEGL013805952.1_pt1 | contig 20507 bp, 17 predicted proteins | sample 9134231 | NCBI WGS metagenome assembly JAEEGL01 (sample SAMN16246548, study PRJNA631951) | gut metagenome | biome: gut microbiome; feature: rumen; material: fiber-attached | host: Bos | place: Iran: Karaj | collected 2018-10
AAAGCCCCAATCCGAACTCAGTCCCCTCTGCCGTGGGAAGCATATCATTCATAAAAGTCGCAAACTCATATCCCTCATCGGAAGGATCTATCTCTCTTGTATGGTAACTTTCCTTGCACATCTGAAGGGTTGCTATTCCGTTCTCAACAGGATAAACCAAAGCGTAAACCGGATTATCCGGGAGACGCATCATCTCCTCAGTAGTCCTGTTATACCAATAATGCGTTGATGCAAAAAATGACTCTTCCAGAGATTCAATATACTCTATGGTCTCCTCATTAAGTCCGATTCTCTCGAAGTTTGGATCATCCCATGTGCAGTCCGTCTCGTACCATTCACCGTCCAGAAGTACAAGGTTCCAGCCGTGAGGTCCTTCCTCCACAGCGCCGTTAGTTGAAGCTCCTGCAACTCCGGATACCTGAACCGACATGATACCTGCTTTCTTAAGAAGATACTGAAAGGCTTTGGAATAACCTGAACATACCGCAGAATTTTCAGCCCCATACCCGTCATCAACAAGTGCTCCATAGGCAGTATGTGCCAGGTCCGTACCGGGATCACGATCTAAGGCATCATAATCATAAGACACCAAGTCTATAAGCTTATCGTGAATCTGAAGTTCTATCTCCGCATCCGTGGCATACAGATTAATATCTTCCATAAATAAATCGGCCGCATATTCAAAGGCACCGATCATGTAATTCTCATTCTCAATTCCGGGATTTAATGTAAAAGAAACTGATGTATTATTCCCTACGGTTAATCCTTTTATATTCACCCTGGGCTCTTCATCCACTTCCAGGTAAAAGAATTCGGGATGGTCATAGATCATTGCATGATAGATCTGATACATATTCGTAGCCTGATCTGCATACTGAGTCGCAGGAAAGCTGAGCTGTCTCGAATAACCCTCCACATCCTTATGCATGATCATATCGTAGAAGATCTCATATACAGCTTTATCGAAATCATCGAACTGATTATAGAAATAACACAGACTAAAATCATACCCCGTAGCATACTCATCCGGAACCCAGGAAGTTACGGCTACGGTAGAGGCAGTATCATCCTGTCCGGGCACAGCGTGAGTAGTATCGCGGTAATAAGCATAACCGGCAGCTGCAATGCACAACAGCATTATGACGGCAAGAACCTTGCCGCCATGATTACCCGGTCTGTGTTTTACATAGTAACTCTTCATTTCTTATCTCCGGTCTTACCCATCATTGCGGTAAGAGGATTGATTCCTGCCGCACGCTTCTTAAACTCAGTCAGATTAGCCCTGAGGTAATCTATGAGCTGAGAAGCTTCTTCATCCGTAAATCCCTGAACCCTGGTAAGGACACAATCAGGAATATATCCTTCCGCAAAATCCTCACCTCTGGAAAAACGAATATGTGCTATTTTCTTACCGTCCTTTTCTACGACACCGGAGATGTCGAGGGTGATTTCATTCATTAAGCACCTCACTTAAATAATACTCAAGCTGAAAATGATATTATTTCAATTTCCCTTGACTCTTACACTCCATAAACAAAGAAACTGTAACCAAGAGCTTTATCTCTATATAATCTATTTTGCGTGTATCTATAGTTACCCATTTATATGCGAATTCTCTACTAAAGTTTTCAACCTGTTTTAATGCCCATTCTTCATTGCTCCCATAAGGGGCAGGGCTATGTCTTTCATTTAAAGCGGTATATATTTTTTCTAATTGGTAATTCGCCATCTTATGCATGCCTGATGGTTTAAAAACCAAGGCCTTGTTTTCTAGATCACATACTCCCTCCATATCATAGCTATCCACTTGATCGCACAAATCAGGAATTAAAGACTCTAAATAGGTTCTGTATTCATTCACTACGAATTTATTATCATCATTAGTTATCGTTATATCCATATATTCAATCAGAGTCCAAATATCATCCAATGACTCATGTCGGAGACTTTGAATTCTATATATGTCTCTCAGAATATCAGAAGGCGATTGATTTCTATTTACCTTTTCTTTCTTCCAGTTTTCTATCGTTACTTTTGAATCATTAATAATCCACCCAGTAACTGTACTCAATTCGTTGTATTTTTCAACCAAAAAACCTTTTAATGCACTAAATGAAATAATAATATCATGAGTATCCCCGTCTTCAGTTTTTCTTGTAGAATACAGTCTAACTCCAATTGGTTCTGAACATTGATAATCAAAAAGGGTGTTTTTGTTAGCAATAACCCAGGGAGATACTTGTATACCAAAGATTTTTCTAAACGTAGTGTTATAGTGTGTATCATATGGATGTGCGAATGTAAGTGATCTAAAATATTTAAAAAAATCTTCATCGGTTGGGCATTCTTCCTCTGATAAGTTTGCAGGATCACCCATACAAAATTCTTTAAAATATTTCTTGTTCATATTGCATGAAGGTCTTTCATCGAAAACCTTTTTATAAGCACTATCAACACCATCATTCAACATACATGCGAACATAACAAAGCATAAAAAATCTTCTTCCGAATTCGGGTAATTCCAATGCTCATTTAAATACTTAACCGCAGTATCAATTCTATCCATCACAGCACAGAACAAATTATATAATGAGGAATTTGCTTCGTCGGAAATATTAGGCGATTCATTTACAGCATTCCTAAACTTCTCGCATATACTTGTATCTAATTTTGTTATAGAGTCCATATCATATACCCTAGTTCTATTAATTTCTATCTTCTCTTTCCTAACTATATCAGCTTCATTTCCCCAAAACTTGATAAGATCATCATATCCCTTGTTTTTGCTGATAATGATTATTTTAACCTCTTCGCTCGGATACTTTCCTATTAAATATCCCAAATATGAACCCAAGTGTTTATCCAAAGACTCTTTACCGGCAGGCACTTTATGAGTTTTTAATTCGGCTAATCCATGATTAACAACGATATCCAGATCAATACCCTTAGTATTTTCTGTAAAGAAAACATGAATATGATCGGAGTCTAACAATTGCGAACAATCCTCCATGCCTTTACTGCCAACGTTCTCATAATCAATCAAATAAAATGTATCCATTAAAACCGCCCCATTTATCAACAGCTATTAGAGTCTATTTGTTTTGAATCGTTTAATTCTTTTACTTTTTAGTTTACGTTACGCCAACAGTTTCACAATCTTGCAACGTTACGATTATTCGATATTTTTAATATATCGACATCTTGGGTAATTCGAACATCCGAAAAACTGATTACCAGCATTCGACCCTTTTCTAGCCGTCCTTAAAACAAGAGTTCCACCGCATCTCGGGCATCTGTCCATGCTGTATACATCCGCAGGTCTATAAACTATATCAGAAACATGCTTATACTTTACTTCCGGAGACACTTGAGTATATGGGTATAATTGATTAAAGATTCTTTCTATATTATCTTCATCCAAGACAATCCCAATTCTATTATCTATTGAATTAACGTAATCAAACACACTCGATCTGTGAGTTACTATAACGTCCGGACTATAGATAGTTAGATTTTTAAACTCGCATTTATCAGAAAATGCAATTATGCTATGAATTGGGTATATACCCATAACATTTTTCTGTAACCACTTTATATGGGAGCTGTTTTGCATTATGGGATTATAGAAATGTTCTTTACGAGAGCCCCGTCCGCTCGGAAACGTTTGTGTCCAAGTCTTGTTAGATTCAGATCCAAAAATCCATCCGCCATAATTCTTGCTCTCAAACACATAGATTCCAGATCTAAAGATCATCAAAACATCAATCTCAGATGTTTCACCATTGTTCTTAGGCAAATAACAGTTAAAAAGAAATCTTGCTCCAACCTTCTCAAACGGCCGAAGATTTAGATAAATCAGATATTCACCAAACGCTCCCTTGTCAGCTAGAACTTGGATAAAAAAGCGGTTAGTAGACTTATAATATTCACCACTATAATAAAAAATTTCATGAACGACAAATAATATGAAAAGAATTATTAATGACAAAAAACTAATTCCCATACCATCCCCTCAAATATAGAAACCTGTTACTTATCAATATTCTTAATATATCTACATTTAGGATAAGCGCTGCACCCATAGAATTGATTGCCGGCGTTATCACCCTTCTTGGCAGTTCTGAGAACAAGAGGGCTATCGCATCTGGGGCATTTTAAATCAGTTTCCGGCAGCGGAGCTTCTGTTTCAGTTTTTACCGCTTCTTCCGAAGAAGGATTCTTGCTTGTTCCAACCTCATTTACAAGCTCTTCAAACTTTTGTATATATTCCGGCCGCTCTTCTACATTAGAATCTAAATAACTTTGCGCACAATCAGTCATTTCTTTCATAGAAGAAGCAAATTCTTTACTATTTTGTTCCTGTTCTTTAATAAATCTAATAAGTTGGTCAGCACGAATTACTTTACTCTTCACTTCTTTCTTGGCATATTTATCATTGACCACTGTTTTGGGATTAGCCAATACAACAACACTTTTAAAATAACTATCAAACGCGACATTTTTTAGCACTCTTATTAAAGCATTTGAGTTTTCATTTCTCATTTCCCTCAAAACAGTCATATGTCTTTCATTCTGAGTGATTGGAGAATAAATACCCTCCTTATAGAATCTCTTGCCGCAATTGATGGTTCTTAGGAAATCACCATTATTGTTGATTTCAATATTTCCAAATAGATTCTTACATTCAATAATGTAAATACACTTAGGCGCAACGACAAGAAAATCAATCTGTGCTGACAATCCTGATTTAGTAGTAATATATAAATCATGAAGAACAACGAGGTTCATCCCGCTGTTCTTCAATTCAAACAGAATATTGTCCTCGCCAAGTATCCCGGCATTTACAATAGTAATCTCTTTCTCAATCTTCTCTTTTACATCACCCGAGGCTTTAGGTAATAGATCTTGTAACTTCTGAAGATAATCCTTTGCATCAGTAGACTCTTTAAGAATAACCACTTCCGGTTTTGAGAAAATACCCATTATTATTTCTCCCACCACATTTGAAATAAAGATATTTGTAGATACAGTGCTATTTTACCACAGTATGCTCACAATAATCCCTAATAAAGTGATAAAGCATGTTTTTTCGGAACTCAAAAGGACGGTCAAAAGGATTAATCACCACTCCGGTTAAATCCTCCCTCTTAAGCCCCAATTCCAGGATATCCTTAATACGGGTAGGCATAAGGATATTAGTGGTCTGTCCTTTTGTTCTGGCTTCATCGCTAAGAAACAGTGGTATCCATAATTGCCCATCCTGATCGGTCATAGTATCAAGTCTAAGCCTTACAGGATTCTTTACAGTTACGGTATCACCTACGCAAAGCTTATCAAGCTCCATTTCCGAGAAAAAATTACCTGACGCATCAACATAAGGAGCCAAAACAGTCCCTCCCTCATTAGTTCTGCGTGATAACTCATTAAGGAATAAATCAAAGTTCTTCCCCCTCTTGCTTTGATCCTGTTCGTCATAGTAACGCTGATATATATCAGCCAATACTGCATTTTCATCTGTTTGAGTAGCTGCAACTACTTCCAAACGAGGATTTATAGTTTTATCAAAGATTCTGAGGACCTCTAACATATCATCCTCAACTCTTTGCATTACTTCGCCCTTATACAGTACCGGCATTCCATAAAATCCCTCAGCCATGGAACCGGCAATAGCTGCAATCGTATCAGTATCACCGCCAAGAGATACAGCATTACGGATAACATCTTCTACTGAGGTGCCGTCCATAAAACTCCTAATTGCCTTAGGAAGAGCATCCATACAAGACTCGTCATGTCTGTGTCTTGCCCTCATTTCTTCCAAAGACTCAGAATAATCATATCCAAACTCACGGTTAATATACTCTGCGATTTCCTCTTTGGATGCCCCTGTTCTTCCAAGAAAGATTACTGCCGCAGTACACTCTGCTCCCTTTATTCCCTCGGGATGATTGTGAGTTACCCTTGCCGTTGCCGCTGCAACTTCTCTTGTTCTATCAAGGGACTCATAAAGCCAGCCTGCCGCGGAAACCCTCATCGCAGATCCGTTTCCATAACTTCCGTAGGGTTTCGGATTACTTGATACAAGCCAATTATTAAACCTTCCTCCAAAGCCGGCATATGGATATCTGTGTCCCCAATCACGCATGGAATTTATAACAACCTGTTCAATAACAGAAATCTCTGCATCTTTACCAACCTTCAAAAGCGCCTCGGCCACAGCTATAGTCATAGCCGTATCATCAGTCCAATTACACTCAGGAGTCAGGAATTCAAACTCCTTCTTCCAACCGGGAGCGTCAAATTCAAATCTGCTACCTACGATATCTCCAAGAATTGCTCCAAACACAATATCTACCTCCTTTTCTTAAGTTGCATTTCCTATCCGCAACTATTGAATGAAGTATATACAAAGAAAGTCAACGAAACGTCCACGCTCCGTTGACTTTTAATCCTTTGGGATTTTACTTAATATATTTCAGTTCCGGACAACCGTAATCATCCAGAATCAGGTTAATCTTAACGATATTGTACTCTTTATTAATGATACAGGCTTTAACAATCAGATCGGCCTTTGAACTGGGGCTAAGTGTCCATCCTGCTCTTCCAATCAGATCCAATGTCTCATTTACATTAAGATGTAAAGAAAGGCATAAAGCTATAGTCGTATACTTATTGGGTATATATTCCATATCGGACTGAAGTTTGGAATATACTTGCTTAGATACATAGTTGGTATATACCTGAGGTCCTGTAAGACCTCTTTCATCTATAATCTCAAAAAGCCTTTCCTGAAAAGTCTTATCTACACATGCCACCATGGAAGCAACATCAGTCTTAGGTGTATTAGCCACTTCTGTAGAATGATATCTTCCCTTCGGCTCTCTCCGATTGAACCTTCGTCTTCTTGAATTGGCAATTGCAGATTCATCTACATAGTTATCATCGATATACTCTCTGATATTGTCCATCAGATTTTGGGACAGTTGAAGAGCCTTTCTATCGAATACAACTAAGTAGACTTTCATATTATGCTCTATCAGGAAAGCCTGAATCGTAGAAAGAGTTATGTTTAATGCTTCATCCTTAGGAAATCCATACTCACCGGTAGATATCAAAGGGAAAGCTATACTCTTACATCCAAGTTCTCTTGCTTTCTCCAATGAATTACGATAGCAGTTCTTAAGGATATCAAATTCACCATGCTCACCATCTATCCACTTCGGGCCAACAGTATGAATAATATACTTGGCATCAAGCTTAAAAGCGGGCGTTACCGCAACTTCACCACGAGAAATGTCACCAATCTTAATACGCTCTGCAAGAAGTTTCTTCTCTCCAGCAGCCTTGTAAATAGCAGAGTCAGTTCCACTGCCAACTACAGGTTTGGGATTAGCAGTGTTAACGATTGCATCTGCAGATACTTTAGTTATGTCGTTTCTAATTATTTCAAATGGCATATATTTACGTGCAGTTAGAGATAAGGATTTACTGATTAATCTTTCCTAATTCAGAAATAATTCGATTTTTAATGTCATCGGAAGTTTTTTGGTAATCCTTCATTAATGCAATCAACTGTATGTGATTATTCTAATGTTCAGACCACAATTTGCTTCCGACCATCTTTTCGAAATCAATTATTATCGGAGAATACTTTCTCTCATATTCTTCTAATCTTTTTACTTTCTCATCTCTGAAAAAAAGAATACGCGCTATTTTCTTACCATCTTTTTCAACGACGCCGGAGATGACGAGATTGATTTCAATCATAAAGTTTACTATGCGTTATTCAGGATTCTGTTAATGTACTTAATCTCACTGTATCTAATATATCCGACATTCACATATCCGCTATATATGAACTCATAAAACCCAAAGTAAATAGCTGACGTATCAGTCAATATCTCATTCTTAAGAGTATCTTGAAATCCGAGACCTGTTGTTCGCAGATAGTAATGCATGCATTCGTGAATCAAAACCGAAAGAACATTATTAGGCATCATACGACCTTCTATCTTAATCTCTATACAACTGCCAAACACTGATTGTTTATAGAGCCCTGCAGCTTTCCCGTTCATTTCAGAAACCGGGTATACCGGTATATTTACATTCGGCAATCCTACATGATTAAGTATATCTCTTGCCATATCCGACAACACTTTAGGATCGGTGTATCTTTCACAAAAGAGATTATAAAGCCTCTCGTCAGGAATGTATTCCCTTCTATTTATCGGTCTATATTGTCTAAGATATGCAATGCTATCATCTATTTCAGCCTTATGTGGAGAATAAAACTGAGTGTAATAAACGAGCAGAATCATTGCACATATAAAACAAATAACCGGAATAATAGTCTGCATACTTATGCCTGTACTCTCAAAAAATCACGATAATATCAGTCAGAATAATCCATGCCCATCTCTTTCAGTACTTTATTTATATAATTCATTTCAGATTTGTTGATATATCCCGCCCTGAAATAGCCTTCGTACATGAACTCAAAAAATCCGAAGTATATAGTAGCTGTATCTGTCAGAATATCCTTTTTATGTATATCAGCATATCCAATTCGAGTTAGCCGTAAATAATAATGCATACACTCATGAATCAAGATTGCAAGCACCTCAGGAGGATATGAATCCTCTTTAAGCTTAATCTCAATGCATGTTCCGTATGATCCATAGGTATAGCTTCCGGCAGCATTTTCATCCAGTTCATCAACTATATAAACCGGAATAGAATTATTGGGGAGTCCAAGATGCTTGAGAATATCTCTGGCCATAGCTGAAAGATTGGGCGTTTCGTTGTAATGGTCACAGAAATTTGCATATATCTGTTCATCAGAGACATACCTTATATGATCAACAGGTCGTTTGCTCGTAAGTTACTCCAAGCTTTCATCTATCTCATAAATTATATAGCTATGCGACGGATGAAACGAGTCTGCTTTTCTAATAACTAAGTACACTATCCCTATTACAAGTATAACTATAAGATGTGCTAAAAGACTATATGTCATAAGAAAGCCTCTTATATCGGAATGTCAAATACTTTATAGATTAATATTCTGAATGCATCTACATTTTGGGTATGTTCTGTACCAATAAAATTATCATCAAATCAAACATTTTTCACATAACAAACCAAACAATTATATAAAGTGAAATTGCTTTATATCAGAAACCGAAATTCTATAAGAATCTCTTGTTGTAGGCGTACCAACAACTTTTACGTAATCATAAAAAGCATCGCTTTCAAGAATTCTTGCTGCATCCATTAAGGTAAATTGATTTGTTTTCGGAACAATATAATACCCCGCATATGGAATCTCATTTTTGCAAGACAAATGAATCCTAACTCTGCCAGAAACAATCATAGGCATAATCAATTTGTCTTTAAATACACTAGTCAGTGCTTGAGATCTGCCATATTCATACCAAAAAGATCCGGGTGACATACTACGTCTAGATAATACATTTTTATTTTGTTTCAAATAACTGTAAATATTAGGATATGTAGCCTTGAATTCACGCTCAGGAATGTTTGTAATGGTACTGTTTTTTATGCTATATGGAAAAATTATTTTATAGTGCCTATTAGAGCTCTTGCTTCTTGGGCTAACAGCATCATGCATTAATTCTTTTTCAAATTTGTAATTTCCAAATACGATATTGCTATCATTTTCTGTATAATCTTTTATAATATATACGTTGTTTTTTAGCGTAGCCACACAATTTAATACATCAAAATATTCTCCAAATTCCTTGCCTTGCAAATCATCTTCTGTATTTTCAAACAGCCACTTATCTCCAAGTAAATGTTTTGATAGTTTCTTTCTGACCTTTTCAATGTAATTCTTATAGGTCAAAGTAGTGGAATGCGAATTCCTACAGATAATTATAGAAGATCCGATAGTCCTATCCGGAAATACTCCCACACCAGTATAGTTAATTAATTCGCAGATAGTTGGTTTTATTATTCGTCTCAATTCTTCAGCATATTTATTTCTAAATATACTAAATGGTATCAAGTAGGCCAAAGAACCTCCATCAGATAATTCATTTAAACTTTTTTCGATAAATGCATACGAGTAATCAAATCGCCCATTTTTGCAAGATAAAAAATGCTTATTTAAAAATTCCCGTTGTGATGTAGATAGATCATGATACGTAATATAAGGTGGATTCCCTATAATATAATCATATTTTTCATCTTTCTGTTTTAAATAATCCTTGCAATTAATATTCCAGCGAGCTGGAGTGATTCCTAATTCCAAACATATATTATCTAGTTTTAGTCGAGCTCTCACAATTGCTTTTCTATCAATCTCGTAAGCAACAATATCATTTTCAAGCCCGCTCCGAATTGCTTCAATTGATATATTTTTTTGTTGGCAATCCCTAATATATCTCCTTACGATCTCTGCCAATACATTTCCATCTCCACAGGAATTCTCTAAAACTTTCTTCCCAAATATATCCGATTTATAGCCTACTGAATCTAATAGTATTTTTACATACTTCTCAGGAGTTGGAATCTGACCAAGTTTACCCATACATCATGCACTCTCTTTCATATATTTTTTATTCTCAGCAGCTTCAATTATAACCTGGTCAAAGTCATCCAGTAATTCCATTATCATATTAAAAGTAGTATCAAATTCATCCTTTTGAATACAATATCTTTCTCCATGAACCACCCTATGTCTGTTTGAAAGCAATTCGGCCTCAATATAATTTTTTTTCAAAGTAAAAATATCCGTTTCAATACCTATACTTTTTAATATTTCTTCAATTTCTTCAGATGAAGGATTAGAATGTGTTGAAATGACATTCTTAGATATTTTAAAACATTTAACAGATAACTCTTCATATTCAGAAATCAAATTTTGATGAATGCTATTTTTATCTGTATTCTTACACTTAGCGAACTCACCACTTAAATTAATAGTTATAAAATTGATTTTTAATAGGTTATTGGGAATTTGCTGATCCGAAACATGCTTGATATAGGTATTAGCTGCATACTTAATAAACCCTTCAAAATGGGCACATAAAAGAGCTATACTAGATCTCAGTATTACTGTTTCATTTGATGCATCACTAGATAGAAGCATTTTAAGAGAAAGCATTTCCTTTTTTCTCCAAGCTAGATCCCCATCTAATAATGTCTGTAAATCTTCTACAGTTTTAATACTCTTCGACATAAAATTCTTCCCTACTAAGAGCAGTTAGTTTTCTTATACGACTCACAGGTCTAATTCCTCTTTTTGTAGCTTCAAGATAACCATTTGACATGTATATTTGATCGATTCTTATTTTCAGTTTATCTTTGTTATTTTCATAATAATTTAAATTATCTGTCAATCCTGGAATGATTGCCTCATACGCGCCAACAAGCACAGGTCCGACATGATTTTCTTTATCTATATCATACTTTTTAAATGCATCTTCTCCCATCACTTCATATATCAAGTTAAATGTCTTCTCAAAAATAGTTTTTTCTTTCACAAAATCAATTTTTGCATCCAACAATTCAATAATCTCATCTGTTATAAAATTATTATAATTTTCCGAATCACTTACATTCATTTTTGAAAATCGTAAAACAAAATATTTGACCACAAGTTCCAAATAGCCCTGTTCTTCTACATCTTTTTCTGATAAAGGAAGTGAATTACGAAAAGCGCTATATTCACTTAACTCTTTAAATTCCTTATATGAATCTTCGTCTTTCATAACCAAGATACAATTTCTTATTTCTTGAGGGCTTAAATGACTACCGCCGGTATTCAAACGCTGAAACATTTCATACTGTGCAAAACCATCACTACTTTTATCTATAATAATAATTAAAATCTTTGATCTCTTGATATATCTCCGCTGAGCTTCTGTCAAAGACTTTTCCTCATCAGCATTCTCCCAATACTTTCCTTCTAAAGCTGTTAAGAATTTAGTCTTAGTTAATGCTTCTGTTGGCTGAAATTGACAATCATCCATTGAGGCATCATCATTATTCACTTTGAGAATACCCATGAATTTGAAAATAGTTGATAATCTTTGTTGGCCGTCAATCAAGCTCCACTTTCCATCTTCGCCTTGAAACACATAGATTGGTGGGATTGGAATTTGCAGCAGTATTGATTCTATAAGTGCTGATTGCTGATCAATATCCCATCTAAACAATCTTTGATAAATTGGACTGATATTCAAATCTCCATCTCGGTATAAACCAGCGAGTTCCCCTATCGACATGGGGTAACTATCTGTCTTTATAGATTTAGACATTTTATCAATCTGATCCTGTAATGATTCCATAATTCCAACTCCTTTAAATAATTATTTTATAAAATGTATCATTATATTATTTTTCAACTGTAGGAATAAAAACCTCCTCTAGAGGAATCATATCTCTATACTTATCATCCAAAGATTTATAATATTTCAAAAACAATCGCACAAATTCAGGTCCATTTATCCCTCTAATCCTGGGATTATTCTCTAAGAATTTCTTTGCATTCTTCGTATAATCAGAAAGTGTCACAAATAATCCGTAATCGCCCTCGTGCATTAATCCTTTTAAGGCTTGAATTCTATCCTCCTGAATTGCTGAATCAACACTTTTAACCTGAACTACTATTCGAGGCGGCAGTTCATCTTTATATGCGATTATATCTATACCATGATCACCGCCATGTTTCGATAGTGTAGTTCTATAACCCATAGCCATTAGAAGATTTGCTACAACCTCTTCAAAAGGATATCCTTTTACCTGTTTACTCAACTCTTTCAGCACATAGTCTGTAGTGGATTCCTTTATTTCTTCAGCTGTTGCGGCAACAGTTTCGTCCTCCACTTCATCAGTAATATTCTTTTTAAAGTTCTTTTCTAACGCTGACAAAAATTCATCCGCATAGTTTTTTACTGTAAAAAAAGACAATGCAGACCCTATCTCATACAATGCGCCTTGTGAAAAAGCAGTTCTCGGTATATGTTTTAGCCATTTTACAGCATGCTGTTGAACATATTCATGCTCATTCTTGTTATATATGTAATTACTCTCAATAACTCCAATGTTTATCATGCGATCTATTTTGGATGGAAATACTATATAGTCTCCAATCTGGAGCTCATGTGTAAATCTAAAAAGCATACCTGCGCAAGTAGGAATGGATCCGATTTTTGCATTTGGATAAGTCTTAGTATATGCTTCCTTAAATGCTTCCCTTGTATTATCAAGTTTCGATAAGTCTCCCATTTGTGGCCATCCAATAGCTACTAAATTCTCGTTCAAAAACAAATTGTCATCTAATGTGTGAATTCCCCACACTCTTTTTTCTTCCATGCCGCCTCCATTTTTTAGCAAAAGTATTCTATCGGACATAAGTAATTGTTTTTATTATCAAGGGTTGCTTTTTTATCATTTGTATAACTACTCAATTTTCAATTCACAGTTAAATTTGATGTTTTCCCCGTCATAAACAACATTATCAGAACTAATTTTCACTTTAGCATTACAATGAATATTAAAAGGGCTCACTAATTCAAAACTATTAACACGCAGGATCAATTGATCACTTATACTCTTCAAAGCATCCTTGGGAGACACATAAAAAATATAATAATTTGGTTTTTTCCCAGCAATCTCTATTTCGTGCATGAAAACAATCACAAACTCATATTTTTTCATTGATGATATAACATTCATCATATCCTTTGTTATTGGAGGATGTTTCAATGCTTGTTCTCTCGAATTTCCATTTGCATCAACAATTTTATATTTTCTTATTTTAGGATAATGTATTTCCACCAAGCATCCTAAGAATTTGGGGTTCCTTTTGTACACACTATTAATATGTTCTATATATTCGGAGCATTTATCATTATGAACTGAGCACACTTTTTTAAAATTGCTTATAAAATTCTCATAATTAAAATCACTTATTAGGTTTATCCGTTCTTCAACAAGTTCAAGTGGCTTTTTTAGAGCTTGTCCGTTAGCAATTTCTACATCTAGCAAATCCGGATTACCATTATATTTATTTATTGTCTTATTAATTTCCGTATTCTGAACATCAAGTAAATTGTGCGTTCTCTTTTTCTTTTCTTGTATTAACAAATCAGTTTGGCAATGCTCAATTCCATATATTTCATTATCAATACTCAAAACAAAATCCGGGCGTTCAAATTCTTCAGATAATATCACACTATTTTTCAGCATATTATGATACTGTTTTGAAAAAGAACCACGAATTTGATTAGAATGAATTACATTATATATGCACTTGATTTCTTTTTCTTTACTACCCATATATCAACCTTGAGCTATGGATCTGCAATTATCGCTAATCGCTCATTGCTTGAAGCTATAAAAACATGTTTTGCAATAGAAATTTCTTATACTTTTTGATTTGTTCTAATTTACGTTGATGAAGGGTGATAAGGTTGTCGATATTTCTGAAAAATCCAGCAATCTTCTTCTGCTCACCATATGAAGTTACATTCACAATAAATTCCTGCATCTCAGAAGCAAGGATATGTTTAATGGTATTACCAGTTGTAATGTTTTCAATTTTCTTTTTTGACTTGGTTGTCTGATACTGATAATTCAAAAAATAGGGTTCAATTTCTATCTTCGGACTTCTGAACATAATGAGCGCATGAGCCGCTGAACAGTCCAGTTCTTCTGGGATTACAGCAGCATGGCCAACATGTCCAGACTGAACCATAACCATATCGCCAGCGTGTAGCCACTTATCTTTTTGCTTCTCATAAAACTCATCGTTAATAAATACTTCGGTGTTATGGTTTATCTGACCATCCTTTATATTATTGGATTCCAGATAAAAATGTCCCTTTTCAACATAATATGGAGTAGCAGTTCCGACGAAGGCATTTCCAATATCTTTGTATATATCCGATAACTTACGCTGTTCCCAAACGTCATTAAATTCAGGGAATCTAATTTCTGGAATATATTCTCCTTCTTTCGGGAACATTTTTTGAAGCATACTTCTCTTCAACAATTTCACAGCATCATACTTACGCTGATGAAGGGTGATAAGGTTATCGAGGTTAACAATTAGCTCCGAGATTTTCCTTTGTTCTTCTACTGATGGTGCTATGAAAGTCATTCCACAAAGAACATTCCATTTTAGTACTATAGTTGATGTACCTAATGAAATAGCACATGCCTCTTTATCCCATTCTTCCCTTGATAAATATATGTGTAAAAAGTTTTCATCAGCTTGATAGTCTTTTATCTTAAAAACAGTATCATTAAAAGTCACTATATATGTGTGATTAGAGGTGTTTAAGCCTAACCCAATTTTTTTCCCATGAGTTCGTGGGTTATAGACAAAACATCTTGGATTAACCAAATAAAAGTTGCTTACATCTGTTGATTCGTCCATGTTGGCATATGTAGGAATCATTTCTTTAGTTAAAGTTACACCGATGGCATCGTTTATTCCATATATCATATCAGTGTTCTTTTCAAGACATTGTTCAATAACATCGCCCAACTTACGCTGTTCCCAATCATCAGTAAACTCCGGGAATCGAATTTTAGGTCTTTTTTCATTGCCCATTACGTTTACCCCCTTCCAGGAAGCTTTAATCCGAGTTCAGAAAAATACTTGTTAAGCTCTTTTTCTGCCTTTTCTATTTCAGCATCTATATCCTCTATTTCCTTAGTAACATCGTCTATGTCAATTTCTTCCTCTTCTTCTGCGGCATCAACATATCTGGGGATATTAAGGTTATAACCGTTCTGTTCTATTTCTTCCATCGAAGCAACATGAGCATATTTATCAACATCAACTCTGTTCTTATATGTCTCAATAATCTTAGTTATATGCTCATAAGAAAGTTCATTCTGATTTTTGCCTTTGATAAAATCTTTACTTGCATCTATAAACAGTATATTTCCAGAATTCCCATTTCTCTTGCTCTTAAGCACCAAAATGCATACAGGTATAGATGTTCCATGGAATAAATTTGCAGGCAGACCAATTACTGCATCCAGTCTATTAATCGTGCAAATCAAATACTTTCTAATATCTTCTTCAGCACCACCTCTAAAAAGAACACCATGAGGAAGAAGAATTGCAATTCGTCCATCCGCCTCATCCATGTGGTAAACCATGTGCTGAAGGAATGCAAAATCGGCATGTGATTTGGGTGCAAGCTTATCTACTCCGGAATATCTAGGATCATCCAGTAAACTTGTATCAGCATCCCATTTCAGACTGTAGGGAGGATTTGCAACCTGTACGGTCAGTTTCAGATTTTCGCCATATAAATCGTTTTTGAGAGTATCGCCCTTGTATATATCAAAGTTCTGGTAATCGATACCATGCATCAGCATATTCATACGAGCAAGGTTATAAGTTGTAGGATTGTTCTCCTGACCATAGAAATGTCCGACTCTACCAGTCGAAAGATGCTTCCTAACATCAAGAAGCATAGATCCGGAACCGCAAGTACAGTCGCCAACAGTTTTTGCCTCATCAAGCCCTAAGCTAGCAAGTGTAGCACATAAAGTAGAAGGGCCTACCGGTGTAAAGAATTCACCACCTTTTTTACCGGCGCCTGATTGGAATAATCCTATAAGGATCATATATGCGGTACCAAGGACATCAAATTCCTGATCCTGAAGATCCATATCAATCTCACCGATTTTTGAAATGACCTTACCTATCTTGTCGGTTCTTTCAGACACAGAATCTCCAAGCCTAGTATCCTGAAGTCGCATATCATCAAATAATCCTGAGAAAGCGCTCTCTGACTTATGGCCTAATGTGGATCCTGTTAATTCACTTACAGCCCCCTCGTAGTCTTCTATAGAAAACTTATCAGCATCATTTACAGGTTTAACAATTTTTCTATACAATTCCCTAAACAGATTTTCCGGTTTAATAATGTATCCAAGATGATCTATGCTCCATTTCTCAACAATAGGCTTATAGTCTTTACTTGCAAAGGCTTCTTCATATGTAAGCTTGTCGTTCTTCAAGATATCCTGCATATACATCTCTGTACGCTCTGAAAGATATCTATAAAAGATAGTTCCAAGAATATAATTACGGAATTCATTTGCATCCATTCCGCCTCTTAAATCATTGGCTATTGACCACAGCTGGGAAGAAAGTTCTGCAGCCTGAGCCTGTGATCTTTCAGTATTAATTGCCATTTAATTATCCTCCGCCTTGAATTTTGTATAGCTTTGTTTTATAAATTCCTGTATCTTTTCAGTCAAAGCAGTTACTTTAAGTAGTCCAAATGCATATGGTTCGAGTCTTTTACGAATCGAGTCTTCAGTAATTCCACCCGTAAAGACATAGTCAGTCATTATGTCGTTTACGATAGAATATTCAATGCCATTATCAAAAGCGAACTCTTCCATCTCTGCTTTCTGCTTTTCTTTTTCAAATTCTTCAAAAGCAGCCTGGACATCAGCATCTTCTGACAGATCATAAAATCTAGTTCTGACAAATTCTGCCATAATATCTTTCTTAGCTCTCAAGGACTCATTATCAGATCTTTCTATTTCTCGAAGAATAAGATCTAGATCTGCTTCTTTTTCCTCAGTGGTCTTTGCAACCTTATTAACAGATTTAAGAAGATTTAAAATATAAACAACATTTATTCTGTCCGTTCTCACAAGTTCAATATCAAAATCAACATCAACCGGAACAGGAACTTTGGGTGGATTCGGACCAGGACCTATCTGATCCTTAAAGTACAGATACCAACTCTTATATCCTTCATATTCATCCTCATCCATGACAACAGCGAGATCGGCCCATTCAAACTTGCTGAATGTCTTTAGTGTTGCGAGTGTGCCGACCATAGTTCTGAACGCAATAATGAACATACGGATTTCGTCTTCGCTCTGAAGTTGTCCGGCATCATCTACTGTAGGAGTGATTTTCCGTAAAATTGGTACCTGATTAATCCATTTCTGGACATAATATTCATAATTCTCAAGAAGATATTCATTAGGATCTCCATCCCCCGAGAATAGTCTTAATGCATCATCCTGCCACTTTTTAATATTTCTATATGTGATGATCTGACCAAATTGCTTGGTCACTTTATCTACACGATTAGTACGACTATAGGCTTGAACCAGGGTATGCCAAATAAGATTCTTATCAAGATAAAGAGTATTCAAGGGCTTCGCATCGAAGCCAGTAAGCATCATATTAACAACAAGAAGAATATCAACCTGAGGAAGATTCTTCTGTTTAAGTCTCTTCGCTATATCTTTTCTATACGCATCAAACCCATCGATAGCATACGAGGTGCCAAACATTTTGTTGTAATCATCAATACATCTGGACAGAAGTTCGGCGGAGTGTTCATCTCCCACGCCGTCTAAATCTTCATTTGCTCCGTAGCTGAATATTGCAGCTATCTTATACTGTTGATTCTCAGGTCTCTTCGAATTCAACTCCTTTAAAATGTCATAGTACTGCCCCAAGGTCTTAATGGAATCCACAGCAAACAGAGCTGTATAGATATCTTTTCCTTGAGGATGAACATGCTGCTCGTGGTGATCCAAAAGATGTTGAGCAATATTTTTGATGCGTTCTTCGTCATGATATAAACCGTCGATATCAATGTTATGACGTTTACAATAATCCGGATCATCCAATTGTTCAGGATCTATTCCTTTAAGTGCGATCTGACGAGCGAAGATGCTTCTCTGATACTCTACGGAGAATCTAAGAACATTACCATCCGCAATTGCATCCTTGATCATATATCTGTGGAGACAGGAATCCCTCTTTGTTCCATCCGGAAGAAGTCCGGCATTGAAAATATCGGCAGTAGTTCTACCATCAGATCCTTTGTTGGCTTCAAAAATTGGAGTTCCGGTAAATCCAATATAGTTAGCCTTAGTGAAATGCCTCTCAATATCTCCATGCATCTTTCCGAACTGGGAGCGATGGCATTCATCTATTATGAAGACGACTCTCTTATCACGGTATTCATCCATAAGAGTTTCATATCTCTTGGATTTAACCGCGTTAGCCATTTTCTGAATTGTGGTGACAATAAGCTTTCTATCCGTTTCTTTGAGCTGTCTTACAAGAACTGCAGTGCTATCAGAATTATCTACACAGTCTTTCTCAAAACTGTTGTACTCATCCACGGTCTGATCATCCAAGTCTTTTCTGTCTATAAGGAAAACAACCTTATCAATCAAAGATTCATCCCTAAGAAGCTGAGCAAGTTTAAAACTAGTCAATGTCTTGCCGGACCCGGTACAAGCAAATACGTATCCGTTCTGGTTAGATTCAAGCACTCTTCTCCTAGCTGCCTTAACAGCATAGATCTGATACGGTCTCATGACCATAAGAATAGGCTCAGTCGACTTGATGACCATAAACTTATCAAGCATTTCGGTAATAGCAACTTTTCGGAAGAATTCTGATGTGAATTCATCCAACGTATTGATTCGTTTATTCTTTTCATCTGTCCAGAAGAATACGAGAGATTTTAAAATAGGATTGTACAGACCATTTTCCATTTCATTTTCATTACAGAAATACTTGGTCTGAACAGAATTAGATACTACAAATATCTGAAGATAGCGGAATAATCCCTTAAAAGAGAATTTTCTATATCTGTTTATTTGGTTAATCGCCTCATTTATTTCAACACCGGGGCGTTTGAGCTCAACCTGAATCAATGGCAGTCCATTAATCAAAACCGTAACATCATAACGGTTTTTGTAACTGACATCATCCTTATGATCTTTATCCATTGTGATCTGGTGGGCAACTTGATAGATATTTCTATCGGTATCGAATGTAAAGAAATCAAGATAGACGGTTTTTCCGTTATCAAGAGAAAGAATATACTTGTCGCGGAGCAACTTTGCAGATTCATAAACAGACTTATTATCCAAATGAATCATTATTCTATTGAATTCCGCATTCGAAAAAGAGGGTTCTCCTTTTGTCTGAACAAGCTTCTCTTTGTTGAATTCTGCAAGTTTTGCCCTAAAGTTAGCTATAACATCGTCATAGTTCTTAAGATCAACGTATTCATAACCTATAGACTCCAAACGATCTATAAATTTTGTTTCTACATCATATTCTGAAATGTGAGCCATTTCCCTTTCATTCCCCATCTTTCTACACGCAGATATTTCCAATAGTCTATTTTGCAGCAACAAAGTTTATCGATAAGACTTATATAAACGTTATTTAATGGATTTGACTAGATGTTTGAAAGCTAACACCTCAAACAATTATTGAACGGATAATAGAAAAAACTCTTCAGATTATTCCCCATAAACATATTGTAGTCCCCATAAGAATTATGCCACTGAGGCATATCTTCATTAATATATGCCTCAATGGCATAATTATACCATTTTTGCTGATATTTTGGGGCTTTTTCTGCATTTTTATATCGCTCTCAGTCCAATTTCTTTTCCGGGACCGGAATATACCAATGCGGGCATATTTGAGACGGTTCCGTCCTCCTTCATAATGA
>JAEEGL017079050.1_pt1 | contig 20507 bp, 17 predicted proteins | sample 9134231 | NCBI WGS metagenome assembly JAEEGL01 (sample SAMN16246548, study PRJNA631951) | gut metagenome | biome: gut microbiome; feature: rumen; material: fiber-attached | host: Bos | place: Iran: Karaj | collected 2018-10
GTTTCCGAGCATCTCAAAACAAGTAAGGTGGCTTGGATCGCCAACTTCTTCGATGTCGCCGGTGCGGATACACTTCTGATAATCGGTAAGACGAGTGCCGGCCGGGTGCTTTTCGCCAAGAAGATATGGAACGAGAGGGTGCATTCCCGCCATAGTGAACAAAACTGAAGGGTCATTTTCTGGAATCAAACTCTGACCAGAAATTTCAACATGATTCTTTGATTTGAAAAACTCAATGTACTTTGAGCGCAATTCGTTTGCTGTCATAATTCACCTACTATATTACTTTTTCAAAATAAATTCTACACGCCTGTTCTTCCAGCGATCATCAATATTTGTCGATGGAATGGCCGGATTTTTGCTTCCGTTGCCAAGTGCCGTAAGATTTGAAGCCGGAACACCATCCTTTATGAGCCATTCACGAACGAATTTAGCCCTCTTCTCTGAAAGAATTTTGACTTCATCTTCTTCTTCCTGACTTCCGGAAAGATTGTTCGCATTTCCCTCGATTGTGACATTGTAATCACGGAATTTTTTAAGGATTTCCGAAATTCGGCTCAGGATTTTCACATTGTTCTCAAGGGTTCGGCGGTCGAGGCCTGTGGTTCGGCCGTCCCAGTTCGGCATTGCGGCAAGTTCTTCGCTTGTCTTGAAATCTGCGGCATCACTTCGGAATATTATAGAAGGAACCTGCATTTTGATTCTGTTTCCCTCGCGGATTACGAGGACATCGACCTTAACGAAGCCTTTTACTGTGCTTGAAAGATTGTTCGAGTCGGTCACAGTGAATTCATAAGGATAATCTGTTGCAGACTGAACCATTTCGCCGGTTGAACCGCGACCGTTCCAGATGATTTTCGGCGGGATGTCGCTAGTGCCTTTTGTTGACCAGAAAGGTTTGAGCGTTGCCGGATCCTCGATTACGAATGACCATGATTTGAGCGGACTTTCGCACTCTGCCTTTGCCATGATGAAAAGCTCGTCGTATTCACCGTCGCCGTCAGGAGAGAAATACTGAGGAGAAATTCCGACTGCAAGTTTCGGTTCGGCCGGATTCTTGCTTGTTACAGATTCCGTGAAAGACTGAATTTCGTCTGCCGGGTCGGTTTCGCCCTCTTTTGGAGGAACATATTTTTTAAGAATCAATGGAACCGTCGACTCACGATAGAATCCTTCCGGGCTTAAAACGACATTGTAAAGTATGATTACATCCTTGTCCGCGACTTCTCTTTCGACATTTCTGCCGCGAGCATCCCGTTCCATCTTTTTTGTAATCTGGAATGACGGAATATAAGAATGCTTGAAATAAGGAACTTCATGAACCGAACGGAACTGAATCAAAGTATTTCCGGTGATTTCGTTCGTGGTAAAGCGCCCCGCATCATAAGAAGTCTTTCCGTTTGCAGTGTATGTCGTTTCTGCGAATTTGATGATTGTGTCGTCAGCCGCTTCCCAGGTGCCCTGTTCGATAAGTCGGGCGATACATTCACTTTCCTTTGTCGGCTTTTCTTTTTTAGGTTCTTTTGAAGTGAATTTCTTGTAGTTTCCATCCCAGAGAGTGCTTTCGTTAATCAACATTCGCACATCGTCCTGAAGCTTGATTTTGATTTCGTCCACGCTGACAAGAGAAATGTCAAAACGGCGCTGAAGGTTTTCGATTGATTTGTTTACGGCAGAAAAATAAATTCCGTTTCGGCGAATCGTGCTTGAAAGCCATGAATAAACTTCCTCGCTGTCATCATATTCAAAAATAATCTCGGAATTCGGATAGTCAAAAGAAATGAAGCGGATGTTCGAGCCTGAATTGTCAGTCTTGTACCAAAGTCCGTCCAAAAAGTTCCCGAAAGTTTCAACCGTACCGTCAAGAATTTTTGCAAGTTCCTTTTCTGCGACACGATTTCCTGCGACACGAAGCGTTTTTACAGCAACATAAACGCCTTCTTTTTCGTCCCACTCAAACATGGTCTGAATCTGGTCAAGCCGGGAAGAATCCTTTCCGACTGACTGCGGCTCCGAAGTGTAAACCCAGACCGGGAAACTCGCGCCTTTTGAATGGGAAAGTTCGTATGCCTCTGAGCGCGGACTTTGCTGAATGAAAATCGTTCCGTCCGACTCGAAATCACCAATCAAATTGAGGATGAATTCGCCGTTCTTGTTGTAATTTCCGTCAAAGATTTTGAGGACGACTTTGCCCGAATCGGTAACGCCCTGATAAACGAGGGAATTTTTGTGATTTCCGATTACATCAAGGCTTGTGCAGGCGAAAGTCTTTAGCTGGGTAATTGGAGTTGCGATGTAGTTTGAGCGCTTGTAGACACCGGTTTTTGAATCATAAAGCCCGACGATGAGAACGATGTACGGACTGTTCGATGTTTTGACCATGTTAATCTGGTCGTCAGCTCCGTCACCGTCAATATCCATTTCGAGGGTACCGACAAGAGTTTCGCCGTTTGAAAGCTGAATGAATGAAGTCTGCTCCAAAGCGTCAGAATATTCGTTCTGTTTTGCCGCCTCTTCGTCGCCATTACCGACAATCGGAATGACAACGCGGGCACGAGAAATAACTTTGTTTTTTATAAAAAGGTTCCGGCTGAAAAACAGGAGAGCCAGAACCGCAGCCGTCAGAATGAATATGACGGGAATGAGCCGTTTCATAGAGGAATATTCTAGCAAAAAAATGGGCTAAAGTAAAATGCCTATTCGTTTTCCAGTTGCTTGAATTCTTTGTTCATAAACAGGAACATGATGAACGCCATTATTACAGAAACATAGTCGGCGATTGGCTGAGAAAGAATCAAACCTTCAAGACCAATCAATTTGTTCATAATAATCGTACACGGAACAAAAACGAAGCCCTGTCGGCTTACTGCAAGGGCAAGCGATTCCTTTGCCTTTCCCATCGCCTGGAAAGAAAAGTTGAATACGAAAAGAATTCCCAAAAGCGGGCTTGAGAACATGAGCGCACGGAGCATTTTTGAGCCCATATCGATTACAGAAGGGGCCTTGATAAACACGGTGACAATCTCTCGCGTGAAGATGACATAGAGGATGGCAAGCACAACACCAGCAATGATATTACTCAGCATCGCAAATTTCATCGTTCCCTTCATTCGCTGGAAATTGCGTGCGCCGAAATTGTAGCCGATTAAAGGCTGGGCACCCATTGCAAGACCGAGCTGAACGAATACAACGAGCATGTTCGCCTTCATCGCGATTCCCATGCCGGCAACAGCGACATCACCGTAAGTGACGAGGAATTTATTCATAAGGATGTTGCTCAAGCTCATAAGGATGTTCGTAATTGAAGCCGGAAGACCAATCAAAAGAACGCCCCTCATGATTCCGTTTCGCACGGTGAAGTATTTCGGACTCAAAGTGAGAACAGAAGTTGGCTTGCAGACATGAATGAAATAGAAAAGAATTGAAACGAGATTTCCGATTACGGTAGCGATTGCCGCACCCGCAACGCCCAGTCCGAGACAGGGAAGTCCCAAAAATGAATCGAGGATGAAAATCGGGTCAAGGATGATGTTTGCGACAGTTCCCGCCATCATGCCTTTCATTGAGCTTTGAGCGGCTCCCTCACCACGAATCAGGTTTGTAAATGCAGTTGCTACTACGATTGCTGGACCGCCGTAAGCAATCCATGAGAGGTAAGATTTTGCAAAGCCGAATGTGTTTTCGCTCGTACCGACGGCGTTGAGAATCTGAGTCATGAATGTGAACATGAGGATTGCGCCAAGGATTCCAACGATGATTGCCGCATAAAGACAGAACGAACTGATTACCTTTGCCTTGTCATATTGTTTTTCACCGAGGGCACGGCTCAAAAATGACGAGCCGCCCATACCGAAGATATTACCGGCCGCCATGAAAAACAAAAACACCGGAGTCGCCACACTCACCGCAGCAACCTGATTAGGGTCGCCTGTTCTTCCTACGAAAAATGTGTCTACCATATTGTAAAAGACAGCAACAATCATGCTCAAAACGGTAGGAAGAGCCAGCTTGAAGACCGCTTTTGGAATCGGGTCTTTTTCAAAAACATCAATATTCTTTAACATAGTGAAAATTTAGCAGAAAATGACAAAAAATGTCAACAAATGCGAACGAATAAGACTTCTTACTTTTTTTCAAAAAATAAAACCATCGGACTTGCGCTTCGAGCAGTTACGACTCCGTCCTTAACCGGGGCTTTTGAAGCATCCTCGAGGCGAAGGCCTTTGTCGGTAAGCTTGTAGAGGAAGTTCACGCCGTCTTCCATGCCGGTGAAGTGCATTGTAATTACGCCGTCATAAGAAGATTTGAGCGAGCCTGCAATAAAGTAATCGAGGGTGACCGTAACGGAACCGATTGCCTTGTTCGAGATGATTGCTGGCTGCAAAAGTTTGTAATTGCTCCATGTCACTGAGTTTTCATTGTTGAATTTGATTGTGCCGTAGTTCGAGCTTTGGAAGACCGGGCCAGCCTTTGCGATTCTTTTGAGTTCGCTCTGTCGGCGCGCAAGCTCATTGTCAATCAGTTCTTCGATGTTCTCAGAAAGTGCGACCAGAGTTTCATTTTTTGACCTGCCCTTCTCCATGAATTGAAGAATCATCGTGTCAGAACCGGCTCCACGGACAGACATTTTTAGGTTCGCGCCCTTGAACTCGTATTCTTTTTCGGCAGTCTTTACGATGTCGGTGTAAGCCCATGAAGCGACCGTATTTTCCGTGTTGAGGACGGCTGTTCCCGCAAACGCAGATTCAGAGTTTTCTTCAATGTTGATTCCGAATGAGAAGCCGAGATTTGGATTCATGCGGTTCACATCGATTCGGCCGACCTTAATCATGTTTGCGAAACTTTCCGGGTACCATTTTTTTGCGATGAGGGCACGGATGATTGCAGAGTCATTTTTTGACTTGCCCTTTGAATCTTCTTTTACTACGGAAGAATCCTGTTTTACGCTCGCCACATCGAAACCTTCAGCCTGAAAAAGCGAAAGATTGTGAGAAAAACACCAGCCGATTGTTCCAGTCTCGGTAAGGACACGAAGCCACTCACCTTCCATGTTGCCTTTTCCGTTTGTAACTGCGGCACCGGCTCCACGATAGAGACAGCGGATGATTTCCCCCTCGCGAAGACGATAAACCTGTTTTGAAGTGTTCACTGCATCGGCCCGGATTGGAAGACCGTCAAGCTTTACGCGTGCGTAGGTATGCTCAAAATCAGAAAATCTTTTCTGCTGGCGAAGAGCCCGGCCTTTGCTTTCCGGTTCTGTTGCCTGCCACAACGGAATCTCGAAATTTTCCTTGCTTCCAGGAATCGAAACGACATAAACCTGCGAAATGTTGGAACGAATATGAACTCTCAAAAGCGTGCCATCAAGAATTTCATGCTCAGGATTACTCCACAAAAGCACGCTGTAACCAAGATTCTTGCCACAAGATGAAAAAAGCCCAATTAAAAGGGAAATTACAAACAGAACTGAAAGTTTCTTAGACATAGTGGAAATATTATATAGAAAAAAGAGGGGGAAGTCTCCCCCTACGCCTCAACTAAAGAATCGGCTACCCCCTCTACAGGGGCTTCGCCCCCGTACCCCCGCTTACTTCAAATACACCATCAGCAACATAATGTCAGAATTTCGGATTCCCGAAATTCGGCTTGCCTGTCCGAGCGTGAGCGGACGAACGGCTTCCAGTTTTTGACGGCTTTCGCCTGAGAGCGCCGGGATTTTTCCGTAATCGAAATCAGCCGGGATGTGAAAATGCTCCATCTTGTGCATTTTTGCGACCCGCGCGTCCTGTTTTTCGATGTAGTATTTGTATTTTGCGTCTTCCTGCGCGATTTCCCAGACTATTGCCGGGAAGCCAGGGTTTTCAGCATCTGATTTTTTGAGAAGGATTTCCGTCGCTTCTTCAACCTGCTCGTATTTGAGTTTTGTCGCATTGAACTGTGCTTCTGTTTTGATTCCAACCTTGAAAGCTTTTTCGCTCAAACGGCGGTCTGCCGTGTCGTGCCTTAGTTTCAAGCGGTATTCGGCTCGGGCCGTGAACATTCGGTACGGCTCTTTTGTTCCGAGCGTAACCAAATCATCAATCAAAACGCCGATGTAGGCTTCGTCGCGACCCAAAATCAGAGGTTCCCAGGCTGGGATTGTGTGGAAGTTTTCCTTTCCGTTTTCTTTTTGGAAATTCTCAAGTAGCTCGTTTACAGCGTGAGTTTCTTTTTGTGAGATTTCAGCGAAATGCTTGATTTCTTCCATTGTGAAGTGCGGTTTGAATGCAAAGGCGTTTGGCTCTGCGCTGGCTGGCACTTGGCCCATTCCGCTGTGAGCCTTGCACAAGTCTCCGCAAAGTTCCTTGTGTGCCCGGGCGTAAAGTGCTGCGTTAATTCCCGCGACCAGCCCCTGACCGGCCGCTTCCTCGTAGCCAGAGGTTCCGTTAATCTGACCTGCGTTGAAAAGACCTGCGACGCGTTTTGTCTCCAATGACGGGAAAAGCTGAGTCGGCTCGACATAATCATATTCGACGGCGTAACCCGGGCGGGCTACATGACAGTTTTCAAAGCCCGGAAGAGTGCGCAAAAATGCGTCCTGAACTTCTTCCGGCAAGCTTGAAGAAAGGCCGTTGAGATAGATTTCATCAGTTGCAAGGCTTTCAGGCTCAACGAAAAGCTGGTGCCTTTCGCGCTCTGCAAAGCGCATTACCTTGTCTTCGATTGAAGGGCAGTAACGCGGGCCGATTCCGTGGATTTTTCCAGAATAGAGTGGCGAGCGGCCGATGTTCTCGCGGATGATTTCGTGTGTTTTTGCGTTCGTGTAAACCAGGTGGCATGGAACCTGAGGACGAGTGACTTCGCTGTTTTCAAAAGAGAACGGAACGATCGTGTCGTCTCCTGCCTGAACTTCAAGATTCGTAAAATCGATTGTGTGACGCAAGATTCGCGGTGGGGTTCCTGTCTTTAATCGGCCTGTCGTAAAGCCCAGGCGATTAAGCGACTGTGTGAGGCCAAAAGCTGCCTGTTCACCAACGCGGCCACAAGGAGCGTCATATTCACCGATGAAGATTCGACCACCCAAGAAAGTACCTGTCGTAAGAACAACCGAGCGCACTGGAATCAATCTTCCCCGTTCTGTGACGAGTGCCGTGAGTTTCTGTCTTTTGCCTGATTTTGCGGCTTCTGTAAGAATGTTTTTTTCTGTAAATTCTCCCGGAATTTCGCCTGACTGGGTGCTTTCCGCCGGGGGAAGTGGAGTGTCGCTTTCTGTCGTGAGCAAATCAACGACCGTGTCCATTAAAGTGTAAAGATTCGGTGTTGTTTCGACAGTCTGACGGGCGATGCTTGAATACAAAAGTTTGTCTGCCTGACTTCGCGGAGACTGAACAGCCGGTCCACGGCTTTTGTTGAGCATTCGGAACTGAATCATTGATTTATCGATGAGCTTTCCCATTTCGCCGCCGAGAGCGTCAATTTCGCGGACGATGTTTCCTTTTGCGATACCGCCGATTGAAGGGTTGCAGCTCATTCGCGCGATTGAGTCCACGGTCTGAGTTATCAAAACAGTTTTGAGCCCCATTCGAGCCGAAGCAAGAGCCGCCTCAATTCCCGCATGACCGCCACCAACGACAGCTACATCATAAAAATCATAAAATCCAGCCATAGTGAGAAGATTATAGTGAAAAACGGATGATGTTGAAAGAGCAGGCGTTGCGGGCGGCGTTTGAGATGAGCAGATGGGGGTGTGGCGCAACGAAGTGCGACTCGCGGTTCGAGCATAGCTCTCACCGAGACTCGCCTAGAAACTCGTCTCACGAGTTTCTTCGCCTGACGGCGACCGGCTCCCTAGGAATCCTTTCCCCTCCCACTAATTCTTTATCACATCCGTGATTTCTTCTGTTGAAAAAACGCCCTCGTTGCAGAGGTCTGCGGCGAATTCGGAGATTGACTTGCCCAAGTGGAGAGTGTCTTCGGTGCAGAGTTTTATCGGGATGCCATTTTCGGCGAAGTCACGGATGACCATGTTCTTTTCTTTGGCGCGGTTGCCGGAAAGACCTGGGGCCGGGCTGAACTCAACTTTTATGCCGGTGTCTCTTCCAAAGGTGACGATTTCCGGGCAGAGTTTGGCGTTTTTGATGATTCCGAGGCTCTCGTTGTTGACCGCCATGTTCGGGTTCAGCAGGAGAGTCGGCTTTAAGTTGTCGAGGATTTCAAAAATCTCTTCGCGGGATTTTAAAAAATGGAATCCGAGGCAGCAAATCCTTGAATCGATGTTCATGCGGCGGGAAGTCTTGAAAAGCGAGAGGAATTTTTCAGGCATTTCAACGAATTTTGTTCCGTAAAGCTCGATTCCACCGAAGATTCCGCTTTCCAAAAGCATTTCGGCAAGGGGAAGATTGTTCTCGTTGTCGGTGTCGATTCCCAAGAAGGGGCGGACCTGGATTTTGTCGGAATATTTTTCACGCGTCTGTTTTACGACATCAAGGAATTCTGCGGCTTTTTTGCATTTTGAAAGGAAATCTACATTGACGGTGCCGTTCAAAACCTTGATTCCGTCGGAAACACTGTCTGAGACCGCATGGCAAAAAAGAAGAAGGATGTCGTGAGCTGAAGCGATTCGGGTTTGCGTGTAAAAATTGATGTTTTTTCGGATTGAAAGATCCTGCACGGAACCTGCGGGGCGGCTCTCGGCTTCGTCAAAACCGGGAATCAAAAAGCCTGCCCATTGTGTGTAAGCCTCATACCTCATTCCAGAAGAAAGATGCTTGCACGAGTCGATTTTTGGGATTCTTACGAAATCAGAAATTGCGGCCAAGTTTATTTCCAGTTTTCTTCAACAAGATTTTTGAATTTTGCTTTTTCGCTGTCGTCAAGGAACGAGTCTTCAAAACCGTTGATGATGATTTTCTTCATGTCAGCCTTTGAGAAGTGGAGCTTTGAATAAAGGTTCCAGTACTCGTCCAAAAGTTCGGCTCCAAAGAAAATCGGGTCGTCGGTTCCGATTGTGACCGGGATTCCCTTTTCGAACATTTCACGGACTGGGTGCTCCGCCATTTTCTTGACATATTTTTTAGTGAAGACATTGCTGGTCGGGCAGACTTCAACAGGAATTTTGTTTTCGCTGATGTATTTGACAAGCTCTGAATCCTGAACAGATGTGATTCCGTGACCGATTCGTTGGGCGTGACAGATTTTGAGCGCGTCCCAGATTGACTGTGGTCCGACATCCTCGCCTGCGTGAGCTACAGCGTGATAATTGTCGGCAAGCGCTTTTTCAAAAACCGGGCCGAAATCTTTTGAAGGTCCTTTTGACTCGGCACCACCCAATCCGATTCCAATGAAGCCCTCGAACGGGTGCTCCTTGAACATCTTGTAGTTGTTCTCGGCGTTCTCAAGGCCGAATGTGCGGGAAACATCGCCCAAAAGCCAGACAGTGATTCCGGTTTCTTTTTTGATTTTCTTGAGGTTCTTCTCGAAATTTTTTGTCATCTCGCCGTAATCGAAGCCTTTTTTGATGAAAGCAGACGGAGCGAAGAAAGCCTCGCAGTGAACGACACCGTTGCGAACGAGATAGTTCTTGAGGTCATCGAAGATGAGGTCGAAGTCAGAAACTTCGGTGAATAAATCCTGAACTTTGAGGAAGGCAGCGATAAATCCGTTGAGGTCAGAATAAGAGAAGAGTTTTTTAATCTCTGAGTCAGAAAATTCCACGCCATTCTTTTTGAGGTAAAGTTTTTTGATTGTATCGCGGCTCATGACGGCTTCAATATGAATATGAAGTTCAGCCTTTGGTACTTTTTTAAAAAATTCGTAAAACTCAGATTTATTCATGTCTGCCTCGTTTATACATATATGTTATTCTAACACAAGTATCGGCAGAATTCAGAAAAAAGATAAATTTTATCAATTTTCAGTTTTCTCAAGTTCCGCCACAAGTTCCGCGAACACATCAAGTGCGGCCTGAATCGGCTCGCTTGAACTCATGTCAACGCCGGCGACTTTGAGGCTTTCAATCGGGTAACGGCTTCCACCGCTCTTGAGGAATTTGAAGTAATCCTCACGCTCTTTTTCGCCGCCCTGAGTGACTCGTTTTGCCAGTGCAAGAGCTGCTGAAATTCCTGTCGCGTACTTGTAGACATAGAAGGCGTTGTAGAAATGAGGAATTCGCAAGCCTTCCATGTCAGATTCCGGCTCGAAGTGCATTTCCGGGCCGAAATACTGTTCCAAAAGCTCGCGGTAAGTTTTTCGCAAAACCGATGCGGAAAGAGGCGTTCCGTTTTCGACAAGCTCATGTGTCTTAAGCTCGAATTCGGCGAACATCGTCTGTCGGTGAAGAGTTGCAAGAATGTCATCAGCGCGCATTGAAAGGAGATATGCCTTCATCTCAGGAGTTTTTGCCTCGCGCAAAAGATATTCAAAAACAAGTTCCTCATTGAAAGTTGATGCGACTTCCGCCTCAAAAATCGTGTAATCGTAGCACATGAAAGGATTGCTGGTCTTTGAGTAATAAGAATGCATTGAGTGACCGCCCTCGTGCGCCATGGTGAAGACATCACGAATCACATCGTCCTTGTAGTTCAGAAGAATGTACGGATAGCCTGTGTACGCCCCGGAAGAGAAGGCTCCGCTTCGTTTGCCCTTGTTTTCGTATCGGTCAACCCAGCCGCCTTTGAGACCACCGCAGAGAATGTCGGTGTAGCTTTTTCCCAATGGTGAAAGGGCATTCCGGCAGATTTCAACGGCTTCATCGTAGCTTGTTTTGGTCTCGACATTTTTTACGAGGGGAACATAAACATCATAGTGACGAAGCTCGCTCACTCCCAGAATCTTTTTTCGCAGTGAATAGTATTTGTGCAAAGTCGGAAGATTTTTGTGAACCGTGTCGATTAAATTGCGATAAACCGACTCTGGCACTTTGTTTGAGTAAAGAGCCGCCTCGAGTGAAGACTTGTAACCACGGGCACGGGAAGCGAAAACATCCTGATTGACACTGCCCGCATAAAGGGCGGCAATCGTGTTTTCATGCTGAACGAAACTCTTGTAAAAATTCTTGTAGGCTTCTTCGCGGACTTTTCTGTCAGGATTGTGAAGGAAGGTTGAGAAAGTGCTCTGTGTGAGCGTTTTTTCCTCTCCGTCCACATGAACGCTTCCGAACTGAAGGTCAACATTCGTGAGCAAAGAGAATGCCTTGTGAGCCGTCTCAGAGCTTTCGGCCTGCAAAGAAAGGATTCTCTCTTCCTTTTCGCTCAAAATGTACGGCTTGTGGTGAAGTTCTTTTTGCAGGAAGATTTTGTAGTCCGCATATTCAGGAAGATTCATCCATGAAGTAAGTTTTTCGTCTGGGATTGCCATCAGCTCAGGCGAGAAGAAAGAAGTTGCGCTCTCGGCCTCAGAATAAGCCATCATCGCCCGACCTTCCCTGTCCTGAGAAGCGGCGTCGCTTTCATCGGCAGTGTGCTGGAGGGAAGCGTAGTTGTAGACGGTCTCAATCACCTTTTCAAGAGCCTCGTTTGCCTTGAGACATCCCAAAAGCGAATCAGAAGACTCTCCAAGCCGGCCCTTGAATTCAACGACTTTTTCTGTGAGCGATTTAATAGAAGAAAGGGCTTTTTCCCAGTCTTCGTCAGATTTATATAGAGTAGACAAGTCCCATTTGTCACTTGCAGGGACCTGGTCGCGTGTAGGAATTGTGTTTGCCATGTAAGCATTATACAACATTTCAAGATGAGTGAATATATTTTATCTTTCGTAGCTTGAATTGAGGTTCATCTGGGCGCGATATTTTGCGACGGTTCTTCGGGCGACTTTGATTCCTTTTTCGGCGAGGATGTCTGAAATCTTCTGGTCTGAGAGGGCTTTTTTGTCGTTCTTGTGTTCTTCGAGGATTTGCTCGATTTCGTATTTTACGGCTTCTTTTGAAAGAGGTGCGTTTTCTGAAGGCGAGGTTCCGCCGTTTTCAGATGAAGTTTCCTGATTTTCATCTTTTTCAGGCTTTGTAGAACCAACCGCGTTCGTGAAAAAATATCCGATAGGGAAAATTCCCCATTCACAGGCGAGGTATTTTGAATTCGCCATTCGTGAGATTGTCGCCTCATGAACGCCGAGCTTTTCCGCGATGTCTTTTTGGCGCAATGGGGCAAGGTAGCGGGCACCTTTTTTGAAAAACTGAATCTGAGCCGAGACGATTTCCTGCGCGGCTTTTAAAATCGTTGTCTCACGGTACAAAACGCTTTCGATGAAGACCTTTGCCTCGTTTACGCTGTTCCGTGCGAATTTCAGTTCTGCCTTTTTGCGTTCAGACTGCTCGCTCGTGTCTCCGTCCTTGATTTCGGAAGATTTTATGAGTGAAGTGTAGTCCTTTGAGATTTCAAGCCGTGGCAAAAATTCCCTTGCAAAAGTCACGGTGAATTCGGCTTCTTCGTCTTCATTTTTTGTGACGATGACATCAGGGGAAACGAAATTTGTCTGGCTTGTTCCGAAATTGCGTGCCGGATATGGGTCGAGAGTGCGGATGAAATCCAGTGAAAGCTCAATTTCTTCAATAGAAAAGTCGTCTTTTGAAAGCGAAATTTCATCATCCTGATTGAATTTCAGTTTTTTCTGCGCAGAAAGATAGTCGGCAATCTTTTTCTGGATTTTCTGCGGCTGTGGCGGGTTCAAAAATTCAAAATGCTCCTGCGACTCCAAAAGAAAAAGACTCAAATCGCTCGCCAGCCCTGAAATTTTTGCCTGAACAAAAAGACTTTCCCGATAGTTGTTCGTGCAAGTGCCGACCGGGTCGAGGTGCTGAACGAGGCATAGGCATTTGTTCAATAATTCTTCTGTGTGAAGTGGATTTTCGGGATTCAAAAATGAAATCGGCGCAAGTATGTGAAAGCCTTTCTGGTCGAGGTTGTAAATCAGCTTTGTGCAGAGGTCTTTTTCTTCGGGTGAAAGGTGCATCGCATTGAGCTGGTGCATGAGGTGGTCGCTCAAAGGTTCCCTGTCATCTGCGTTGCTTTCAAGTGCCGCCTGAAAATTGTCGCTTGCCTGTGAAGACGAGGCCGAAGCCGTTCCGTAATGAGTGTTGTCCGAAAAACGAGCCGTGTTCGAGACTTCCGTTCGCGAGGACTTTACGCCAGTCTCAAGCGAATCAGATTTTATCTCCAGCGCAGGATTTTTTGCCGCATAAGAATAGATTTCGTTCCGCAAGTCCGCGCCTGACATGGCAAGCAGGTTGAGCGACATGATCTGAGTCTGGCTCATCTTCTGGACCTGCGCCTGAGCCATATTCTGAGAAACACGCTGCTGCATCGACATCTGCGGGAAATCGGGCATGAAAGAATTATAAACTGAAAATTGAAAATTGAAAACGGAAAAAAGGGATTTTAAGGGGCTTGCCCTACGAGCATAGCTCTTCGGGAGACTCACTAAAAACTCACCTCGTGAGTTTTTGCCCCGCTTTGCGGTGCCGTTCCCTACCTTAGGCGAGAGGGTAGCGAAAGACCGCCTGCGGGCTGTAGCGAGGGGGAGACTTCCCCCTTTGAATATGTTATACTCTACTTCATGAAAACATTTGCTGAATATGGCGTGCAGATTCCTGAAATCTTGCTGCCGAAGAATATTGATTTGAAATCCTGGTCGGTTATTGCCTGCGACCAGTACACACAGGACAAACCTTATTGGAAAAAGGCGGCTGAAAGTGCCGGTTCCGCTCCTTCTACGCTCAACTTGATTTTCCCGGAAGTATACCTCAACGACGGTGACGGAGACGAGAGAATCAAAAAAATCCACGAGTCGATGAAGTCTTATCTTGATTCAGGCATTTTTGAATCTGGCGAGGAATGCGTTTACATCGAGCGAAAGACTGAGTACGGACGCACCCGAAAAGGCCTGGTTCTTGCCGTTGATTTGGAAAAATACGAATGGAAACCTGACTCAAAGGCTTTGATTCGTGCGACAGAGGCAACTGTTCCTGAGCGAATCCCGCCGAGAATGAAAATCCGAACAGGGGCAAGCCTTGAGCTTCCTCACATCATGCTTCTTGCAAACGACCCGGAAGACCTCCTTGTAGGTGGCGCTGGAAAACTCGCAAAGAATTCTTCGTCTGTCTATGACGGCGACCTCATGATTAACTCTGGCCACATCACTGGCTGGGCTGTCAAAGGAAGCGAGGCAGAAAATCTTCTTGAAAAAGCCCTTTCTTCACTTGCAAAAGCGGGCACTGACAAGGACGGAAACACTTTCCTCTTTGCTGTCGGTGACGGAAACCACTCGCTTGCAACGGCAAAGGCTGTCTGGGATGAGCACAAAAAAACACTTTCTGGCGACGATTTGGTTAATTCTCCTGTTCGCTACGCTTTGGTTGAAATCGTCAACATTTATGACGAGGGGCTTACTTTCGAGCCGATTCACCGCGTAATCTTCAATCAGGATGCGGGTCAGATGATTCTCTTTATCGAAGAAAAACTCGGTGGAGGGGTTAAATCATTTGAATCAGAAAAAGAACTTGAGGAATTTGTAGCAGACAAGAGCGCAAAGGGTGCAAGATACGGCTTCATCACAACTGTTGGGGGAACTGAAAAACTCTGTGCGCTTCAAACTGAAATCACGGATCTGGCGATTGCCGCCCTTCAACCTGTGCTCGACGAATATCTTGACGAGCACTCAAAGGACAAAAAGAACGACATCGACTACATCCACGGAACTGAAGATGTCGTAAAACTCGGAAAACAGGAAAACGCGCTTTCAATCCTTCTTCCGCCAATCGCAAAAGATTCGTTCTTCGCCACAATCAACGGCCGCGGCCCATTGCCAAGAAAATCATTCAGCATGGGCGAGGCCAGCGAAAAACGCTTCTATGTTGAGGCCCGAAGGCTCTTTTAGCGCCCGTTATTAAGAGAGGGAGGTAATTCTCCCGGCTCACCTTTTCCTGCGGCACTCAGCTGCTCAAGATTTTCAAACGAAATGAACGGCGACTCTTTTTCAGAGTCGTCAGGAGCAGATAAGTTTTCGGTCCTTGTAACTGACTCATTTATCATCTGCTCCAATTTTGTGCTTGGAGAAAATGAATTATAGTCAAAAAGACCTTTAAGTGTTTCTTTGTTAAGCTTGAATTTTTTGGTCATATTTTCTCCTTTCAGCACCATTGCTATTAATGAACATGTAGAAGTTTGATTCCAAACATCGAAAAAACAGTAAGGAAACGCCGGGCAAACGATTAAAGCGTTTACCCGGCACAACTATCGCTTTCCAGCTCCTTTGGAGGGACTCACGGCTTAATCTTCTGGTCTGTATCCCCATCCGACGCCAATAAAAGCACAGGCATAAACATCGTGAGCTTCAGGTTTGGTTGAACCGCCAATCCAAACGCAGAATGCTTTTCCGCCTGCTACAGCGTCAAGCTCGCTCATATCAAGTTTTGAATCCTCAGGCGCACCTGCAGAAAGGAAGTCCTCTGCGGTAAAGTCAAAGCCTGCATTATTTGCAAAAGAAACAATTGCTTCAGTCTGAACTTTTATGTTTTTTGCAATTTCACATTTAAGTCCTGATATTACAGCTTTAAAAAATCCGGCATCAAACTAAAATTTAACTCCTGGCTTGCCATCTTTTCCAAGCTCATGCTGCATGTGCCTGACTTGCGAGGTAGTGATGGCCATTCCACCGCTTACAGCATCAAGATCATCTGTGGAAAGTTTTTTGTCATTTTCCAACAATGCGTCTTTTTCGAGATCTTTTTCAGCAAGTCCTTTTTCATTTTCTTTTTTCATAGTTTCCTCCTTTTGAATTGTGCTATTTTGTACACATTTATTTAGACGAAGGACTTTAATTTCGGGCAGTTTTTTTGAGAAAAAATTTGATTTTTTTTAGGGAAGAAGATGAAGAATTTAAAAAAAATCGGCCGCTCTAAACGGCCGTTGTTTTGTGTCTAATTCAGCAGCACATTGTCATTGTTGACTTTGATTTTCTTGAACAGTTCCACGATTGAATCCATTGTGAGCTGTTGTTTTTCTTCGCCAGAAATGTCGCTGATGATTTCGCCTTTGTTCATCATAATCAGGCGGTTTCCGTAGTCGAGGGCGTGCTGCATGTTGTGAGTGACCATCATTACGGTGAGGTTGTATTCCTGTGCGAAGCGGCGTGTGAGTTCCATGATGATTGCGGCATTCGTCGGGTCGAGTGCGGCAGTGTGCTCGTCGAGAAGGAGAAGGCTCGGTTTGCTCATGACAGCCATCAAAAGCGTGAGTGCCTGTCTCTGGCCGCCCGAGAAAAGCTCAACATTGTCGCCGAGGCGGTTTTCAAGCCCCATGTTAAGAACACTAAGCTGCTCCCGGAAGAATTCGCGCATCTTGTTGTTGAGGGAAATTTTGAGTCCTTTGAAGCCTTTTTTGTAGCAAATCATCATATTGTCTTCGAGTGACATTTTGCCGGCCGTTCCCAACCGCGGATTCTGGAAAATGCGACCGATATATCGTGCCCTTCTGAATTCTGCGTCGTTCGTGATGTTCTTTTTTTCGCCATTCTCATCAGTGAGCGTGATTGTGCCCGTAGTTGGCTTTAAGGTTCCCGCGATTACATTGTAAAGGGTTGATTTTCCGGCTCCGTTTGAGCCGATTATGGTGATGAAGTCGCCCTTGTTGATGTTGAGGTTTATGTTTTTGAGAACCCTCATTTCGTCAGGAGTGTTCGCATTGAATGTGATTGAGATGTTTTCCAGATTAAGCATATTTTTTTCCTGACTTCTATTTTAGAGGATTGCGAAAGATTTTGAAAGTGTTATGAAAGAAAGCTTCTCGCCACAGCGGCGCTGGAGTATTTTTTTTTGCTTTTTCAAGTCTGTAACGATACTTCATACATATTTTTCGTAAATTGAATCAATCAATTCTATTACAAGCTGTGTATCTTTTTTTGAGAATCGTCTTAACTTTCGAGTGAAAGCTTGAACATCTACTGTATTTACAAGAGGTTTTTCTGATTCTATGCCTGTAACAAGATAATCCAATGAAATATTGAGGACTTTTGCAATTTTCGCGGCGTTATCGACAGTAGGAACGACTTTGCTTCCAGGACGATATTTATTCAGCGTATTTATGCTTAATCCTGTTTTTTCCGCAAGTTCTTTGACCTGCATTCCCTGATATTCCAATTCGTATCGAAGATTTTCAGAAAACCCCATGAAACTATGGTATGTAATAAAAGGTATCTTGACCAATTAAAAAGCCGTAAAGTATAGTTATAGATACCAATATGTAATAAAAGGCTTTTTTAAAAATATTAGTGCCATACTTGGAAGGAAAAAATATGACTAAAAACGAAGTTGTTTCTGAGGGCCAAATTCAGGTGAAGAAAGAGAGAAATTCTAATTTTGAACTATTGCGGATTTTCGCGATGTTAGGAATCGTATTTCATCATCTTGTTCAGCATGGTATTTGGTTTCAACCAAACGCACCTATTGATACAAGCTTTTTGATTTCTCATGCAGGAGAGTGGTGGCTTGGACAGCTTGGAAACGAGCTGTTTATTTTGCTTTCAGGTTACTTTGTATGTACATCAACATTTTCATGGAGAAAAGTTCTTCGTCTCTGGTTTCAAATTTTTTCAATTTCGGTAATTATCGGCCTTGCTATTTACTTTACAAAAATCCCGGTAATAGGCTTTTCTAATACAGATTATACAGAACTTGGTTTCTTTGCCGCCGCAAAACCTGCGAATTTTCGTGATTTGCTTAGGTGCCTTCTTCCTTGCTATTTTGGAAATAACTGGTTTGCAGTCGCTTACCTTGTGTTCTATCTATTCGTGCCTTTTCTAAATGTCTTCATAAAAAAACTAGCTCGTAAAGAATTTATTCATCTTATTATTTTGATGTCAGTTCTTGGAACTGTTGTGAAAATGTTCCCATTTGAAGGATTCTTTGTGCAAAATCATCTTTTTATGTTTATTCTCGGTTATTTTGTTGCTGCGTTTATTCGTTTGTATGAGCCAACGATTTTGAATAACACAAAATTAAATATTTCCATTGTGTTGTTTTGCATTCTTGTCTTATTTGTTGGCTGGGGAACATTAATCCGAGCATGTTTTATGCATATTCCATTCGTGAAAAATCATTATGCTCATATAGCAGGGTTCTTTTGCGGAGGACTAACTCGTTTTCCCATCCTCATCTGTTCTATCGCAATTTTTTCACTTTTCAAAAATCTCCAGCTTCCTCACAATCAAGTAATCAATACCATTGCTTCAGCAACATTTGGAGTTTATCTTTTGCATGAAAACCTTCTGATTAACAAATGGTGGTGGCATGAAATCTGTAAACTTGACAAATTTATCACATCAATATGGCTTTTGCCGTATATGATTTTCTGCACAATCATAACATTCACCATTTGCACAGTGATTGAGCTTTTAAGAAAAAAGTTCATTGAAAAACCTATTGTGCAAATTATGGAACTCTGACAAAAAATTGAGCAGAAACTTTCCGCTTTTTTCTTTATATGCTATACTCTTCTTAATGGAGGTGCAGCATGTCAGATTTTGCTTTTGAACAATATGCTCAGCAAATTGATTTTCTCCAAGTTTTTCAGCTTGAAATATTGCAGAAGAAAATAAATGCAATTTTACAGTCTCACAAGAAAAAAGCGGAAGCCACCAAAGATTCCGACCTTGCTCTTTTTGAGCATTTTAGTGGTTTGGGTGCAGGGATAGATGCAGATTCTGCCAAAAAATCATACTTCGAGGGTAAATATGGAAGTATTGATTGATACAAACATTATCCTTGATTGGTTTTTAAAACGAGATGATTTTTATGAAGATGCGAAAACTCTTCTGAACAAAATTTGGTTCGGGCGGGAAAAATCATACCTTACTGTACATTCAATCAGCGATTTGTTTTACATTATTGACAAGGCATTTCCCATTGATGAAAAAAAGAAACTCTTGCAGCTACTCATAAGCCGAAATGAAATTATTTCTGAAAGCCAAAAAGATATTCTGTGCTTCATAAAAAATAATAATTGGACTGATTTGGAAGATGGTTTGCAAATGCAGTGTGCTGAAAATTGCAAGCTAGATTATATAATCACAAGAAATCTTGATGATTTCATTCATTCAAAAATTCCTGCAATTTCACCAAAAGATTTTCTTAATTTAATTTCGTAATTTCAACTTTTTCCATTTTCACTTTTCACATTCACACAGCTTGAGGAGGGCGCCCTTGCCGCAGCTGCACTGGAGTAAATTTCTTTTACTGGCTTTTTGAAAAATCCCGTGTTAAAATTGAAGTGTGACACTTGGAATTAAAGAAATCGCGACATTCTCCTACATTGGATTTGACCTCTTTTGTGCATTCATCATGGGGGTTCTGTTCCACACCACTTTCCGTTACACAGACCATGGCGACAAGAGGCTTTACCTTCTCAACGCACTGGCTTCCGTCTTCATCTGCTGTATCGCCGATGTCTTCTGGATTCTTACCTTCAATGGCGTAATTCTTCCTCGAACTGTCTTTTCCCGATATGCGTCGAATGTTGTCGTTTATTTTTTCATGATTTTCTGTGCCTATGCAATCTGCCGCTACCTTCTTTCAATCTGGGAAACCGTTCATCCGCGCTTTACTTCAAAAAAACGCTTTCTTATCATTCCGTACTCAATTTTTGCACTCATAATTCTTTCTACACCGTGGACTCACCTCATCCTGTCGATTTCAGAGGATTGCAGTTTCAGCCCCGGAATTTTTTACATTCCCCTCATGATTCTGTTTTTCGGCTCGGTCATCTTTCTGGGCTTTGCTTCCTTCATCTTCTTTTTGCGCACACAGAACGATTTTGCACGGGAACAATTCTTTCAGGTTGCGCTTTACACGGTTCCGGTCATCATCGGAGGCTATATCAAAGTCCGCTATTGGACGATTCCGGGTTTTGCCATCGGCTTTACAATCGCAACGCTCATCATCTACATTTTCCAGATGCGCGACTTGATTTCACAGGATGCCCTCACGGGCTTGATGAACAGACGGCAGGGCGAGCGGTTCTTTGTGGAGCAAATCAAGCGTTTCAACGAGGACGCCCATTCAACAATGGACTGTCTTTATCTTTTTATGATGGATTTGAACAAATTCAAGTCGATTAACGACACTTACGGCCACACTGAAGGAGACAGGGCACTCATCGCCACCGCAGATGTCCTCAAGGAAGCCTGCTCTCATATCCGGCGCAGGTGCGTAATGAGCAGGTTTGGTGGCGATGAATTCGTCATTGGAGTCATTTTTACGCCCGAAGAAGCCCATCTTTTAAGCGAAAAAATCAGCAGGCTCATCGACGAAAAGAACGAAGAAATCAATGCCCCGTACAAAATATCAATCAGCATAGGATTCACATACTACAAAAAGGAATTCGGCAACTTCACGACTTTCCTTGCACACGCCGATAAACTCATGTACGAAATGAAGGAAATCGCGCATAAAGAAGCCGAAGAAGAAGCCTAATTTTCATTTTCCGCCTTGACCAAGAACAGTTTCGTGCCCTCGCCCTTAAAGCGTTCCTTCACGGCCTTTA
>JAEEGL013060358.1_pt1 | contig 20506 bp, 17 predicted proteins | sample 9134231 | NCBI WGS metagenome assembly JAEEGL01 (sample SAMN16246548, study PRJNA631951) | gut metagenome | biome: gut microbiome; feature: rumen; material: fiber-attached | host: Bos | place: Iran: Karaj | collected 2018-10
TATTCGGCTTCGATATCCTTTACGATCTTGTTGTGCTCGTCGTACGCCGCCTGCGCATCGGCAAGCTCTTTTCTCAATTCGTACGAGTAGCCTCTCTGCGCTCTTATTTCAGCCTGGGCTTCCTCTATTTCCTTCTTCCAGCCGTCGATCTTTTCCTGGTCGGGCTTGAGGTCGGGCTTATCGGCCGTCGGTTTGACTTTTTCTTCCGCTTTTATCTGTTTTTCAAGATCGGATACCGTTGTCTTGAGCTCGGATATTTTGGTGTCGTACGGCTTTATCTCCGCCTTTACCCTTTCAAGCTCGGCGCTGTAGGGCTTGAGAGCCTCCGTCGCTTCTTCTATACGCGCGAGGTAGCCTTCGGCTTTCTCCTGCACCAGATCGAGCTGTTCTTTGTATTTATCCGCGTCGACCTTGTAATCGTCAAGAGTCTTCTGCAGTTCTTCTATCTTCTTTGATCTCTGCTGTTCAACGTCAAAGTTCTTTATCTGTTCAAGTATGGAGTTCGAGAGCTTCTTCATCTCCTCTATCAAAGACGCGTTGCCTTCCTTCTCGTACAGGAAGCCGAGGTACGGGGAGACGATCGCGGATCTGTTCGCCGCTTTGTCCTTTTCCCATACGTCAAGCTCCATATCCTCTTCGGGATATGCGATGAACGTATTGCCCGTCGCGAATATGTTCATCATATAATCGTGATTGAGACGTTCGACCTTGCCGGTGTCCGTGTTTATCTTGTAGTTTGAGCCTTCTATACCGTACTGAAGGAGGTTTCTGATCTCGGAGTTGGTGGAGATGAGGTTTATTATTTCCATGCATCTGTTCGGGTCTCTCGTATATTTACTGATACCGAACATATACTGACCGATCGTATCCGTCGTAGCCATACCCTTGCCGAGGACCTTAACGACGTAATTCTTTTCGTCGTATTTTTCGATCTCGTCGTCGGAAGCGGTCACGATCTGCGCCGCGTATCTTGCGTTATCGCCTTCATCGGATATGTAGCCGTTTCTTCTGTACTGATCCATATAAACTATATGATCCGTGTACTGGTATGCCGACAGGAGGTTTTTGGGTATTGCCTTGAAGCCGGTTACGGCTGTGTTGGCAACGTAGGTGCCGAATATGGATTCTTCGTCGAACAGGGATATGATTCCGGGAGCCGAGGGAGCGTTTCTCAGCGGTATCACGTCGGTCTCGTTTTCTTTTACCTGTCCGAGGAATGAGTTGAATTTCGCGCTTGTGAGCGTTCTTATCTCGTCCTCGCCGTAGCCGTATTTCTTGAGCAGCGCGCGATCGAGTATGAGATAAGTGGAGTTGCCCGCGATACGCTTGTTCGTCGGGATCGCGTACTGAGAGCTTCCGACCTTGCCCGCCAGAAGTACCGTATCGCTTACATACTGCTTTATGGATTTTGCGTTGAGGGTGAGCATTTCATCCATGGAGACGAGGAACGACTCGTCATCCGTGGCGTACGGCTCTTCCGTGACGTATTTATTCAGATTTTTCGTTCCGCAGATGAGGAATATGTCAAGCTGAGTATCCGTCGCGTCGGGGTATTTTTCAACGTCCTCGCCGAATATGTTCTGTTCGGTCTCGTACGTTTCCTCTTCGCTTTCCACGGCGTCCTCGGACGGTTCGGTCGACCAGACGATAAGCTTTCTCGTCGTGACCTCAGCCTTGTCAAGGGAGATCAGCTTGTCGATCGCCGCGCGTCTTCTCGATTCCTTTGCTGCGGCGGCTGACAGCGATTCGTCGTCCTTCTTCTGTTTTTCCTCAAGCGCTATATCGGCAACGAGGTTGTCGATAACGCCGTCATACTCCGACTCCTTGAAGAAACGAAGCACGATCTGCGTGGAATAGCGTCTCTTTGTGATCTGGTTTATTGCATTCTCGACTTTTTTGACGGCTTCTTTTGTAGTTTCCTCGTCGGTAATGCAATAAAGCGTGATGGTGAGCGCCCGTCTCGTATCCTCGTCCTCGATAATCTCGGTGCTGTTGTTGCAGCTCGTGAGAACGCAGCCGCATATCATGACGATAAGAATTAAGAGCGCAGCGATTTTCTTTTTCATTTGGCTACAAAACCTCCTAAATGACAAAGCCTTTTAAGCATGGTCATATTTATATGTGATATTTTACTATATTTTGCGCGTAATGTCAAGTCATAAAATATTAAATTATGAGCGCACGCGTGCAGTAAGTATAATTATACATAGTTTTATTGTGCACCTTGTAAAACAGCGCAAACAAAACATTGTGGAAATATACAACAATTTCTCCCATATGAACAAAAGGGGAGCAAAAATATTGTTTAAAACAACGATTTTTATTCCAGAAAGTCCTTCAGCCTCTTGGAGCGGCTGGGATGACGTATTTTGCGCAGTGCTTTCGCTTCTATCTGTCTTATGCGCTCACGGGTTATGTTGAACTGCTTGCCGACTTCCTCGAGCGTGCGCGTCTGTCCGTCGTCAAGACCGAAGCGGAGACGGAGCACCTGAGCCTCACGCGGGGTGAGCGTGTTCAGCACGTCGTTCAACTGTTCGCGCAAAAGCGTCTGCGAGGCGGCGTCGGCGGGCGCCGGGCTGTCGTTATCGGGAATGAAGTCGCCCAGATGCGTGTCCTCCTCCTCGCCTATCGGGGTTTCAAGCGATACGGGATCCTGCGCTATCTTCATTATATCGCGCACCTTTTCAACGCTCATATTGAGCTCCGCGGCTATTTCCTCCGCCGTCGGCTCTCGGCCGTTGTCCTGTATGAGCTGACGCTGGATCTTCGATACCTTGTGAATCGTTTCGACCATGTGTACGGGTATCCTGATCGTTCTCGCCTGGTCTGCTATCGCGCGCGTGATCGCCTGTCTTATCCACCACGTCGCGTAAGTGGAAAACTTATAGCCCTTGGTATAGTCGAATTTATCGACGGCTTTCATTAGACCGAGGTTGCCCTCCTGGATAAGGTCGAGGAAGAACATGCCGCGGGAAACGTATCTTTTCGCTATGCTGACAACAAGGCGCAGGTTTGCGTTGACAAGCTCCTTTTTCGCGTTGCTGTCGCCGTATGACATACGCTCTGCAAGCTCAAGCTCGCGTTCCTGATCGAGCAGATTGTACTGACCGATATCGCGCAGATAATGCCTCACGGGGTCGTCGATGTTCAGACCCTCCTGATTGAGCATTTTTTCCATTTCCTCTGCGGATTCGTACTTTTCGATCTCTCTCTCAAGTCCCTCGATATCCGCGGAATCGTCAAGGAATCCGACGACCTCGATACCCTCCGCCTGCAGCTTCTCATAAAACTTCTCGATCTGCTCAAGGCTCATATCAAGCTCGTCAAGCGTCTCCATGATCTCGTTGTTCGACAGGGTACCCTTTGCTTTTCCCTGCTCTATTAGCGCTTTGATCTGGCTTTTCTTATCGTTTTCCATATTTTTCATCCTTTCAGATTATTTACTTCTTTTTGTTGTTTATAAGGTCACGGAGTTCATCAAACGTCACCGATTCACCCGCTGGCTTCGGCGCCGCTTCATTTTTCAGGGTCTTTGCGTTTTCGCAGAACACCTCGTAGCTGTTGTCGTGCAGCTCGCTTCTGTTGATGAACATACGCATTATCCTGCCCGTTTCCTCCGTCGTGAACCTGTCCGATATGAGCGAGATATCGAATTTTCCTTCTCTCTCTGCACATTCATACATCGCGTCGTAGACGCGGCGGTTGAACGTCGTTTTGAAATCGTCCCCGCACAGCCTGTCCTCGTTTTTCGCCTTTATCAGAAAATCGGGGTTTATCTGCGCTATACCGAGCAGCGCTTCCTCCGCGTACGCGGCGCGTGTGTTCCTTATTTTGTCTCGGTTCACCGTATCCCCGTAGCCCTCGGTATTCCGCAGTATCTGTCTGTCTCTTTCTCTTTTGTTTCTGTTCAAAAGTTGAGTATGCTTCTGCTCGACTACCGACTTGAAGCTTTCCGCCGTTATATCGAGCTGTTTTGCGTATTTTATCGTATATACCTCGCGCTCCACCGGTGAGTAAAGCGCGGCTATAACGTCAGACAGCTTTTTGCTCGCCGTTATCTTCTGATCCGACTGAGTAAGATCGAACGACGAAAGGATCTCGCCGCATCTGTAATCCATCTGCCCTATACTGTTTTTAAGTATCAGAGAAAATCTTTCTTTTCCGTATTTCTTTAAGAACTCGTCGGGATCCAGATCCTCCGGAAGCGATATGACCTTCGTTTCCATATCGGCGGCTGACAGGATTTTTATGACCGTCTCCGTTTTGGCTCTGCCCGGCGCGTCGCCGTCGAAGCATATGACCACCTTGCTCTTATATCTTCGCATAAGCGCCGCCTGCTCTTCCGAAAACGCGGTGCCGAGCGACGCGATCGCGTTGGTAAAGCCCGCCATATGAAGTGAAATAACGTCCGTCTGTCCCTCGCACAGGATGAAGAAATCTTCTTTTGAGTTTTTGGCGAAGTTCAGGGCGTACAGATTTCTTCTTTTATTGAAAGCCGCGGTGTCGTTCGTGTTGATGTATTTGCGTCCGTCCGCGGGCTTTTTTTCAAGCGAGCGCGCGCTGAAGCCTATCACGTTGCCCGAGGTGTCTATGACGGGAAAGATTATACGGTTTTCAAATATATCGTAATTGTAGCGGGTGCAAAGGAACGCGTCCTGCAGCTCCTTCGGTTTATACCCCATTTCGGTGAGGTACGTAAACAGCTTTTTGCCCGGAGGACAGTAGCCCAGACCGAAATGATTGACGGCGCCCCGCAGTCCTCTTTTGTCTATATAGTCCGCCGCTTCCTTATACTTGCCCGAGGTAAGCTGGGAGTGGAAGAATTTTGCCGCTTCTCTGTTCGCCTCAAGCGTTCTTTTTCGCTTGTCCGCCGCTTCTCTGTTGTACCCGCTGTCGACGGGCATGGTAAGCCCGGACCGTTTTGCAAGGATCTCGACCGCCGAAACGTAATCCACGTTGTCCGCCTTCATAACGAAGCTCACAACGTCTCCGCCGGCGCCGCAGCCGAAGCAGTAAAACGATTCCGTCCTTTCATAAACGATGAACGACGGCGTTTTTTCGTTATGGAACGGACAGCAGGCTTTATACAGACTGCCCGCGCGCTGCAGATGCACGTATGAATTTATAACGTCGACTATGCCGTTTCTTTTTTTCAGCTCGTCTAAAAATTCCGCAGGGAAAGCCACCGTCTCACCGCCTTTCTTCAGATTTATGATGGATAATAAAGACTTATATTACCGCAATCCATAACTAATATACCGTATTTTTTTCGTTTTTACTCTTTTTTAATGCGGATTTTTGTAAAAAAACAAAAAAACAGAGCGCAAAATACACAACTGTAAATAAAAAATGCTATTGACTTTAAGCATTTTTTATGATATATTTGTATTATTATAAATCGGGATTTTTTGGATTTGTTATGCAGATATTGAGTTTGATTTTGCTCTCGCTCGGTCTTGCGGCGGACGCGTTCTCCGTGTCCTTATGCAAAGGGCTGAAGATCAGGAAACGGCAATTGCTGAAAAACGCCGTTATAATAGGTTTGTTTTTCGGCGGTTTTCAGGCGCTTATGCCGCTTATCGGCTGGCTTCTCGGAAGAAGGATCACGGGATACATAGAGAAATTCGACCATTTTATCGCCATGGGGATCCTTTCTTTCATCGGTATAAAAATGATAATAGACGCGATCAGAGGAAAGGACGACGAGGAAAACGATAAAACGGACGTGAAAGAGCTGCTCGTTCTGGCGGTCGCCACAAGCATCGACGCGCTCGCCGTGGGCTTTACGTTCGCGTTTGACGGCGACGCCGATATTGCGCAGAACGTTGCGATGATAGGCGGGATAACGTTTGCCGTCTGCTTCGGCGGCGTGTTTCTCGGCTCTTTTTTCGGGAACAGATTCGGCAAGCCCGCTTCGATAGCAGGTGGATGCGTGCTTATACTGATAGGAGTGAAAATAATGCTTGAGGGGATTGGAGTATTATGAGACCTTCACATATTCTATGGGATTTCAACGGTACCGTGCTTGACGACGTACAGCCGTGCATATCGAGCATAAACGAGCTGCTTGCGACGCACGGTCTGCCGAAGCTAAAAGACCGCGCGCAGTATCAGAGCGTTTTCGGCTTTCCCGTTAAGGATTATTACGAAAGAATAGGATTCGATTTCAACAAAACGAGCTTTGACGTGCTTGCGGTCGAATGGGTAGAGCTTTATTATAAATATAATTCCTCGCTTAAACTTTGTCCGAACATCGTCCCGGCGCTCGAGGCGGTTTCAAAAGCCGGAATACCTCAGCTCATACTTACAGCTTCGAAGACCGAAATGGTCGAGGGACAGCTTGAAGAGCTTGGTATTGGCGCGTATTTTGACGGGATAATAGGTCTTGACAACATACAGGCGAGCGGCAAGTCTGATATCGCGCTTGAGTGGAAAAACAAAGTGAAGCCGAAGGATCCCGTCGTAATAGGCGATACCGTTCACGACGCGGAGGTCGCGGACCTCATTGGCGCGGAATGTCTTCTCGTCTGCTGCGGTCATATGAACAGACAGAGACTACAGAACGTAAAACCCGTTTTCGACGACCCGTACGAAGCGGTCAAAACTCTTCTGAAATGAATAAAAAAAGCTGCAGATTAAGCAGCTTTTTATTCTTAATTGTTTCTTGTTTCCCATTCTTTTTTATCCTTTACGTCGTCGTAAAGCGATAAGTATGATTCGTACCTTGTCCCCGGTATCCTGCCGTCCTCAACAGCTTTGCGGATAAGACAGCCGTCTTCTTTCGTATGACTGCATTTTGTGTATCTGCATTTACAGAGATACGGTCCAAACTCCGGGAAAAGATACGGCAGCTCGTCTTTTTTGCAGAAATCAAACCGCTCGAAATCAAGCAGGCTGAAGCCCGGCGTATCCGCAAGATACGTATCGTCCGCGGTCTCGTACAGCGTCACGGTGCGCGTGGTGTTTTTTCCGCGCTCTGTTTTGCGGCTTATCTGTCCCGTTCCGCAGGAAAGATCAAGGTCCGCGTAAACGTTGTTCAAAAGCGTGGATTTGCCGACGCCCGACGCGCCGCAGAAAGCGCTGACCGTCCCTTTGTTGCCGTCCGCGAAATCCCTCAGTTCTTTTATCCCCGTCTTTTTCTCCGACGAGGTTATAAAGCATCTGTATCCGCAGGAGCCGTAGACGTATTCTATCTTCTTCGCCGTCTCTTTGTCAAGCTCCGATTTTGTCACGACGATAACGGGTATAATGCCGTTTTTTTCGCACAATACCGTCATTTTATCGGACAGGTACGGAACGGGCGCGGGCTGCTTACACGATATCACGATATAAAGATAATCGAGGTTTGCGACGGCAGGACGTATGAGCGCGTTTTTACGTTCCTCTATATCCGTTATGAAATAACCGTTTTCGTCGCTTCGCAAATACGCCTTGTCTCCCGGCAGAAGCTTTATTTTCTCGTGCCTGAAGGCTCCCTTTGCGGCAATGTTTTCGATAACGTTCTTTCCGTTATCCGTGCGCTGTAAAACGGTGTATTTACCGCCGACGCCCGAGATTATCCTTACGGGCGGTACGTCATCCGTTATCTTCATTATTCTCTTCCGGTACTTCCGGCTGATCCGGCTCCGTTTCCAGTTCTATGGGCTCGGTCTCTCCGCCCTCCTCCGGCTCAGTATCCGTATCGGTATCGGTATCGGTATCGGTATCGGGCTCGGTTTCCGGCGGCTCCGTCTCGGGCGGTCCGAGAGAGATCGTTATATCTATCTCCGTATTGACCGGCGCTTCCGTCATCGCGCCAACGCTCTGCGTTACGACCGTACCGGCGGGCAGATCGGATTCGACGAATTCGACGTTTCCGATGACAAATCCCATCTCCACTATCTTCTGTCTTGCGGCTGCTGCGGCGAGTCCGCAGACATTGGGGACCTGAGCCTTTGCGTAATTCGCGCCGCGGGATACGTAAACTATAATTTTCTGTCCCGGCGTTACCTCGCTTCCCGCGGGCGGATCCGTGCGTATGACGTATTCCGCGGGTACGTTCTGATCTTCCACGCGCTCCGCGGCTATCTCGTAGATACCCGTGTATTCCGCGCGCACGCTGACAAAGCTCCTGTAAGAAAGATCCGGCAGGGTGTCGGTCGTCGCGCCCGTGTAAACGTAGAGGATCAGCTCAAGATCTGACGTTTTCTTTCTCTCTTCTCCCGCTTCGGGATACTGCATCACTATCTCGTTTATCTTCTGACCGTTTGCGCCCTGCTTCAGCGTTACGCGGAAGCCGAGGTGCGACAGCTCGTCGCGGAGCGCGTCGTTATACACCATACCGACGTAATTCTTGATCTTTACGTCGTTTGTGTTTCTCGGGTTCATCTGATTTGAAATGCTGTTGAACGCAAGGAACATCAATACGGTCGCTACTATGAGCAAAGCGAACAGAACGCCTAAGAATATGGGCAGGACAAGCCCTCCGCGCTCGCGGACGGTCTTTTCCTTTTTCGGCTTCTTTTCCTTTTTCTTCTTTATCTTTTTGCCTTTTTTAAGCGCTTCCGCTTCTTCCGCCGTTCTGAATTTTATGCCGGGATTTTTCTTGAGCGCCATTATATGAGCAAGCATCTGCTTTGCGGACTGATAGCGCATATCCGGCGATTTTTCCATAGCGCGCATGATTATCTGATCAAGGCCCTGCGGCATTTCCGGTTTTATTTCACGCGGATGGCGCGGTGTGTCGTTTACGTGCTTGTAGGCTACCGCGACGGGCGTTTCACCCGTGAACGGGAGTTCGCCCGATGAAAGCTCGTACATCAGAACGCCGACGGAATAAAGGTCCGAACGCTCGTCTATCGGCTCCTCGTTCATCGCCTGCTCGGGCGATATGTAATTTACCGTGCCTATCGCTTTATCGGTCACCGTGAACGTCTCGTTATCCGGCAGCTTTGCAATACCGAAATCGGCGACCTTGATAAGACCGTTTTTCAGAAGAAGTATGTTCTGCGGCTTTATATCGCGGTGGATAACGCCCTTACTGTGGGCGTGCTCGAGCGCGCGGAGTATCTGCTCGGAAATATTGAGCGTCTCGCGCCATGACAGAGAGCCGCCCTTGTGCTTCAGAAAAGCCTTTAAGGTTATGCCCTCTATATATTCCATAACGATATATTTTGTGTTGCCTTTGACAGAAACGTCATAAATGTTGACTATATTCTCGTGGCTCAGCATAGCGACGGCTTTTGATTCGTTTATAAATCTTCTCAAAGCTTCGGAATCGCCCGCCACGTCGTTTTTCAGCATTTTTATGGCAACGGTACGGTTCATCAGTATGTCCTCCGCCTTAAAGACGATAGCCATACCGCCCACGCCGATGACCTTTTCTATTCTATACCGTTTATCGAACACCCTGCCGATATATTTATCGAATGCGTCCATGTATAATTCCTCTCAATAATATTCAGTCGTTTTCCGCGAGGATGACCGTTATGTTATCCGGACCGCCCGCACCGTTCGCCGCGTCTATCAGCGAAGAAACCTTTTCATACGGCGTGCGTTCGGGATCGTTCACGGTCCCGTATATCTGCTCTTCCGTCAGCGCGTTCGTAAGACCGTCCGAACAGAAAAGGAGCTTGTCGGGTATCTCGCCCATTCTGTAGATATCGGGCTCCACCTCGTCCTCCGTACCCAGACACTTTGTGATAATATTTTTTTTCGGATGGTTTACCGCTTCTTCCTTGGTTATGCGTCCTATATCCACGAGATACTGGACGTACGAGTTGTCCTTGCTTACCTGGCGGAGCGTTCCGCGGCTCACCTCGTACAGACGGCTGTCGCCGATATTAAGAGCGACTATGTCGTCGCGCAGGATAAGCGCGGCTATGACCGTGGTCCCCATTCCCTCAAGCGACGGATCCTCACCCTTTTTGAAGATCTCCGCGTTCGCGGTCTGCGCCGCTTTATATAAAAGCTTTTCCGCATCCGATGCGTTGATGACCTTACCCGTCTGCACGGCTTCTATAAGCTCGCCTGTTATGCAGTTGTCAAAGGCGTGCATTGCGGCGGAGCTTGCCTGCTCGCCGCCATTGGCGCCGCCCATACCGTCAAAAACGGCGCACAGAGCCAGATCGTCTCCGAATTCCCGGATAAGAAATCTGTCCTGATTTACGGGACGGCGTACGCCCGTATCGCTTTTTCCGTATATTTTCATATTTTTTTCCGCGCACGCAAGCGTGCAGCGCCTTTCGCAGAAGTTAAGGTCAGAATTAATTATAATACATCAATCCGTAAATAGTATGAATATTTATTAAATTTTTGAAATCAGCCCTTGTTTGCGGCGTCTTTGTCAAGTTTTCTCGCTCTCAGCTGTCCGCAGGAGGCGTCGATATCAGCGCCGAGGCGCTTTCTCACCGTGGCGTTTACGCCGCATTTTTCAAGCGTGCGGACAAAATTTTCCGTCATTATCTTATCCCCGCGTCTGAAATCACGTTCCTTGATCGGGTTTACGGGTATCAGATTTACGTGTATCGCCATATTGGGAAGGCTTGACTTCAGAAGCCCGGCAAGCTCTCTCGCGTCGCTTTCGCTGTTGTTTTTGCCGTCTATCAAAGCGTATTCAAAGCTTATGCGCCGTCCCGTCTTTTCAAAGTATTTGCGGCAGGCGGACAAAAGCTCTTCTATCGGATACCGTCTGTTTACTGGCATTATCTCGTTTCTTTTTTCGTTGTTCGGGCTGTGGAGCGAAACTGAAAGCGTTACGGGAAGCTCCTCTTCCGCAAATCTGTTTATGCCGTCCACAAGCCCGCAGGTAGACAGGGATATTTTGCGGCAGCCGATGTTGAGCCCGTTTTCGTTATTCAACAGCCTTATGAATCTGACGACGTTGTCGTAGTTGTCGAACGGCTCGCCCATACCCATGATAACTACGTTCGATACGCGTTCCCCCGTGTCTTTCTGCGCGGTGTATATCTGCGAAAGCATCTCCGAAGCGTAAAGGCTTCTTTTAAGACCGTTAACTGTGGAGGCGCAGAAGCGGCAGCCCATACGGCATCCCGCCTGACTTGAAACGCATACGGTGTTCCCGTAATCGTGGCGCATGAAAACGCTTTCTATATATTCTCCGTCAAAGCATCTGAACAAATATTTGACCGTTCCGTCCGCCGAGATCTGTTTTTCCTCGATTTTAACGGACGGTATCACGGCTTTGTCCGCAAGCTTTTCGCGCATTTTCTTCGGCAGATTAGTCATTTCGTCAAGCGACGCGCCTTTATGGAGCCACCCGAAAAGCTGCTTTGACCTGTATTTTTCTTCTCCGATCTCCAAAACGAACCGTGTGAGCTCGTCCTCGTACATTGATAAAATATCCGTCATATCAGTTCCTTACTATTTTTGCAGTATAAAATCCGTCCGTACCGTCCCTGTGCGGATAAAACGTTTTTTCGTATAAAAGCGAATAATCCTTATTGTTTTCAAGAAAGTATGAGACGTTTTCATTGTTTTCGGCGGGCAGGACGGTGCATGTGGAATATACCATAACGCCGCCTTTTTTGAGATATTTTGAAGACGCTTCAAGTATCGCTCTCTGCGTTCTGACGAGCCTGTCAAGCCCGTCAAGCTCCTTATATCTCATATCGGGCTTCTTTCCGAGGACGCCGAGCCCCGAACACGGTACGTCGCATATTACGCGGTCGCATACGCCGATAAGCTCCGGACGCGGCTCGCGCGCGTCGTGCTCCGCGGTCCTGATGATCGTCACGCCCGTTTTTTCCGCCGTTTTTTCTATTAACTTAAGTTTGTTTTTATGTACGTCAAATGCGTATATGACGCCCTCGTTTTTCATTTGTAACGCGGCGGAAACCGTTTTTCCGCCGGGCGCCGCGCAGACGTCCGCTACGGTCATGCCTTCTTTTGCGTCAAGCAGGGAGACGGCAGCCTGGCTTGCGCCGTCCTCTATGTAAGCGAGCCCGTCCGTCAGACTGAAAAGCGTCTCCGTATCAACGTGATCGTTTATTTTTATACCGAAGCCGCTTTGCGGTACCGGACCGCATTTCAGACCGTTTTCCTCCAAAAGTTTACGAAGCTGATCGACGGTCGTTTTAAGCGTGTTGACGCGAAGCGTAACTCCTTTTTGAGAAAGATCGGCCGCAAGCATTTTTTCCGCCTCGTCAAAACCGAGCGCGCCGCACAAAAGACCGCATATCTGCTCCGAAACGGAGTATCTGACCGACAGATACCGCGCGTCGTTTCCGCGCTTTATTTCGGGTATACCGTTTGCCGCGACCTTGCGGAGTACGGCGTTCACAAAGCCGCCCGCCGATTTCCGCTCGTACTTTTTCGCAAGCTCGACACCCTCGTTCACCGCGGAATAATCCGGTATCCTGTCAAGGTATAACAGCTGATAAACGGAGCTGCGCAGTATGTTTTTCATCTCGTACGTCATCTCGTCTACGGGCTTGTCGGAATAACGCGATATGATATAGTCGAGCGTTATTTTTCTTTCAAGCACGCCGTAAAAAAGCCGTGTGTAAAGCGCTTTTTCGGCGCCCTTGAGACCGAATTTTTTTATGGCGGCGTCCGCTTCGAGATTTCCGTATTTTCCCTCTCTTTCAAGCCTGCAGAGGGACAGAACGGCGAGCTGTCTTGCCGTGTATTTCTTTTCTTCCATCACTCTTTCGTTAAGACGTCTCCCACGCTTATCTGTCTGCCTCTTATATAATCCGCGCTTTTCATTTTCTGCTTTCCCTCGGGGATAAGCTCGATTATTCTGAGCGCGCCATCGCCGCAGGCTACCGTTAGCCTGTCGCTCTTTGCGTCGGCTCCGATCACCGTTCCCGGCTCTTCCGCGCCCGCGTATGACAACGCTTCCGTCTTCGCTATACGAAGTCCCTTTTTGCCTTTTTCCGTATTCTGATAACAACCGCATACAAGGTACGGATATACGCCGCGTATAAGATCGTGAAGCTCCTTTGCGGGTTTATTGAAATCGAGCATAAGCTCGGATTTTTCGATCTTCGGGCTGTACGTCGCTTTGCTTTCATCCTGCGCCTCGTATTCCGCGGTGCCGTCAAAGATACCCGGTATCGTGTCGAGCAGAAGCGCAGAGCCGACCGCGCCCATTTTTTCAAAAAGCTCACCGCAGTTCATATCGTCCGGTATTCGGATCCCGGCTTTTGCGATCATCGGACCGGTGTCGCAGCCAACGTCCATACGCATTATCGTGACGCCCGTTTCAGTTTCTCCGTTTATTATGCTTCTCTGCACCGGCGCGGCTCCGCGGTATGAAGGCAGAAGCGAGCCGTGGACGTTTATGCAGCCGTATTCCGGTATGCCGAGAAGCTCGGCCGGAAATATCTTGCCGTAAGCCGCCGTGACAATCATACCGGGTTTCATTTCCCTTATGACGTTTATAACGTCTTCGTCGCGCAGAGTCTTTGGCTGATATACGGGTATACCGTGCGATAACGCGTACTCCTTTACGGGCGGCATCTGCACTTTGTTTCCCCTGCCCTTCGGCTTGTCCGTCTGCGTAAATACGGCGGTTACGTTATAGTCTTGTTTATAGAGCCCGTCGAGTATGCTTACGGCAAACTCAGGCGTGCCGAAAAACACGATGTTTTTATTCTTCACCCTCTATTTCTTCCTTTGACAGCATTCTCACGGCTTTATCGTAAAAGATAACGCCGTCCAGGTGATCTATCTCATGGCAGAGCGCACGCGCGAGAAGCCCTTCGCCCTCGACCTCAAACGTGTCTCCGTTCCTGTCCGTCGCCCTGACCTTTACCTTCATCGGGCGGTGCGTTATGCCCCATCTGCCCGGAACGGACAGACAGCCTTCGATCTCCTCCTGCTCGCCCTCCGATGAGATTATCTCGGGGTTTATGAGCTCTATCAGCTCTCCCTCTTCGACCTCAACGATGGCTATCCTGCGCAGAACTCCGACCTGAGGCGCGGCGAGACCGACGCCGTTAGCCTTGTGGAGCGTCGTTTTCATATCGTCAAGCAGACGCTTTATTCGCGGAGTTATCTCCGTCACGGGCCTGCATATTTTTCTCAATATTTCATCGCCGTCTTTGACGATATTAAGTGTTGCCATATCATATCTCCTACATTTGATTTGGATTTACGTCCGCGGATACCGTTATATGCTTCGGATATTTTTTCATAAACGCCCGGAGCACCTCCGCGGTCAGCGCTCTTTCGCGCTTTCCCATTCGCAGCTTGCACAAAAGCTGCATACGGCAAACGCCGTTTATCCTGTATATCTGCGCCTCGCACGGACCGTATATCAGCATTTTCACGTCGCTGTACGCGGCGGCGAGCCTGCCCTCCATCGCCTTTCTCAGATCGGCGGCGGCGTTGTGCAGAAGCGTCTCGTCGTCCGACTGGAGCATAAACAGAAGTATGTCGCAGAACGGAGGGAACAGAAGCGCCTTTCGCATCTTTATCTCGTCCTTATAAAAACCGTCGTAATCCTGCTTTTTCGCAAGCGCTATGACTTCGTGATCCGGGTTGAACGTCTGTATCACGGCGACGCCGCGTTTTTCTCCGCGTCCGGCGCGTCCTATTACCTGCGTCAGAAGCGAAAACGTTCTCTCCTCCGCGTGGTAATCGTCAAGATAGAGCGAATTGTCCGTCATAACGACGCCGACGAGCGTGACGTCCGGAAAATCGTGACCCTTCGTCACCATCTGCGTGCCGACAAGTATATCGGCCTTATGCTCTCTGAAATCGGACAGTATCCTATCGTACGCGCTCTTGCTCGTAGTGGTGTCCGCGTCGAGCCGCAGTACGCGCGCTCCGGGAACGGCGCGCTCAAGCTGTTCGTCTATCTTCTGCGTCCCGTAACCGATCCTGCCGATATGCGGCGAGCCGCACTTCGGACACTTGTCTGGCTCTTCAACGGAATAGCCGCAGTAATGACACATCAGCTTGCCCTTATCCCGTTCTCTTACCTTGTGATAAGTCAGCGAAACGTCGCATTTAGGGCACATTATGACCTCGCCGCAAAGCTTGCAGCAGACGTAATTGCTGTATCCCCGGCGGTTCAAAAACAGTATGCTCTGATTATTTTCCCTGTAGTTTTCAAAAAGCAGACTGCATAACCGCGTCCCTATCGGATCGGTTATCCCCTCCGCGTAATCCTCGCGAAGATCTGCGGTCACAACGTCAGGCAGCACCGCGTCGCCGTAGCGGTTTTTAAGTGTGAACAGATGATATTTTCCCTGCTCCGCTTTATAAAAGCTCTCGACCGACGGCGTTGCGGATGACAAAAGCATGAGCGCGTTGTTTTCCGCGCATCTGAATCTCGCTATATCCTTTGCGCGGTATTTCGGAGAGGATTCGGATTTATACGTCGTCTCCTGTTCCTCGTCTATTATGAAAAGACCGAGCTTTTCGACCGGCGCGAACGAAGCGGAGCGCGTGCCTATTATCATATCGACGTCTCCGTTTTTTATCCTTCGCCACGCGTCAAGCTTTTCGCCCTCGGATAAGGACGAATGGAGCACAGCTATCCTGTCGCCGTAATACGAGCTGAAAACGCGCACGGACTGAGGAGTGAGCGCGATCTCCGGCACGAGCATTATCACCCGCCGCCCCGAATTTATGACGCTGTCGCATACGGTTTTTATCACGAGCGTTTTACCTGAGCCCGTTATGCCGTACAGAAGCGCCGCCTCGGGCTTTCCCGTTTCCGTCAGCTTTATCAGCCCGTCCGCCGCTTCTTTCTGCTCGTTTGTCAGCGATATTTCCGATTTTTCTCTGTTTTGCTCAAAAGCGCGTCTGTATCTCTGTGTTTTCTCGCAGGCGATATTACCCTTTTCGCACAGTTTTTTCAGCTGAGCGGACGATACGCCGAGCGCTTCCGATAAAACGGACTTTTCCGTTTTGCCGTTTTTTTTCAGATACTCCGTTACGGAGGTCATCGTTTTGCTTCTGCTTTCGGCGTCGGATAAGTAAGTGAAATACTCGTCGTACACTACGTTTTTCGTATCCTTTGTCAGCGTCGTTCGCGTCAGATATCCGTTTCTGCAAAGATATGACACCGCTTCGTTCACCGCCGCGCCGAGCTCCTTAACGAGCTTTGCGCGCGTATTGAGCTGACCCGATACGATATACGAATACACAGCCGTCACCTTGGCGTTCAGCTCCGGCAAAGGCTTATCCGTCGCTTCATACAATTCGTCAACCGTGCCGAGCAAAGCCGTGGGGAAAACAGTCCTGACAGCGTCGCCGAAGCTGCAGAGCGTAGTGCTTTCGATATAAGCGGCAAGCCTGAGCATCTCCGGCGTAAGCGAATAATAACGGCTGTAAACGTGCTCTACAGCCTTATACGCCACTCCGTCTTCCACGCTCTCGCCGAGTCCGGTTATGACGCCTGTGCTGACTCTGTTTCCCGCGCCGAACGGAACGTTGACAAAAGCCCCTACAAAAGCGTATTCGTCGGCTGTATAGCTGTAACCGTTTTCAACCCCGAAAGGGAGAGAAAGCAGTTTTACGGTAGCCGTAAGCATTATTTGGGTCTTGTTTCCTCAACTATCTCATATTCGCCGTCGTAGAGCATCTCTATCGCGTTTCTGACGGCTTTTTCATCGCGCAGCTCGGGCGATATCATGGAAGCGAGCGGTTTATCCGTCTCTTTGGCGGTTATTTTTCTCTCCGCCTCCTCTCTCTGCGCGACGTATTCATCCGTGACTATGTGCGCGCATTTCGACGTGGCTATCACAAGCTCGTAACGGTTGTATTTGTTGTCTTTCGTTAATTCTTCGATCGAAGGTTTGATCATTTTTCTGTCTCCTTATATACCTAAAAATTTACTCGGAAAATCCGGATTGTTCTTTGTTTTGTACTGCTGCGTTTCCGCTATCATCTGCAGCTGCTTTACACATTCGTCTATTTTGCCGTCCTCGTTCAAAAGGAAATAATCGTACCGGTCGAACAGACGTATCTCGTCCTTCGCGCGGTTCAGGCGGCGGAGTATCTTCTCCTCACTCTCCGTTCCCCTGCCGCGCAGTCTTTCCTCAAGCACCCTGTAGGACGGCGGCAGAAGCATAACGAGAACGGCGTTTTTGTCCTTTGCTTTGACTTGCATCGCGCCGTCTACCTCTATTTCAAGTATGACGTTCACGCCCGATTCAATATACGGCAGAAGCTGTGATACGGGCGTTCCGTAGTATTCGCCCGTGTAATTCGCGTGCTCGTAATAGACGCCGTTTTTTATGCCCTCTTCAAACTGTTTTTTCGTTATGAAGGTGTAATCTACGCCGTTTACCTCGCCTTCTCTCGGCTTACGGGTCGTGTCTGAAACGGAATAGTGAAAATTCAGCCCCTTATCCATAAGCCTCTGACGGACCGTGCTTTTGCCGGATCCGGCGGGTCCCGATAATACGAATACGGTGCCTTTCATTCGCTTTCCTCCCCCGACAGCTTCTCCGAGATCGCCTCGGCGGATATCGCGCTCAATATTATATGATCGCTGTCCGTAACTATTACCGCCTTGGTCTTTTTGCCGCACGTAACGTCGATAAGCCTGCCGTTTTCCTTCGCGTCCGACACCATTCTTTTCACGGGCGCCGACTCGGGAGAACAGACTGCGACTATCCTGCCCGACGAAACCATACTGCCGTAACCGATACTTATAAACTTCATATCCACCTCATTCAATGTTCTGTATCTGTTCCCTTATTTTTTCGATCTCGCATTTTATTGCGACTACGTTTGCGGTGATCGCGGGATTCTGCGCCTTGGAGCCCGTTGTATTCGCCTCTCTGTTCATCTCCTGACACCAGAAATCGAGGTTTCTGCCCGCGGGTCCGTCGCCGTCAAGCGTTTCGTTGAAAGCTTTTATGTGCGATCTGAGCCGTACAAGCTCCTCGTCCGTCGCCACTCTGTCGGCGAATATCGCGCATTCCGTTATCACACGGCTTTCGTCGACGGAGGAGCCTGTTTCGGCAAGCGCTTCCTTCAGCTTTTTCATCAGCCGCTCTTCGTATTCCTTTACGGCGTCGCCCGACCGGGCTTCCGTATCGTCAACAACGGCTGAAATATTCTTAAGCTTCTGCTTTACGTCGGAAACGAGCCTTGCTCCCTCCGCGGCGCGCGCCGAATCAAACTTTTCCGCCGCCTCGGTGAGTACGGTTTTGATCCGCTCCCAGTCGGCCTCAAGGTCGTCCTCTTTTTTCTTTACCGTGAAGATATCTCTGTTTTCCGCTACCTTCATTACCGAAATGTCGTCGCACAGACCGAATTCGTCGCGGAGCTTTTTCAAAGCCTCTATATACTGCGCGGCGTAATCGGAATCGAGCGAAAGCTCCTCTCCCTCCGTCTGCGGTACGTCGACGGAAATATACACGTCCACCTTGCCGCGGTTTATGCCCGTGGATAAGAGCAGCGGTTTTATCCTCTCCTCCGCAAACGTATAAGCTCTCGGCAGCTTTACGGAAACGTCAAGCGTCCTGTTGTTCACGGACTTGATCTCAACGGTTATATCGAAACCGTCTATCGTCTGCCGCGCCCTGCCGTAGCCTGTCATACTTTTAAGCATTTTTTCTTCCTCATTATTTAATTTATAAGATTATTATAATGAAAATCGCGCTGCTTGTCAATTTTTTTAACTTAATTTTTAAAAAGTGTTTACCCATGCTCAAAATATGGTAAACAGTTTGTATATATTTTTGATTTCGGAGCGATCCGGAAACTCAAGTCTCTTTTTGCGGAAAGTAAATATATGATACCGGAATAAATCAAAAAAGCACGCCGAAGCGTGCTTTTTCATGACCCGTAGCAGACTCGAACTGCTGTTACAGCCGTGAAAGGGCCGTGTCTTAACCACTTGACCAACGGGCCTTATAAGTAGCGGAAGTTGGACTTGAACCCACGACCTACCGGGTATGAACCGGTTGCTCTAGCCAACTGAGCTATTCCGCCATACGCATTTTTTTTGCGACTGCTTTGGCATTATACCATAACAAACCGCTTTTGTCAAGAGTTTTTTTGAAAAAAAATCTTTTTATCACTCCGCCCTTGACAAAGAGAAAGAAGTATATTATAATATATAATGAGGTATGATGTTATGTGGAAAAAAGACGATAAATATTCCGTTGTGATAACGGATATGAATAACGAGGGAAACGGCGTTTGCAGGATAGACAATACCGTCGTTTTCGTCATCGGCGGCGTCACGGGAGACGAATGCACCGTAAAGATAATAAAGGTGGCGAAAAAATACTCTGTCGCCGTTATAGACGAAATGATTTCCCCGTCGCCGTACCGCATAACTCCTCTCTGCCCTTACAAGCGCTGCGGCGGCTGCGTGTTTCACAACGTTACACAGGAATACGAGCTTGAGATAAAAAGGCGCATAGTTGAGGGCGCTTTTCTGCGCGCGGGGCTCTCCGTTCCCGTGGAAAAAACGTACGGCGGCTCTTTTTGCGGATACAGGAACAAAGCTCAGTTTCCCGTGGGATACGATAAGAACGGACGTCTCAGCTTCGGCTATTATGCAAAACGGAGCCACGATATCGTTTTCTGTGAAAAATGCGTGATAGCGAATCCGGAATTTACCGATATCGCAAAGACCGTCTGCGCCTCGGCTGAGAAGCACGGCATAACCGGTTACGACGAGCTGAGCGGAAAAGGCGTTCTGCGCCATATCTGTATGAGATCCGGCAAAAGCGGCGTGATGCTGACGCTCGTCGTCAACGCCGACGCGCTTCCCTTCGCCCGTGAAATATCGGAGGAGATAACAAAAGCGCACCCCTGCGTTTCGGGCGTTTACGTGAACGTAAATAAAGAGAACACGAACGTGATATACGGCGATAAGTTCATACATATATACGGTGATGAAAAGCTTACGGACGTTCTGTGCGGACGTGAGTTTGAAATAGCGCCGTCGTCCTTTTATCAGGTAAATCACGACTGCTGCGAGGCGTTATACAACAAAGCCGCGGAGCTCATCGCGGCGGGCAGCGGTAAGACGGTCATAGACCTTTACTGCGGCGTCGGCACCGTCGGTCTCTGTGCGGCGAAAAACGCGAAAAAGCTGACAGGCATTGAAATAGTGCCGGAAGCCGTTGAAAACGCGAAAAAGAACGCAGAGATAAACGGTATGAAAAACGCGGAATTCCGCTGCGGCGACAGTTCGATCATCAGAGAAGCCGCGGATCGCGCGGATATAATCATCGTCGACCCGCCGAGAAAAGGTCTTGACGAAAAAGTAATAAACGCCATACTCGATATCAAGCCCGAAAAACTGCTTTATATCTCATGCGACCCGAACACGCTCGCGCGTGATCTGAAGATTTTGCTTGAACATTACACCGCGGACAAAGCGTACCCATTCAATATGTTTCCGCGCACGAGCCACGTCGAGACGGTGGTATTGATGACAAAGAAATGAGTAAATCGGAGCTTGACGGAGGAATAGCAATGTTGATAAAAGAAACATGCAAGCTGTTGAAACAAGAACTTTTGGATAATGGTTACGAATACGGCTTCTATTTGAATGGCAAAACATATAAGCCTGATATGA
>JAEEGL013289300.1_pt1 | contig 20506 bp, 17 predicted proteins | sample 9134231 | NCBI WGS metagenome assembly JAEEGL01 (sample SAMN16246548, study PRJNA631951) | gut metagenome | biome: gut microbiome; feature: rumen; material: fiber-attached | host: Bos | place: Iran: Karaj | collected 2018-10
TCTTACGATCCCGTGACAAACGAATTCCACAACCGGAACCGTGACTGGATCGTGGAGCTTCCCATGAACGGATTCCTGTTCCCCGCTTTCACCGACCGTACCACCGACATTCACAACATCCTCTACTATTCCAAGGATGCGGAGAACCTCGGGGACGAGTTCATTGAGATGATGCTGGGCTGCACCCACGCTCTCACTGCCGGCGGTCAGAAAGAGACCTTCCAGGCTCTGGTGGAGGAGACCCTGGGCGACGATTGCGGATTCGAAGCCGTGAAGACCATTCACGAGAAGATGAGCGAGCTCATCGAAGATCACAAAGAGGAAGTTCAGCCCCTTGTGATGGATAAGACAGATGTGAAGAAGCTCTTTGAGGGAAGCGGCGTTGCCAATGACCGGCTGGCGGATTTCGACCGTCACTATCAGGTGGCCGCAGGTCCCGAGACGCCTCTAATGGTCAGCAATGTTTACAACACCCGTTCCTTCGATGTGAAGACTCCGGATGTCACCATCAAGGTGAAGCCCGATCGCACGGATCTCATCGATGAACGCACGATTGACGGACGCCCCTGCGTTGTCGTAGAATTGAACGGTGAGGTTGAAGTCAACGGAATCAACGTAAAAGCACACCGGAAGGCACCTTCCGATACGGAGGTCGAAGAATAATGGCTGGTTTGGCGATTTTTCTGGCAGACGGTTTTGAAGAGATTGAAGCACTGACTGTAGTAGACATTTGTCGCAGATGCGGTCTGGCTCTCGATATGGTTTCCGTCAAGGATACCCTCGAGGTCACAGGTTCTCATCAGATCCCGGTCCGTGCGGATAAGGTTTTCTCCGACATCACTCCGGAGGATTACGATATGCTGATCCTTCCCGGCGGGCAGCCCGGCACCCGGAATCTGGAAGCCTTCGAGCCTCTTATGGCAGCGCTGGACCGGTTCCATGCAAAGAGCAAAGGACTGGCAGCCATCTGTGCCGCTCCGAGTATTTTCGGACACCGCGGATATCTGCAGGGACGGAACGCCACCTGCTATCCCGGCGTTGAGCCGCAGCTTGCGGGAGCGGACGCAAAGGGTACACCCGTTGAGATCTCCGATCATATCATCACAGGTCGCGGAATGGGAACCGCGATCGATTTCGCACTTGCCATTGCAGCACGCTATGCCGGTGAGGCAAAAGCGGAGGAAGTGGCTCGTGGGATCACTTATCGCTAAGAGACAAGGAACAAAAACGAAATGGAAATTGAACGCAAATTCCTGATCAAGGAGGTACCTTCCAATCTTCAGGATTATCCTTACCACAGAATCGAGCAGGCATATCTCTGCACCAATCCGGTCGTCCGGGTACGCCGGGAGGATGATTCTTTTTACATGACCTATAAGGGCGAGGGAATGCTTGCCAGAGAAGAAAGCAATCTCCCCCTGACCGCAGAAGCTTATTATCATCTTCTTCTGAAAGCTGACGGAAATGTCATTTCCAAGAGAAGATATCTGATCCCCCTGGAGCACCCTCAGGTGATCCCCGGAGCGCCTCAGCCCCCCGACGGGTACAGCCTCCTCATCGAGCTGGATGTCTTTGACTCTCCCTTCGCTCCCCTCATCATGGCGGAAGTGGAATTCGGAAGCAAGGACGCGGCAGAGAGTTTTCTCCCTCCCAGCTGGTTTGGCAAGGAAGTTACGTATGACCCCTACTATCACAACTCTCACATGGCCATGAGCGATGTGATCAAGGAAGACGCTGAGTAAACAGAATACAGAACGCAAAGAAGCTCTCCTCTTTCGAGGAGAGCTTTTCTCATGCATCATTTCTTCTTGGATTTCTTTGCAGGTGCTTTCTTAGCAGCCTTCTTCGCCTTGGAGGATTCTGCCTTCTTGACCTCAGCCTTCTTCTCAGGCTTCTTCTCTTCTACGGGCTTTTCCTTCCTGGGCTTCCTGGGGATACGGCCATAGACCTTTGCAAGATCCTTCATCTCCTCTGCCAGCTCATCGCTCCAGTCGGAGGGAAGGGTGCGCCACATCCAGTTGATACCCAGAGTGCTGGGCAGGTTCATTCTCGCGCGGTTGTCCAGTCCCAGATAATCCTGCATGGGAATGATACAGGTGTCGGCACAGCTTGCCTGTGCGAAGCGGATGTAACCCTTCAGCAGGTCCTTCTTGTCCGTCAGGCCCATATACTTCAGTGCATACTTCACATCTCTTGCAGGAAGATTCTTGATGCGGGTAGCCAGAGTATCGTTGTCGTGGGTTCCGGTGTAGACCACGAAATTCCGATCGTAATTGTAAGGGCAGTGCTCGCTGTCGCCGTATGCGTCGAAGGCGAACTGCATGATCTTCATGCCGGGGTAACCGGTCTTCTTCACCAGCTCCACCACGCTGTCCGTCACCACGCCAAGGTCCTCTGCGATGACCTGTCTGTCGCCCAGCTTCTCCTTCACCACACGGAAGAGATCATAGCCGGGACCGGGAAGCCACTTTCCGTTGACAGCGGTTTTTTCACCGTAAGGGATGGACCAGTACTCATCGAATCCGCGGAAGTGATCGATACGGACCACATCGTACAGTTCAAAACATTTTTCAAGGCGCTCCAGCCACCATGCGTAGCCGGTCTCCTTGTGATACTTCCAGTTGTAAAGAGGGTTGCCCCAGAGCTGGCCGGTCTCGGAGAAGAAATCGGGAGGGCAGCCTGCCACAGACTTGGGATAGCCCTTGGAATCCAGCTCAAACAGTTCGGGATGAGACCAGGTGTCCGCTCCGTCGGGAGAGACATAGATGGGGATATCGCCCACGATCTCGATGCCCTTCTTGTTGGCATAGCTTTTCAGCTTCTTCCATTGTTCGAAGAAGAGATACTGCTGAAACTTCCAGAAGGATACTTCGTCTGCCAGCTTCGTGCGATAGGCTTCCATGGCCTTGGGCTTCCGGAGACGGATATCCTTATCCCACTCCAGATAGCTGACTCCGCCGAACTCATTCTTGATGGCCATGTAGAGGGCATAATCCTCCAGCCACTGATCGTTGTGCTTTACGAAATCCAGATAGGATTTCCGGGACGTAAGCTTGCGCTCTTTCGCCCGATTGTACGCAACCCGCAGCAGATCGAATCTTGCGAAGTAGACCTTCTCATAGTCCACATATCTGCGACTCTTGCCAAAATCCTTGGCATCGCACTCTTTTTTGGTGAGGAGACCGTCACTGATCAGCATCTCCAGATCAATGAAATAGGGGTTCCCCGCAAAGGTAGAGAAAGACTGGTAGGGAGAGTCACCGTAGCCGGTCGGCCCCAAAGGAAGGATCTGCCAAAGACTCTGCCCCGCTTTTGCAAGGAAGTCCACAAAGCGATAGGCTTCCTTTCCAAAGGTTCCGATACCGTATCGGGAGGGCAAACTTGAAATCGGTAACAATACTCCTGCTCTTCTCATAGTTCCAAAACTCCTCTATTCGTCTGATATACTTTGAGCCGCCGCCCTGTTTTCTTCGGCGGTAGCCTGTGCTCTCACTTTTTCTTTCAGATCAAATTTGTTCTGGTACATCATCTTGTCGGCACGGCGTACGGTATCGAGAATATCATAGTCCAGGCTGGGACTGTACATCTCGTATCCGCAGGCGATCTGCATGAAGATCTCCATGTCGGCATTTTCTTTGTTCCATTTGTCGCAGGCTTCCTGCATCTCCTTCACCATCTCTTCTGTCTTAGGCAGGGATGCGTGATGGATGAGGCAAATGAACTCATCTCCGCCGATCCGGTAAATGTTACCGCTCCGGCCAAAATGTCTCTGAATGATGAGACAACTCTCTTTGATATAGGTATCTCCTGCGTCGTGGCCCTTGGTGTCGTTCACCTTCTTCAGGTTGTTCAGGTCGAACATGACCACCATGCACTGTTCCGCGTCGAAGGAGGACTGTGCGATATCATAGGCGTAAGCCGCCCGGTTGTAGACGCCCGTGAGCTGATCATGGAACGCCATACGCTCGTAGGACTCGGCCTTCTCACCAATCTCCAGAAGATGTCTGGTCTCCTGGATCATGTTATAACCCAGGATCAGGATGAAGAGCAGGAAGCCCACCATACCCCAGACCCGGGCTCCGTTGCCGGCCTGTACATAATAGAGGACCACATCCAGAGTCAGGCCGATGAAGCAGGCCAGTAATCCCCAGGAATTCCGGCGCATTTCTTTGCTCAGTCCCACCGTAAACCAGTCGCGCACCGTTATGATCAGCATGGAGCTTGCACAGATCGCCATCATAGCCTGGTTCACAGGAAGCAGCTGACGGAAGTCGAAAATGTTCAGCACCTGCAGGATCAGGATCAGCGAAGTCCCCGCGGCAGACATGGTGCAGAGGATGTACCAGATCGCCGACTCCTTGTTCTGTACCAGTTCCTTAAAGAACAGGATCGCAGGGATACAGATCAGGAGCAATAACATGTGGGGCAGGTAAGGAGCAAGAAAACTATTGGGGCGGAGCAGCACATAACCGGGTGCATCCACCACCTTCCAAAGACCGATCTCCAAAGCAAAGACTCCCAGCCAGAGAAGGTTCTTGGAATTCTTGGTCCGCTTGAAATTCATGAGGGAATAGAAAACATAGTAGGTTCCCACGATGAGCGCCAGGAAACCCGTTAACAATATCGGCGTATCGTCTGCCACTACATCGCGGACGATATCATACTCAGAACCGATGTAGACGACCGGATCCTCCTGATCCACGCCTTCATAAACCGGCAGGAACTGGATCCGCAGCTCTTTTCCGTTATCCTCCGGCTTCAGCACCAGACGGTTCCAGATGCATCCCACGCCCTTTCCGAACAGATTCCGGAAAGCCGCCTCGGAGCGATATGCCTCCTGACCATCCAGGATCATCACCACATTCTGATGATAGGAATAAAACAGAATGGTGTTGAAGGAATCTTCGATCCCGCTTACGGTCCAGGAAAACTCCCTGCCATACCCCAACGGGCTGTCGGGAATATCGACCGTAGTGAGTTCGATGTTATCCATGATCATGAAATGCATCTTGGTGGGGCGGGTATCCACATTCCGATGCATGCCCGCCAGGGCAAGAGAAATGCAGATCACTGCAACCACAAGGACCATGTAAACTTGAATGACGCCGGTACGTTTTGTCATAGATTTCCCCCTCTAAGAGAATCTGACGATATTAATGTATCACGTTCGGAAAACGTTTTCAATACCTGTTTCCAAAAATATTTCTTACAACAGAAGCATCACGAAATATGCGGCATAAGCCACCAGCATGAGGGCTCCCCCAATACGGGTCAGTCTCTTCTTGGGAAGCACCAGCACCAGCAGGAGCAACGCAGTAGCGATAGCGACAATGCTGTCTTCCAGGAAGGACTGCTGATAGATCACAGGAGTGATGAGTCCGGTGGTACCGATAACAAACAGAATGTTGAAGATATTGCTTCCCACAATGTTTCCGATGGCAATATCCGTCTTCTGCTTCCGGGCTGCGGTAACACTGGTCACCAGCTCCGGAAGAGAGGTTCCGAAGGCCACCACCGTCAGACCGATAACTCTCTCGGACACACCCATGAGCCGTGCAAGTCCGGATGCACCGTCCACGGCCAGGTCACTACCCAGGACGATCATACCTGCTCCCAGGAAGATAAACAGGATCATTTGCCACAGAGGGATCTGCTTATCCGCACCGGGCACTTCCTCCAGCTCATCTCCCGCCTTGGCTCTCCGGCGAAGATACAGCAGATAACCAATAAAGCATGCCCAGAGCATTGCGCCCTCCGGCCGTCCCACATTGCCATCAAAATAACCAACCACAAACAACAGCACCGTCATTGCGATCATAAACGGGATTTCAAACTTCACCGTCTGCGGCTTCACCGGGATCTCACAAAACAACGCTGTAAGCCCCAGGATTAGAAGAACATTCATAATGTTACTACCTAAGACGTTACCAATCGCAATATCCGCGCTCCCCTTCGCTGCAGATGCGATACTCACAGCCGCCTCCGGAAGCGACGTACCCATCGCCACGATAGTAAGTCCAATTACAATCTGCGGAATTCCAAACTTCTCAGCCAGCTTCGACGCGCCCTCCACGAACCAGTCGGCGCCCTTTACCAGCAGTACAAATCCCAGTACTAATAACACTAAATTTTTCGCTACATCTAAGATCATTACATTATGCCTCCTTGTTTGCTATAGAGCAAACTTTCATAAATATCATTGTATCATTCTCACCAGTCAACGGCAAGCCACCCCCTCCCGGCCCCTGTGTTTTCTCAGGTATCTCAACGCCGCGCTCCGGGGGCCCATGCACTATCTCCGTGACAATTACGCAGGAGATGTGATGGATCTTAGGAAAATGTATGTTACCTACAGCGGACAAAAACAACACGATGTTGTTTTTAGGAAACACCGAGGCATGGATGCCGAGTGTTTCCGGTCCGCGTGACATGCCCACAACTGAAATCCATTTTCCTTAGACCCATCCATCGACGGAGTAGTCACGGAGATAGTGCATGGGCCCCGGAGCGCGGCATTTATACCCCCCAACACAGGGGCCGGGCGGGGGCGTTTGACAGAGATTCCGGTGGGCTGTATAATCGTAGAGGTCTGCAGGTATGATGGAATTGGTAGACATGCAAGATTTAGGTTCTTGTGCGCAAGCGTGAGGGTTCGAGTCCCTCTACCTGCACGAGAGACTTATGCTGTGCATAAGTCTCTCACAGTAATTCACAGAAACAGAGTTTCTGTGAATTCTGTAAAATAGTTCTTGACAGACGGAGTATTATTATGTAGAATACTCGTTGTTGTCGGTTTTCGACAACGAAATGTGTCCGTAGCTCAGCTGGATAGAGCAACGGCCTTCTAAGCCGTGGGTCGGGGGTTCGAATCCCTTCGGGCACATTTGTTCCATATTAGGGTGGGTGTAGCACAGTTGGTTAGCGCGTCAGATTGTGGTTCTGAAGGTCGAGGGTTCGAGTCCCTCTACCCACCCTTACAAAAATGCGTCGATGACGCATTTTTTTATCCGCATTAGGCGTTCAGTACGTTTTAGGGCTATCGCCAAGCGGTAAGGCACAGCACTTTGACTGCTGCATTCGCTGGTTCGAATCCAGCTAGCCCTGTATATGGGACACTAGCTCAGTCGGTAGAGCACTTGACTTTTAATCAAGTTGTCGGGGGTTCGATCCCCCCGTGTCTCACGAAAAAACCTCGAAAGCATTTGCTTCCGAGGTTTTCTTTTTCCTTTTTTCTGATGTGGAGTGCCACTCTCCTACCTCAGGTTGATCAGCCCGTAACCATAGGTGACGATCAGTGCCAAATGCACCAGGATGCAAAGAGGCACCACGATCTTAAACACCGTCTTCTGGGTCTTATGATGCCAGACCTTCATGCCCAGATGAGCACCCAGTCCTCCGCCGACCACAGCGACCCCCAGCAAAGTCTTCTCCGGGATTCTCCACTGATTGTTGATGGCTCTTCTCTTATCCACATAATAAAGAACAAATGCCAGAAGATTGATGGCAACGTAATAGATCAACAGCGTTTGATCAAGCATTTTGATTCCCCCTTGTCTCTTCTTCAATCGGGGTGACAGGATTCGAACCTGCGACCCCCTGCTCCCAAAGCAGGTGCTCTAGCCAAGCTGAGCCACACCCCGTCAGGCGATCCGCATGCGGATCGATTCCTTCCTTAATCCAGATAAGCGATGGTGAAATGTACTTCGCCCTGCCGGTCCGTCTCCATAATGATGTAGGAGGGCTTGTGTCCTTCCTGTCTCGGATAGGATAAAGAACCGGGATTAATGGCGATCACTTCTTCGTCACGGTAGACCACAGGCCGGTGAGTGTGTCCATACATAACGATGTCCACTCCCCGCATGATGGCCTCCTCCCGGATCTGTTCCGGTCCCATGGACACGTAATAGTGATGTCCGTGGGTGATCCAGGTGTTGTATCCTGCAATATTCACTTCCAGCTCTCTGGGAAGCTCGGAAAAATAATCATTGTTGCCGGATACAATATAGATGGGGCACCCGGCTGCCCGGGTCAGCTCCTCTTCCGATCCTTCCACATCTCCGCAATGGACCACCATATCCGGGTGATGCATCTCGATGACGCGGTAGAAATTCTCGTTCTGTCTGTGGGTGTCACTTACGACCAGTATCTTCATAGTTCAGTAATTCCTCTTTCATCAGTCGCAGTGCTTTTCCACGGTGACTGATCTGATTCTTCTCCTCTTCCGGGATTTCGGCGGTGGTGCAGCCAAGCTCGGGCACAAAGAAGATCGGATCAAAGCCGAATCCGTGCTCCCCCTTTTCTTCATGATCGATCCTGCCCTCAATGGTAGCACGGCGTACGCGCTCCTGTCCATTGGGAAATACCGCTGCGATGGCGCAGACGAACCGGGCGGTGCGCTCCTCCTCCGGAACGCCCTCCAGCCGCTCGATGATCTTGGCATTCTTGACGGAATAGGGAGTATCCTCTCCCAGATAACGGGCCGAATAGATCCCGGGCTCTCCGCCCAGGGCATCCACTTCCAGTCCGGAATCATCCGCCAGCACAATATCTCCCGGAAGCAGTGCTGCCACAGCCCGGGCCTTGATCAGGGCATTCTCTTCAAAGGAGGTACCGTCCTCCACAATATCCGGATCCACACCGGCCTCTTTCATGGACAGAACCTCATATCCGGTGTCCTCCATGATCTGGCGGATCTCTTTCATCTTTCCTTTGTTGCCCGTTGCAAATATGATTCTCATGAACGATCGCTCCTTCATTTTCTTACTCTGTGATCAGCGATGCCGCCGCTTCCGACAGCGCGTCCGCCAGTCCCGCAGAGATCTTCGTCTGATATTCCGGCTGGTTCAGCAGAAGTGCCTCGGTTTCGTTGGTTGCATAGCCCACATCGATCCGGGATGCCGGGATGGTCAGATCCATCAGCAGGCTCCCCTCATCCGCTTCCTTCATGCCCACGCCCCGGTTGACACTCTTCAGGGCCACATTCCGGATCAGTGCATCCGAAAGCTGAACATTGCCGTAACCCGGCAGGAAATACGTACCGTTATACCGGGCAGAGATTCCATACTCTCCGGGATCCGAAGAAGCCGCCAGCCCGATCTGGATGTAGGCATCCGCCCCCACCTCCCGGGCAAAATAGATCCGCTCCTCCTCCGGCATCTCCCGCTCACCCGTACGGGTAAGATAGATGCGGATATCTTCCCGCTCCAGCTGTTCGGCCACCTGGGTCGCGATCCGCAGGGTTGCAGCCGGGTTCTCATCCATCAAAGGATCCAGCACCACCACCATGGGGTACTGCTCCTTGGGCGCCACAAAAGAAACCGCCATCCGGTCCCCGTCCATGGTGGTCCTGCACTCCCGGATCCGGTCCGTCACCAGAACCAGTCGCACAGCATGCTCCTCCCGGACCAGATAGGCGTCCGTCACTCCGGAAAGATCCCCATAGAGGGCACTGGCCCGATAAAAATCCTCATCGGCTCCGGCGATGACCACCCAGATCTGGCGGGACAGGTAATGATTCTCCACCGTCACATTGGCCGCATCCGTGCTGCTCTGCAGGGGAATGTACAGGACGTTCTGCTCTCCTGTCTCCGTGAGGCGCAGATCAAAATCCGCCATCACAAACTCTGCCAGATCGGAATTCTCTTCCAGCTGCGTCCGGTCGGTGATGACCACCGTCTTCCGCAGGGAAAAGATCAGCAGCACTGCGAACAGGGAAACCAGCAGTACCGTCCAGGAACAGATGGTCCATATGAGATTTTCCTGTGGTCTCTCCAATTCCATGCCTTATTCCGGATTCTTTCTCCGGGGCGGCTTCGGCCCCTGGAACTGATAAAAATAGGTTTTCATCATGCCGTTGTAGATCTTGCGGTTCTTGTCCGCTTTCCGGCCGATGGCATCTTCCGCTTTGTCATACGCTGTGATGAGATACATGCTCCAGGCATCCAAAGCCGCGTAACGCTCGCCGATGACCTTGTACAGCTTCGCCACTTCCTCCCGATCGGAAAGACGCTCTCCGTAAGGGGGATTGGTGATCAGGAATCCGTACTTCTTGGGATGGCTCAGCTGACTCACATCTCTCTTCTGGAAATGGATCAGATGATCCACTCCGGCCAGCTTCGCATTTTCCCGGGAGATCCGTACCATTTCCTCGTCCAGATCATATCCCTGAATATCGGTCTCTACATCGGGATGCATCAGATCCCGGGCTTCTTCCACCGTATCGTACCAGAGCTTCTTCTCCGCGATGTGAGGCCAGTTCTCCGCAAGGAAGCTCCGGTTCATACCGGGAGCAATGCCCGCAGCGATCATGGCCGCCTCGATAGGGATGGTTCCGGATCCGCAGAAAGGATCCACCAGGATCCGGTCTCCGTGCCAGGGTGTCAGCATGATGAGGCCTGCTGCCAGATTCTCCGCGATGGGAGCCTTCGCCGTCAGCTTCCGGTATCCTCTCTTGTGAAGGGACTCACCCGTGGTGTCCAGTCCCACTGTCACTTCATCCTTCAGCAAAAACACGCGGACCGGGAAAGACGCTCCCGTCTCCTCGAACCAGGAGATCCCATATACCCCCTTCAGGCGCTCCACCATGGCCTTTTTCATGATGGACTGGATATCCGAAGGGCTGAACAGCGCAGACTTCACGCTGGCCGCTTTTGCCACCCAGAATTTGCCGTCCGCGGGAAGGTACTCCTCCCAGGGCAGATTCTTCGTCCCCTGGAACAGTTCCTCAAAGCTCTCCGCATGAAAGCTTCCCACTTTGATCAGGATACGCTCCGCTGTCCGCAGGAACACATTGGCGCGGCACAGCGCCTCCGCGTCACCGAAGAAGGTCACACGGCCGTCCTGAACTTCCGTGATGTCGTATCCCAGATCATCGATCTCTCGTTTTAATACCGACTCCATGCCGAAATGGCAGGGAGCGATCAATTCAAATGTTTTCTGCATATTTTCACCAATGGTGGTAAGGACAGCCGCCGGCTTCCTTCGCCGCCCGAAGTTCCACGTAACATCCGCAGGCTTTGCACATCCCCTGCAACAGATTGTCACATTGTCTGCAGGTATCCAATCGCTGCTCATACCGCTCCGAGGGCGTTCGCTCCTCCTCCGGTATGGCATCGATATAGCTCCGCAGGTCTGCAAAGAATTCCTCCTCGCCGGACATGTCCCGCATGAGACATTTTCTGCAATATCTGGTCCCGAACTCACTCATCCGATCCGTCCTCTTCCTGCAGTAACTTCCAAAACGATGGGAAAGAAAAACGACGGTGTGGATCCCCACATCGTCGTTCGCGTGCGCAAGAAGATTCGAACTCCCGACCTTCTGATCCGTAGTCAGACGCTCTATCCAGCTGAGCTATGCGCACATTTATGAGTTATGGCTCACGTCCACAACAAAAGCAATTATAACTGTGTGGTCATCATCTGTCAAGCACAAAATTTCAGAGGGCTAAAAATCAGCCCTCATCGCCTCCGTTCATGGCATCCGTAAGGGTCCGGATCACCTTATCCGGATCAAACGGCTTCACCAGAAAATCATCAGCGCCGCGCTTCAGGGCCTCCACCATCTTCTCTCTCTGACCGGATGCAGAGATCATGATCACGCGCACATCTTCGTTATCCCTTTTGATCAGGCTGAGGGACTCGATGCCGTCCATCTTGGGCATGGTGATATCCATGGTGACGATATCCGGCTTCAGTTCCTTGCTCTGCAGCCAGCCTTCCTCACCGTCCACGGCTTCTCCAATCACTTCGAAATTCCCGTTCTCCAGAATGCTCCGAAGCAGCTTACGGGATGTTTTGGAATCATCTACGATCAAAACCCTGGCAATTGACATCTCTGGCCTCCTACACAAGTTCCCCAACGATCAGATACATTTTCTTACGTTTAATAAAGATCGGAACGCGTACGACGCTTCCTTCGGCGATCTTCTCCTCCACCTTGCCGGTGATGGGAGGAAGCAATTCAAAGTATACACCTTTTCGGCTCAAAGAGGAAACAAATAATCCGTTGGCACAGTTCAAAAGCTCGCCTGCGCCGTCGATGCTGTCCTCGTTCAGCTCGGTGAATTCCTCCTGGGAGAAAATGGAGCACATCTTCAGCAGTCCGCCGTCTCCCTCCTGGAAGCCGTCGATGATGCCCTCTTCCCATACCATGGGCTGGCTGATGAGGCAGTCATCCGGGAAGGCGGGAACAGGCTCCACATGATCGATATAAACATACCGGTCCACCATGTTCGTGATGGTACGGACCATATTTGTGACGACCGCAGCATATTTCCGGGTTTCGGGAGTCAGGAACATGGGAACGATCCGCTCCACATCGCCGCTCATGATATCGCTCACATGATCCATGCCGAATCCTGTGTCTGCCATGAACTCATCCCGCAGGGTAAACAGCTGCTCCTTCTTGACGTAGCCTTTCTTAAGGACCTTCTCGGTGAAGGCATAGAATCCGTTGGTCTGCTTCTTTAAGAGAGCAATGACCTGCTCATCGGTCAGATAACCTTCATCCACAGCCACGTCGCCGAAATGCTGGTCGGCACCGGGGAGTTTCCGGATGGCAGCTACCTGCTCTTCCGTCAGAAGTCCCTCCAGATAGGCGATGAAACTGACAGCAGCCTTTCCGGGGAGCTCCTTTGTCAGGATCTCGTCCAGCTGTTCCTCAGTCATGTATCCTTTTTTGATCAGGAAGTTTCCAAGAATCTGTTCTACCATAGCTTTTCTCCCACCCCTTGGCATTGGGAAGTTCCCTCTGCCATGTTTGCTGTTTTCTCTATGCGAACTCTCCGATCCTGTTACTCAAAGTATCGCAAAGGGAAGTCATACTGTCAATATCAAGGTCGGTGGCCGCTGCCGAAAGATCATCCAATTCCTTTCCTGCATCCCAGGGGAAATTCAGTTTCCGCAGGCTTGCCACACTGTCATCGATGGTATCCACATCCAGGGTTTCCGCAGCCTCCCGGATCCGCTGCAGGATCTCCTTTGCAGCATCCGCGTCGAAGGGATCCTCCGACTTCTCCTGCTCAGGCATCAGCACCTGCAGTTTCTCGCGATAACCGCGCCACTCCCGGACAAACACTTTGTGCATGGCCCGAATGGTATCCGCATCCTCCGCGGCAGCCGCATTCTCCAGGATCTTCGCAGCTCCGCCCAGTGTGAAGATACCCACCAGATTGGCGGAACTCTTCATACTATGAACAAGGATACGATATTCTTTCATCATTCCTTCTTCGTCTATTCTATCATAAAACGAATCCAACTGGTCCGCTTCTTTTCCGATGGTGAAATAAAAGTTCTCAATGGTCTCCCGAAGCATTTCCTCGTCGGTAAAATGCAGCCACGCGAGATTCCAGTCCAGGCCGTCCACAGCGGGCATCTCCGGCTTTGAGGGTGCAGGTGCCGGCACAGCTTCTTCCGCTTTCTTCTGTTTCTTCTTCTCATCCTCGGGAGGATCCTGCAGCAGCCTTTCGGGAATGAACTCCCTCAGGATCAGTTCCAGCTTGTCCGGCATGATTGGCTTTGCCAGAAATCCCGAGAAGCCTTCTGCGAGGTACATCTCCCGGGCTCCGCTCACTGCGTTTGCCGTCAGGGCGATCACGGGGATCTCCGTGTACTTTCCGCCCAGCCCCCGGATGACATGGAAGGTTTCAATACCGTCCATTCCCGGCATCATGTGATCCATGAAGATCACATCAAAATCCTGCTGCTTTACCAGCTCCAGGCATTCCTCTCCGCTGGAAGCATCCCAGACCTGAATACCGGTGCGCTTCAACAGATTCCGGAACACCTTGCGGTTCATATCATTGTCGTCCACCACCAGAGTTCTTGCTTCCGGAGCGTAGACCATGGTCTGCTTGCGCTCCACGCTCTTTGCCTTCCGGACCTGCTCCTGAATGTTTCCGATGGGCGTCTTGTCGATCACATCCTGCTTCACGGTGAAGAAGAAGTTGGAACCCACTCCCTTCTCACTCTTCACGCCAAGATGGCTGCCCATCATCTCCAACAGCTGATTGGTGATGGTCATTCCAAGACCGGTGCCTTCCACACGGGCATTCTCCTTCGCGTCAAAGCGGGCGAACGCTTCGAACAGCTTCGGCAGGTCATCGGGTGCGATGCCCACGCCGGTATCAATGACTTCAAAATGCAGGAACGCTTTGTTGGCTACCACACGTCCGCTGACGGAGAGAGTGATGGAGCCTTCCTTGGTATACTTCACCGCATTGGTGAAGATATTGGCGAGGATCTGGCGGATGCGGATCTCGTCACCGCGGTAGACGGAAGGCAGTCTCTCATCGATCTCCAGATGGAATGTCAGGTCCTTCTCCTGAACTCTCTGGGTCATCATGGCCACCAGATCATTCACCAGGGAGGACAGCTGATATTCGATGGGATTCAGTTCCATCTTGCCAGACTCGATCTTGGAGAAGTCCAGCACCTCATTGATCAGACTCAGCAGCATGTGGCCGGAGCTGTCAATGTTCTCGGCATACTCGTGGATCGCAGGCTCCGAAGATTCCCGGAGGATCAGCTCGTTCATACCGAGAATGGAGTTGATAGGGGTCCGGATCTCATGGGACATGTTGGACAGGAACCGGGATTTACTCTTGGTGGCAGCCTGCGCCTCACGGCACTTGGTCTCCACGATACGGAGCATGTTCTCCATGGTACGCTCCTGCTCAGCCAGCCATTTGGTCTGGTTCAGGAACTGGGTCATGATGGACATACAGACAAGCTGAATACCGATCAGCGCACCCATGCCAAGAAGGGTGGTGCGATCCGGTGCCAACAGGTCATGCCCCTGATAAGGACAGAAGATCAGGAACAGTCCGCTGACGGTGATGCAGATGATCTGACCGATATAGATCCTCATCTCCATGAAGGAGAAGATGATCAGACTTTCCACGAAAATAACCCAAAAATATCCCCTGCTGTTGCCGCTCTCAAAGACAAAGAGACTTGCGATCAGGAAATAGTTGAATTGCAGGACCACAAGCCGGATGAAGCGGTACTCCGGAATAGACTTCCGCATCATCACCAGCACCACCAGGCTTCCCGCCACCAGAATGATGGTGACTACCCGAAGTGTTGCAGATATGTTCTCGTAAATGGACAGATCACACAGTGCAATGATGCAGAGAATGAGATAGAAGAAAGTACCGAGGAAGTTGCCAAGACGAAACATTGAATTTCTCATAGGCTCACCCCCTTGGGAAGGACAAATCGAAGTCCCTCGGGAACAATCTCCACTTCCCAGTCTCCCCGTTCGTCATGAGGCACTCCGTCCAGATAGACCAGATTATATCCTTCATCCTCCAGATGTAGGGACATACGCTTGGAATAATGAAGTTTGTTGAGTTTTCCCAGCGTGGTCAGATTCTTGCGGCGCAGGGCATGGAGCAGTCCGCCCATCTGCAGCGGCTTCAGCGCCGGCGTGATGCTGACCACACCTTTTCCGTCATTGATAAAGGTGTAGTCACTGAAATACAGATTGCCTGCCATGCTGAAGCTGTTGCCGAAAAAGAGTAACGAAAATAAGCCCTCCATGCGTACATCATCGAGAACAATACTCATCTTTTTCGGTTTTGCTTTGAGGAAAGAGAACCAGACCCATGCCGCCTTATGAACAGCACCAAACCGGTCCCATATGAAGCTGGTATTCATCAGGGTTTCATTGACGTAATCCACCCCGACGGAAACAGAATTGAGGCAAACTCCGTGATTGGTCCTGATGTAGTCCACTTTCACCACATTGCCGTCCACCATCTTCTCGATGTCACGGAATTTGTCTTCATTTTTACGAAATACTTTCAGAATGTCATTATCGACGTCGTTGGGGATATAGGCGATCTCCACCGACTCCGGGCTTTTCAGTTCGTTCAGGACCGTGTAGATGGTCCGATTTTGGCCGCAGATATACAGGCGCAACTGTTCGTCCTCGAAGAACTCCTGGATCCTTCCCACCAGTCCCTCTTTATCGTCCAGGGACCGGAGAGAAATGATATAGTACTCCAGGTTCTCGATTTCCTTCAGCTTCGCGTCCAGACTGTATCCATCCATTTGCCCCCCTGCATAGGGGTCCAAAATAAATATATGGACCATATGCCATCCCTCTTATGGTGTGACAACAGTTCTGTTTTTCTGGTTCTTTTTCAGGAATTCCACGAATTCCTGCTCACTGAGAGGCTTTGAGAAATAAAAGCCCTGTATGTAATTGACGCCAAGACGCCGCATCTCTTCCAGCTGCTCCCTGGTCTCCACACCCTCCGTAACGGTGTGCATATCCATGCGCTGGATCATGTCCACAGTACCCTGGACAACAGCTCTTGCTTTCTGTTCCTTCTCGTATGCCTGGATCAGGCTCATATCCAACTTGACCAGTTCCACCGGCATATCAATGACATAGTTCAGATTGGAGTGACCGTTTCCGAAATCGTCCAATGAGAAATCCACGCCGTAACGCATCAGGCGCTCCATATTGTTCTGAAGGCCTCTCTTGGACTGAATGGATGCAGTCTCCGTGATCTCCAGATTGATCAGGGAAGGGCTGATCCGATACTTCTCCATGATCCGGATGTATTTGTCTGCCAGGTCCTTCTGCTCGAACTGGACCACGGAAAGGTTTACTTCAATGTACTGGATCCCCAGGTCCTGAGGGACCCCGGTTCCCAGGAATGCACAGGTCTTCTCAAAGACCCGCTCGCCCAGGGTAATGATGATACCGGTCTTCTCTGCCACGGGAATGAACTTTCCGGGAGGCAGGATGGAGCCGTCCTTCTGACGGATCCGGACCAGAGCCTCCGCACTGACAAAGCAATCCTCGGCAGTGCTGTAAATGGGCTGATAGAACACTTCCACCCGATCCTCATCCATGGCCCGCTTGATCTCTTCGCAGATCACTTCATCGGCATGCAGCCGCTCTAAAGTATCTTCCGTGATCTCCCGATGGGTGGGAACGGTGATATCCTTGTTCTCCATGCGCAGCATGGAGATGGCGCCCCGCAGTGCTTCCATGGAACCGGCAAGTCTTCCGTCATCCATGGTGATCATAAGAGCAGTGGGGAAATTGTAATCCACCTGCATTGCGGACAGCACCTCTCTGGGTTCATCCACCGCATTGCCGAAGAACTTCTCCTTGATCCCCTGATATGCCCGGCGCATGGACTCCGTGCTGGGGTAAATAGCGATCAGATCCTTGGAGAGCATTTTAAAGACTCTCGCGTTTCGGTTCAGATTCAGGTTGTCGATGAGGCGCTGGATCTCGTAATTGATCTTCTCGGAATCAGAGTCGGAATAATGCTCTGCTAAATTAATATACAGAATACTGAAGGTCTCCCTCAGCTTCATCTTCTGCACCACGTACTCATTCAGCACATGAGAATGGAAGCAGCCGAACTGCCGGTCCAGATTGGACTCCGGATTCTCCAGGGCGAAGAACATAAGAATGATACCCACCGTGCTTGCAAAGCTCACCAGCAGATAATCGTTGAACCGATACTGGGTCGCAGCACCGACCATCCAGATGATCATCCAGTGAAGCACCGCATTTCTGCGGTAGCGATTGATCTGCTTCCGGTACTTGAAGACCACAAAAAGCGTTCCCAGGATCAGCGACAGTCCGAACACATAGGTCAGATAAACCGCCGTTCCTGCAGTGTACACACGGTTATTGTTCTGGTAGTACTCAATGGGCTGGGAGATCACCAGAGCATCCGCGCAGACCAGCAAAAAGACATAGGGCAGAATGTTTTTGGTGTAGTCAACATAGGAATAGGCATCCACCATTACGTAGATCAGTCCGCTGAACCCGATGCTCAAAATACTGCACAGGTACGCTTTCGTCACGATCTTAAGCAATAGCGGATCCACCGTCTGCTGATAACTTAATAGAATGACAGAAAATATATCCAGGGATACGCTGATCAGGTTAACCACTAAGATAAAGGTAAATACCTTCTCCGTGTATAGACCGACTTTCTTTTGGCATAGCTCCAACACTGTTATCAGGATCAGTAATACAAGTGCGCAGCATTGAATTTGAATATTCATGCAAAATCCTTCAGGTTTTGTAATGTGCAGATTGGTCTACTGACCCAATCTAACGTTTATCATTATAACATATAATTCTGACAAATTCACCAAGATCTTCGTATTCAGTTTCCTCGTTTTCATGTCAGACAAATCATCTTCTTTTTTTCACTAAATAATTGTATAATGCTGATATATTCTGAAACAATAAGAGGCCCCTCTATGAAATCACTGAAAACGAGAATCTCATCGCAAGTACTCATATCGTCCCTTCTCCTACTTGTCCCCGTTCTTGCGGTGTGTCTGTATTTTATCTATTCGATCCAGGATCAATCCTCTGATGAAATTGTTCGTCAGCACGCCATCGTCAACACCCAGTCATTAAATCAGACCCTTACAGATGTTGAAATCGGGGTGCATACTCTCACTTCTTACATTTCTGTTCAGCTGGACGGCCATATGGACGATTTCTTCAGCCGGGAATACCGGGACGAGCATTGCCGGCAGGTGTGCGAGGTTGCAAAGAGTTCCATCACTCTGACCGAGGGAGCGACCTCCATCTACTACGCCTTGAATATCGAGATCGCTGAAGATGACGAAGGCTTCTATCTGGTGGAGGATCCGGAGGTTGGTGAACTGGTGGTTCATCCCCGAACTCCCATCAAGCAGTACGATGAAGAGGATGTCAGCAATGTGGGCTGGTATTATCAGCCGGCCTATGCAGGGCATGACCTCTGGATGAAGCCCTACCACAACGCCCAGAACAAGAAAGGGATCATCTCCTTCGTTTCCCCCATCTATGTAGATGGCATCTTTGTGGGCGTCATGGGAATCGACCTGGATTTCGGCTATGTGGATGCGGAGATCGATGAGATTGCCCCCTATACCACCGGGTACGCGTTCCTGCTGTCGGAAGATTACGATATCCTCTATCATCCGGAATATCCTGACGGATTGTTGAAAGAGGATCAGGTAGAGGGCTACAAGCTCTTTGACGAGAAAGTCGCTCAGAGCCTGAAAGACCAGAATCCCTTCCGGCAAAAGCTCGGGGACCGGCCTTCCATGAAGTACATGCCGAATGAATTGAAGAACGGTATGATCCTGGTGATCGCAGTCCCCACCGCGGAGATCAACCGATACGGCAGATCTGCGATCCTGATTTCCATCGGATTTACCCTGATCTTCGCCACATTGGTGTTGCTGATCGTGGGCCGTACCACCCGGAAAATGCTCTCTCCCATTGATGAGATCGTAGACATTTCCCAGGAGCTTGCAGGCGGCAACTTCGATGTAGAGATCAAGTATAACAAGCAGGACGAACTGGGAACCCTTGCAGAGAGCTTCCGGAAGATGTCCGGCGAGTTAAAGAAGTCCTTCAACGTGGTGCAGGACGAAGCCTTTACAGACGAACTCACAGGCCTGAACAACCGGAATTCCTATCTGAAGAATGTGGAGCTCTTCTCCAGCCACCTGGGAAGCGGTGCCGGCACCTGTACCGTCTATGTCATGGACGTTAACAATCTGAAGATTCTGAACGATACCAAGGGTCACAACGCCGGAGATGAAATGCTTAAAACCATCGCAAGTATCATCGCAGATGTCTTTGGACGGGAGAATACCTTCCGCTATGGTGGTGATGAATTCGCTGCGATCTACTCCTATGAAGACACAAATCCGGAAGAAAAGATCATGGATCTGCAGCTGCGCGTCTCCCGTCAGAGTAAGAAGGATTTCAGCAAGTACGAGATGCAGTATCAGGTAGCCGCCGGCTATGCGATCTTTGATCCGGAGACGGATATGGATTTCTCCGACACCTTCAGCAGAGCGGATGCTCAGATGTACGGAAATAAGAAGCGACTAAAAGAGATTTACAATTAAAAAACGGCAAAGAAAAACCTCAGGAGAAATCTCCTGAGGTTTTCTAGCGACCCGGATCGGGCTCGAACCGACGACCTTCGCCGTGACAGGGCGACGCTCTAACCAACTGAGCCACCGGGCCATGGATATTAAGAGGCTGTAAATCGCTCGAAGCAGTGGCTTCTTCGCGAACAGCCTCTAAATATCCTACAGTTTCCGAAGGAAACTGTACGAGGCTGCATCCTCTTTTTACTTGCTAATTATCGCTTGAAGCAGTAGCTTCTGGCGATCGCTGGATCTTCAGGGACTCGAACCCAGGACCCGCCGGTTATGAGCCGGCTGCTCTAACCAACTGAGCTAAAGATCCCCAAAAATGACTCCGACGGGAATTGAACCCGTGTTACCGCCGTGAAAGGGCGATGTCTTAACCTCTTGACCACGGAGCCGATATTCATTCCCATAAGGAAAAACTCCCCGAGTAGGGCTCGAACCTACAACAACTCGGTTAACAGCCGAGTGCTCTACCATTGAGCTATCGAGGAATGATCTTGCTGACAAAAGATATTGTTACATATCTTCGCGAAAAATTCAATCTTTTTTGTTCCTTCAAAACCGAAAACGAATCTAA
>JAEEGL013361655.1_pt1 | contig 20506 bp, 24 predicted proteins | sample 9134231 | NCBI WGS metagenome assembly JAEEGL01 (sample SAMN16246548, study PRJNA631951) | gut metagenome | biome: gut microbiome; feature: rumen; material: fiber-attached | host: Bos | place: Iran: Karaj | collected 2018-10
GAGCGCGATGGTAGCGTTGAAAGTCTTGGAGCCGGTGATGGTCTGTGTATCAGAGACATTGACATAACCGCTCAGGTCGAGTCCGCTCACGTCGATGTTGTCTATGAGCGACTTGAGGTAGCGACCCATGTTGGCAGAGAGCGCCGCGTCTGTAGCAGTGGATGTGAGGTTATTGATGATCGTCGTGCTGCCACCACCACTACCGCTGCTCGAGCCAGAGCCATAGATAACGACATCCTCTTCGGATACGATCAGACCAGTAAACGTGACTCGAGTCAGATCCACGGTATAGGTGCCGTTGGAGTTACGTGTTGCAGGCAGGTAGCCGTCCAGCGCCGTCTTCACCGCTGCCGACGTAGGCAGGTTGGCACTGTTGTCGAGCGTTGTCACCACGCCCTTGTAGGCAGCTGCAGCCAGCCCCTTGACGGCAATGTTATCGGTCACGCCACTGCCTACGGTAAGCTTCAGCGTACCATTGTTGGTACCGCTGGCCAACGTGACTGTCTGCTGTGACACCGAGGGTGCCCCCGTAATCATCGAGTACGGGATGTTAGGAATATGCGAGATGTGGATGACCTTAGACGCATCGTTGGCTGTCAGTTCTGCCCAGCTGAAGCTGCTGGAGCCGCTGGCTGCAGAGGATGACCCCAGCGAAGCCACCGTGCCGTAGGAGTAGAAGTTACGGTCGTTCTTGACATAGACGGCCCCATTGGCATCGAGGTCGAAGAGCGCCGTGATGCGCTCGATGGCAGCCAGGCGTGCCTCTGTAGGGATGACGTAGCCCGTAGCCAGGGAGATGGCCAACGTGCCGCTGGACGTGATGGGCGAGTTCGCCACCGTCAGACCCGTCGGTACCGACAGCCCCACGCTGGTCACTGACCCAGCGCCTGCAGATGCCGTAATCTGTCCGTTCACCACTGTCAGGCCAGAGCCTAGAGGCAGGTGTGAGGCGTCTATCTTCTGATTGCCAGACGTGGCCAGCGCATTCCACATCGCCTGCTCGTTGAAGCCGGTACCACTGCCTGAACCAGAGCTGGTACCCAGCGAAGCCACCGTGCCGTAGGAGTAGAAGTTACGGTTGTTCTTGACGTAAACGGCCCCATTGTCATCAATACCAAAAAGATCATTGAGATTTTCCAGCATATCAAGGAACAAACTACCTACACGATAAGCCGTATTGGCAGCTCTGTTACGTTCATCCCTTATTTGGATAGCCCTATTTCGTAAAATCTCAATATCCATTTTTAACTCTTTTGATACTCAAAATTAGCAACATCGCCTATGTTGAAAAAAGACTACCAACCCTCCTGATACCTGTAACCAAAATCTGGACCGTTCACCGCACCCTTGCCCCACAACCTGGTACGTAATGAAGAGCCACGTATTTCGTCCGAATAACGGATAGCGTTGGATATCAACCCCACGAACTCCTCACCGTACATGTAAGCCATCTGCTCCTGCAGTACCTTGACGGAGGCATAGTAGGCACGGGAAAACCACTCGCGCGGTTTACGATGCTTGTTGGTATAATCCGGATCTGACGGATCCATGAAATGAAGCTGACCACCGTTTCCAGGCGTGTAGCCACGCCCCACACCCACATCCTGGTATATGCCATACATCATGAACTTGTGCATGATGACGTGCATGTCCGTGCCGACGTTGCCCTGCACAGCCTGAGTGAACTTCTCATGCAGCTGACCCGTATCTATGACCCCCAGCCGCATGATACGCTCACGCCAAATCTCGACCATCTTCTCAGCCCATGCCTGCATGTACCGTTCACGGTCCTCTGCAGTAGCCTTAGGTCGGTTGCTGTCCACATTTTTTCTGCTCATATCCACTCATTTGCATCGTATGAGATATCCGTTGGCTCCATCACGTCCGCCATGAAATATAACCCAGTGGAACCTGTAAGGAAGAAACCACCTAGTTCGCGTGACATGACATCATTCACATTAAGGTAGATCATCTCATTCTGCAGGTCCGCCTCGTCGCGAAGCATACGGCTGTGAATCTGACGGAACAGCTCTCGGCAGATATTAAGCTTCTGCTGTCTGTCAGCCATATCACCGAACTTGTATCTCATGAAAAGGAACACCGTAAACGTACGCTTCTTGAAGAAGCCACCGCCACGACGAACCGTTCGTCCATCGTTGGTATCATCGACTGCCAGGAAAGCTGCCTGCTTGCGCAGGGTCTGCTGCACCTCCTCCAGGGAGTTGATGCCGCTACACTGGCAGGGATAGAAATCATTGGCCACTGCCAGTTTGTTATGCTCGCACAACCCCCTGAAGTATGCTATACTGTCGAATAATGTCTTAGCGTTCATTTGGTTTAGAGTTTAGAATTTGGAGTTTTTGTTTTTGGAAAGTTTCTGCTGAAGATCCTGTGCCTCACGCGCCTTGGCATCCAACTCGGTCAGAGCACGCCAAACGTCCATATCCAGGACCTGCTGCTCCTTCGTCACATCGCCTCCAGTCAACGCACGTATCTGTGCATTCATAACCTCCATCTGCGTGGACTGCCCCACACCACCATCCACAGGACGGAAGAAATGCGGGAACTGCCGCATGAACATGTTCTTCACAGCCATCAGCCAATAGAACACCGACAGAGACTCTGCAGGAGTCATGGATATGCTGTTTGGATTCTCTGCATGTCTGTCGAGATACATCAGGCATGCTGCCCTGCGAATGGGCTCCATGTCCGAAGGATCCTTGCGTGAGATATAGCCCTGGTAATAATTATCCAGCTGCAGCCACTTACCGAAGGATAATCCGATAAGCTTAGCGTCTATCGCCCTGTACTTGTTGATGTAATCCAACCTGACAGGAGTCGCCGGAGCGTCACCCAGCCAATCCAAATGACAGATGAACTCTGCCACCTGCCAGACAGACAGACGAAACTCCACGCCACCTTTGTCACTCTTAGTCAGACACATGTAGCCTGATGAGTCTTTGTCAACCACCTCGATGCCAGCCCAGATGAAAAAGGCACGCACCTTCAGAGCATCTAGATCCAGATGAACCATCCAGTTAAAGACTTGTCTCAGCTGATACTGACTAAGCTCACCCCATGACTTAGGCAACTTGAAGCTCAGTACGTTATCCGAAAAAGAAGGTCGTGTCGCACTTTTTGTTCTCATAGGGTTTATAATGGTTGGCTTTATAAGTACTGCTCTCGGCGTAGGCACTGAACGTAACCAGATTCTCTTCTACGAACTTAAGCAGCAAGTCCAACTGACGCTTCATGGCCTTGGCATTCTGCTGGATATGCAGCTTAATCACCTCAATGATGCGCACCTGTAGCTTGCTCCATATCCCGTTCTCATCATAATTGTTGGTACGTATTCTAATCAGCAACGCTTCGTACAATTCGGGAGACAGAAGGTGCATCACCATATCCTCCGCCTCCATAATCTTTGGGCGTAAGGTCGTCAGCTCACTGCGATGAGTCCGCTCACGAATGCCATAGACGGAAAGCTGTAAACCCGTATAGATGACACTGTCCACCCATGTGATCGCCTGCGCCTTAGTCCCCCACTCGCTCGGTTGACTCTTGACCAGGTAGAAAAGCAGCTTGTCCAAGGCATCTGCAGCAGCATCAGATATCGCACGCAGAAGGTTGCTCACCCTCTCTGGAGAGGCAGGTGCCAGATTCTCTGTGCGCACCACCCCAAATCCCGTCGATGTGAGAATGAGATCCATCTGCGGAATCAGCTTGGCAAAGGCATTGAAGCAGATGAACCTCTTACACAGAAACACTAGATCTTCATTATCTAAGTGTTTTAAACTGAAACCAAGCACAAAATCCTCCAGATACTCTATTTCAGTATCGAAATTAGGCTCTACCATTTCAAACACATCAGCCGTAGCATCTGTGGCCGTTGCCACGCACTGCTCGAAAAAACTCTTATTTATCGTTATCATGGCTATCAATATTAGTCGTTACTTTTTTAGCATCGGTATTCTGGTCAAGCGTAGTCAGCATGATGATGGGTACATCAGGATAGACTTTATCCTCCCAGCCGTTGTAGTAGATCACCACATTGTGCACGGTATTCATAAGGTCATGGAAAGCCTTCTCGATGCTCTGCTTGAGTGTGAAAAGCTCACGCTTGTCGGAGCCGCTGTTGTTGCTCTGGCTCTTGCCAGGCACAGCACCAACAAGGTTCGGATGCACGTTGTCACCGTAACAGGTGATGTTGGAAGCTTCCTCAATGTCCTCAGACCAGTCGCCCCCCTCTTTAGAGGTATCTATCACGTTGATGCGCACCATGCGGGTCTCTCTACCGTTCGGGTCGATGTAGTATCCGGATATCCACACCTTGCCGCTGTTCTCAATGCCAGAGATGAAGTTCTTGATATTCTCTTTCTCCTTATTGATACGCTCCTTGCGCTTCTCTGGGTCGATGATACCCTCAGAGTCGCATAGCTGAGACCAATAATCCTTATGAACCTCGACCTGATAACGAACTGTCGCATGGTTACGAAGCTTCGCTTTCTTACCCTTGCCTATGAGCCGTTTGATGTCGAACCAGTCACCTCGGAAGATACTCGTATAGTACGGGATTGGGTAATAGCGATTGCCAGGAGTCGGGAACCTGACAACCACAGCGAACTTACGTTCACTGGTACGCATGCGTTTGATGCCATCAGGACCAGGAACACGCCCCATGCGCACCTCAAGGTCACCTAACGGGTCACGTTCATCGAGCAGCAGGATAGGTTCGATATCATCTGGTTTGAGCGAGTTCTTACGCCAATTAGCATAATAAACACGCTCGATGCGACCCTTGCCATTCGCTTTCTCAAAGCGACAGAAGCAGGCATCCTTATGTATGATGCGGTTGATCTGTGAGCCATCACGACTCAACAGGAGCACCGCCACCGTGAAGAAGAAATACTTCATGTCCGTTGCCTGCTCCAGCATGAACGACGGAATGTTGCTGTGCATCATCCAGCGCTTGATATCCTTATCCTCTAAAGGCTGCCTGGTCGCCGTGTCCATGTACTGTAGTCCGCTGCCATAGCAAGTCAGCACATTAAACAGCTTGTTCTGGCTCATCACCTCGTCGCACCCCACCATCTCAATGATCTTGAACGGGAGCTGGTTATCTGCACCGAAAAGAACGAACTCACGGCTAGAACCAGGCACAGGCTGCACGGGGACGCTGTCGCCATCCTCGTCGAACACTTCAGAAGAGTCGCTGACCTCTTCGACTGCAGCCTTTAATTTGCCTGCGCCGCTCTCAATATCGTAGATACCGCTCGGCATGTAGGTAAAAACCTCTTTTTCTTCATTCATAGGTATATCTCCATATTATTGATTGAAAACAATGTAATGTCACGGAACTCTCTGATCACCCCTGAGCGAGGCAGCCTGACTCTATGTGTACCACCTCTCCAATGGCTACCAACCACCTGCGCCCCCTTATATTCCAGGATATCACCTGTCGAGAGCTTCCACAGCCTGAGGTCGCAGGGCTGTCCAGACTCCAGCAACCGAATGGCATCTATCTGATGAATAACCCTAATCATATTCAGTTGAAGGTATCGTCAAACGTATTATCAAAGATACGTCCAGCCCCGAACTGTATGATGTTGTTGTTACGCTGGGCATATCTGTACTCAAACGTGAACTCCGGAATGTTGTCGTAATCGTTGTCTCGTTTGGCATCACAATCCGTAATGGCCACCAATTTGCCACGCACGCCACCTCTCAACAGGTATATCTCTGTACTGCGTAAGAGATCATCGGCGAACTCTGCCATCTCAAATGTCAGCTGCCCCGTGTTCGCCTTGAACTTCTTGGTCTCCTCCACCTTGTACACCACCAGCTTTCCGTTCACCAATGCCTGTCCTCTCTCGAAATCAGGATCCAGCGTATGCGTACCAGTACAGTAGAAAGTCTCTTGTACACCGAAGCTGTTCGTAAAAATCAGTGAAGGAGCTACGTCAGGATGCTTCTGGTCGATGATGTATGTCATCTGCCTGTCGCCAGCTATTATCTGGTATTTCACCAATATCAACCCCTCAGACACGAAAAGCTCTGGTGACACATCCACCGTCAGTATTTGGTTCAAATTGGTAGCATTGAGCAGCGTTGTAGAATCCGTCACTATGGTAGAACCGTTCAAATAGGTAACATAGGCTCGTACATAGACAGACTCAGTAGTCACGAAATGCAGGTATTCAGAACGACCGATATCTGTAATTTTCTCCCCATGGAGCGTAGTAAGGAAGTGCTGCTCCAGGAAGTCAGCTGCAGACAAACCTGCCGGCATCTCCGAACGGCAGTACTGCACGGTGAACGTACGAGCAACCGAGCCACCACTGCCACCAGTCGCCCTGACGGTGAAGGAGTCAATCACGTTATCGAGCAGGTAAGGTTCGATGAGTGATTGCAGTTCGGTGATGATGACCTTATCGTCTATGTCGGGTACATAGCTCTCCTCCAGTAACACCACATTGTCACTGCGCGAGATCCTCACAACCACCGATGTCTCATCAAATGTCGAGAACTCCACCTTATCCAGCCCTGATGAGAAATTATACACAGGTATAGATGTCACAAACGATACGCTCATAATTCAAATATCTTATTTTCAGCAAATATAACCCCCTATCATTTAGGGGAAAAAGACATTTCGGCATCGTCGGCACGGTAGAGCGGTCGACGATGCCGAAAAATTTGAGAAAAACCACTCTATCACATCCTTACAATATTGAAAATCCGCCTATTTGGCGGAAAATTTTGCCAAAATCCAACCAAATGCCAACAAATTCAATCAAAATCAGCCTTTACCACCTCAATCAATCCGCACAAAGTGCGGATATGTGCGAGTGCACCCCACCCCGCCCTATGCCGCTGCGCTCATTACCGCCTTTCTTAGCAGCGGAATATGTAGGAACCGATTTTTGTAGCAGTGCACGGTAATCGGCAGCATCGCGTCAAAAACTGGAAACCACGCCCATGTCGAACTGTCGGCGCGGGAACTTCTCACAACCGATGCATAACGTATCGAAAGCATCGGAGCCATCGGTGCGGTTCTGCAGCTGATCCTCTGTCGTCTCGGCCAGCTTCTCACCACGCTTATCCTTCTGACCATTGTAGACGGCTGCCGTCTGGATGGAGATGATAAGATCCTCGTTGTTCTGTTCGTTGATCATCGGCACCAGCGAGGCACGTCCCACGAACATACGGTTGATGAGCAGATGCTTTTCGATGTGAGCCATCGGACGACCGATATAGACCTCTTCGACCTCCCATCCATGCTTACGGAACTCATGGACAATCACCCAACGGAAATCCTCATCGTTCACGGCGTAGTTGGAACCCAGTGCGGTAGAGTCATAATAAAACACGACCCTACGCTTCAGATGTTTCTTGTAATACCTACAAAAATCGCTCACCAGCTCAGGCAGCTTGCGTTCATACTTCACATAAAAGCTCTTGAGGATATCCAGCCTACGACCATGAGGCTGAGCAGCTACCAACCAGTTTATATTAGCGTTGAAGTCGAAGGCGATGCAGATAGGCTGTTGGGGATCCACATCCGCATCAGCCTGTGAGGTAGGCTCCTTAAGCTTATCAAACTTGTACTCCAAAGAGTCCAGGTATGCGAAGTTCGTGGCAGAGTACTTATTACGGGAACTCATGGAAGAATAGAAACCATCCCTGGATATACCTATACGCCTGCACATGATGGATGTCCAGAAGGTGAGAGGAGGCAGGTCGCGCTTCATCTGGCTGATCCATTTCTCTCCAAGCACCTGCATGTTCCAGATACTGGAGTACTCCTTATAGAAAAGGGCCACTGAACGTAGCCTGCAGAGCTTTGTCTGAAGCTCAGCCATGTACTTACGCAGGTATGGCTTAGGCTCACGACCTGCAGCATGCATCTCGCCTATACGTCTCTTGATGTTCCATATCTCATGCACCAGCCCCTGTATCACCCTGATCAGCTCAGGATCGCAATGCTTCTCATAGTCCAGGAACCAGGAACCAGCCTTGGTAACCGGCATGTCAGAGGTGATGAGCATACCATGATGTAAGAAATGATGACCGAAATGCTGCTTGTTACCGCGGTTGGCAGGAAGCGTCTCATCCTTGAGCTGCTCAAAGTCGATGAACTTAGCTTCGTCGATGTCCACCGCATCATAGGAATGCGAGTTGGACGTACCCTTACGGTCCTGGGAGACGATGAAACCGATGGAACCGTTGTAGAATGAAAGCACATTCTCATAGTTCTCAGGCTCGAAGAGCGGTCTACCCCACCCCCATGACTCAGGAGGACGGCGACCGACCTCCCAGTGCAGACCCCGCTTGAAGCCCCAGTTCTCCCAGTGGATGAGCATGGATGGAAGTGTGTTGGTCAGGACCCGTTTGGTATTGGCACCGACGAAAGCCGTGATGGAACCAGGCATACGCTGCATGTTTCTGAGGTTCCAGTAGGCATGGATCACACCCTTGCCGAAACCACGACCAGCCACAATGACGTTGTCCTTGGCACCCGTATACGCCACCTCAGCCTGTCCGTCGTTGAAATACTGCCTGTTCATTCCACCTCAGGTTTGATACCAAACACATCGTCTTCGTTATAGTCCGCCTCTTCGAACTGTACATCCTCGATATCCTCAGACCAGTACTGCTTGATCTTGGCAGTGATCTTCTCTCTGATGTTAGGCACTGGCCTGATGCCAAGCACGGTAGGATCATCTGTCGGCACGAATGGCTGTACGACGATCTTGTCGTAGCCCTTATCGATGACATCCTCCTTGTCAAGCTGCGTATATTTGGCATAGTGCGCTGCCGCAGCAGCCATAGCCCTAGCATCGCCCAGGCGCTTTGCCGTCTGGAAGGTATCCTCGATCATGGCTATGAAGTGGAAGCGATGATAGTCTTTAGACGCCTTGAAGGTATTGCCAAGTATGGTCTTGACTATACGGATATCCTCATAGGCTGTGGATCGGCCAATCCCATGCTCGCGCATCAGCTTGTCGACCATCTCACCGTCCGACTTGCGAGGGAACTGGATCCAGAACGTATGGATATCGCGTATGCGTATAAGCCTCTGCTGTATGGCAGAGGATATACCCATCTCGGTCATCTCATCGATATCGGAATAGAGGTACTTCTCACATAAATCTATTGTCGACTGTGCCATCATCACAAATCCTCATCCGCATCCATCGTCTGAAGGTAGGTCGCTGTCAGCTGTGCAGCCAGAGGGGAACCGACGCGTGCCAGCTCCAGCTCCTGTCTGCGCATCTGAAGGGCCGTCTCAGCCTTAGCCTTGTAATAGGCATGACTAACAGCCGAGCTCCTATCGCAGATAGCCATACGCAGGGCATCCTCTGGTACATCCAGCAAGATGGCAATTTCTCGGATGGGAGTCAACGCCCCAGCCAGGTCGGACAGCCTATCGCAGAACTCTTTATCGTAAATCATTTAATCTGAATGCGTTATTAATTAATAACTGCAGTTGAATACTAAGAGAGTAGAACACACTCTTATCCGTTGTGATAATACCCGATTCAAACCTGTTGCCACGTGTTTGGTTCTGGCTGGTGATGACCGACACATGATGCCCATCCACGGCATCGAACAACACTACCTTGGAGTGGTTCTGTGCCAGATACACCTCATCGAACATCTGCTTCATGAAAGGAAACAGAATAGCCGTCTTGTGAGATGCCTTCAGGTCAGTCACCAATCGAGCATGAGTAATCAGACCCTGCTGACGAAGATGATGTATGCGACGTAGGAACTCCTCGGATGTGGAGAATGTGGTGATACTTAACGATGCAGGTCCTATCTGTCCAAGCACGGCTGCAATGATATCATACAACTGTGTGTGCCCATCCAAATAAACCTGACACGGTATTATATCAAGCGTCGCCAAAGTATACATACTCAGAATCTTATACCGAATACTTTAAGTTCACTAACAACACCATCTGACAAGACGCTACCGAGTGTCTGAAGTTCGTCTACACGCTGTTGCATCTTACTGAGCAGGACCTTGAATTTATCAGGATCGCTCTCGCGGAATGCCGTAAGCTTCTGCTTATTCGAGCTGATGAACTTGCGAGCAGCACTCACCCTCTTCGCGATATCGTCGGGGCTGGACACTGGCTTGGCCGACTCGACCTTGACCTCGGTACCAGGTACGTAGTTGTCGTATCTCTCCCATGCCTCACGGTATTGCCTGTCAAGGTCGCCCAACTGTTTAAGGTACTCATAGCGGTCGCACGGTGCAGCGTCATTCATCGTCTTCAGCTGATTGAACAGCTGCTTGATCTTGAAGTAGCGGTCGCCATTGGTCACATAGAGAGCCTGTATCTCGAGAGGCAAGCTGTCATGATCCGCACGCTTACCCTTGGCCACCTTGGCTGCAGGCACATCTTTGTCAGCATCGATGACTGGAGCATCCTGAGCCAGCATCTTATCCACCCTAGGTACCAGTTCACGGTCCATTCGCACCACATCATCGATCGTCTTCTGGTCCAATCGTATGCGCAGGTGCTTCTTCAGCTCATACTCCAACTTGTCATGGAGTGCCTCAGGTTTGCGGATAATGTTCTGAAAAAGAATCTTGTTTCTGTTTAGCTGAAGCAGCATGGTAGCGCCAGCCTGAACATCACGTTGCTCACGTGGCAGGTTGAGCCACTCCTGCAGTTTTCTTGTAAAATTATGATCCATTTTGGTTCAGAGTTTAGGGTTGAGAGTTCAGAGTAAAGTAAAAGGTGGAAGAGGATCCGTGGATCCTCCGCCACCAGTTATCATGCAACACAGAAACAGTATCAATTACCAGTAACTGCAGATCCATCAGCACCGCTGATGGTACCGTCAGGTGTCACGATGTTACCAGGGTAGAAAGGCAGAGGAGCCTTATCGAGCACTGACACCTCCAGTGTGGTACCAGCCTCGCCCTGAACACCCTCACCAAGGGCGATACCAACCTGCGTGTCGGTAGCGAACTCCTCGTTGCCGATCACACGGAACTTGCCGTCACGACCCTGTACCAAGAACACGAAGTCATCGTTGTTGGCCTGCATGGCGAAGCCTGCTGCCTCCTCTGCGGTACCCGGATGAACCAGAGTTGCCTGGTTGTTGTTCAGTCTAGATGGCTTGTCGCCAGTAGCCTCGGTACGCACGTTGTTGCGTGTGTCGATAGTCATCAGCGGCAACCAGCTCTTGTCGGCAGCCAGCGTGAAGTTGCCTGAATACACAGCCAGCGTAGCCATGGTTGCACCAGTAGATGTAGGCGCTGGCAAGGTTGGCCAAGCCGTGATGTCACGCTTAGGAATGTAGAAGGCCTTCTTACGAATGCCTGGCAGTACAGCAGATCCCTCGCAGAAATCGAGGGAGCTGTACAGATTCACAGAAGAACAGTTATTAGCTTGTGGCATAATATCCTCCTTTCTTTGTTAGATGGCGGTTGAGCCATCGATGGTACCGAACAGGATGCGCTCAGGGCTCAGTGTCTCATACTGAACACCGAAGAACATCGTTGCGATGAACTGCAGCACGAATGCCTTGAAGCGAGCTACCTCAATGCTCTCCTCCTCGCCCATCTGGTTCACACCCACGAGCATGTTGTTCTGGGTGGTCAACTGGATGAACGGAGAGTTCTTCTTGTTGGCCAGCGGAACGATGTGGATGTTCTCGAAGCCCTCGATGTAGTACTTCTTGAACTCACGGTTGTAAGGGATGGCACCCACGGTAGCCTGATAGTCGTCGCAGTAGTCGTAGAACACATGCTGAGGAACGAACAGCTTGAGGTTTGGCTCCTCAAGCAACTGATCGTCAGCAGCGCGGCAGAATGCCTTGAGGGTATCAACGGCATTCTCAGAAGTGATGGCAGCGGCCAATGTCTTGAGGTTGCCAAGATCAGCAGAGAGGTGGCTGGCGGTCAGCTCAGCAGCTGCGATGGTATCGAAGCCGTTGAACAAATCTGCAGACTTGTCACCGTCATCGTCACGTACGGCATTCCAAAGCACCTTGTTCAGGTTCTTACCCAGCTGTGCTGCCAGGAATGACAGTACGATGCGGGTGATCTCAGTACTCTTCAGACCCTCGCCCTTTGTGATGGCAGAACCCCACATGGACTTGTAGATCTTGTTAGGTGAGAAGTTACGCACCACGCTACCGAAGTAGGTGTACAGCGTACGAGGATTGATGGTCACCTCATCGTTGTCCTCGCGAGTCTCGCTGTAAGGTCCGAACTGGATATCACCAGAGAGTTCGCCAACGGTCTCAGAATAACGGATACCTGGGCGCAGGCGCATATGCTGGAGTGAGCTACCAAGGCTCATCACAGGCATCATCAGCAGTTCACGACGGTACTTGCGGGCTGTGGTCTGCAAGTCCTCAGTAGAAATGTTCACACTTGGACCGATGGAAGGGACGGTATCTTCACCCTCATCGGAACCACCCTCATCGGACCCCCCTTCACCAGAACCACCACTGTCAGAGCCGCCTCCGTTATCGGAACCACCACCTGCAGCTGGTTCTTCACCATCGTTGAGGATGCGGTTAAGCTGCTCCTCGTCAATAATCACAAACTTTTTCTTACTCATGGCAAAAATTGAATTAAATTAAGTCCTTAACTTGGTTGAACATGGTCTGAGCAGACACACGCTGCCCAGCCTTCTTACTCTTCTCCCTAACCTGAATGGTCACACCACCGTCAGCTTTCTTCAGAGCCTCAATCTGAGCAGTCTGTGAGTCGATGGTCTTCTGTCTGGTGTTAACCTCACCTTGAAGTGAGGCAATGCGGTCATTGAGTGCCTGTACCTGCTCAACGGTCAGTGTCACATGACCGTCCTCGGAACACTCCAGACCCTGAACATTCAGCGTCTGGTTCACGCTAACAAAATCTTCTCTCATAATAGTTTGATTGTTTATCTCCGTATCGGAGGGTTTATTATCCTTGAAAACACCTTTGATGCCATCGGCGATCTTGCCGAAAAGGGACCTGCCCTCTGCAGCCCCCTCATCACCGGTCTCGCTCTCAGCGGTGAAACCATCTGGAAGCTCTGGAAGCTGCAGACGGTCAATCACAGAAGCCATATTCTTGAAAGGTTGCTTCTTGTCATCTTTTTTCTCCACGAAGCCATCGACAAAGCCTAGCTTCACAGCCTCTTCAGCACTCATCCATGCCCCCTGCTTCATCAGCTGGTGCATCTCCTCGATGGACTTGCCTGTACGGTCAGCGTAGATCTTGGCAATCACGAGGTCGATGGTCTTGAGGTCAGACTGGCTGTCCTTGAGCTGGTCGATGAGCTGCTGGATCTGGTCAGCATTCATCTGTCCCCACTCATCCACCCAGTTGCTTACCTGATGGATCAGAAACAGGGCATGCCTGCTGATGAGCACCCGCTTGGCGCCCATGGCCACCACGGTAGCCGCCGATGCCACCATGCCGTAAAGGTAGGCGGTCACCTGCCCATGGTCGATGAACTGCTGACGGATGTCCAGTCCGTGTACGATCTCTCCGCCGAGCGATGAGATGCGTACATTGACCGGCTTACCCTTATACCCCTTCAGCAGTGAGCGCACATAGCCCTTGCTATAGCCCCACGTACCGATGTAGTCATTTATCTCAATCTGATAATCCATAGTCAATCATTTTAAATCATCGGCAATTATAACTATTAGATTATCAGCAGCAAAAGACTTTAAACCTGCGTCAGAACGGTCAAAACGCCCCATCCAGCATAGTTCACGGTCATTGTCACTGCTGCTTTTGAACTACCTGACTCGGGATGACTGTCGACAAAGGTAGTGATGGCATAAGGGCGTGACGAAGTACCTATCAGTGTACGACCACCCTGATCATCGGTACAGAGGTAAGCATATTTGCGTACCCCTGTATCCACACGGCAAGCCATCGTGGCGGTAAGCTTCGCTGTCTGGAATAGACCTTTATTCTCCATTTTGTCCTCTACCTGTAATGAAGCGAGGCCAATGATATCCAGTTTCTCGGTAGTCAAGTTCTGCGGAAGGATGACACCGACGTTCTGTATGAATGTCGCACCTGACAGGTCACTGACCAGAATGCGCTCCAGTTTGGTAATGTAACGGGTTCTCATTAAACTATCATTATTAGATATGAAACAATATGCAACGTAGTACGGTTCAGTACGGCTCAGTACGGACTGGTACGGGTCAGTTCATTTTAGCCATTATCATCCCCTCTTTTTTTCGTGTTTTTTATTAAGATAATTCCAGATTTTGTATATGCACGTCTCATACGGAAGAACATCTGCCTGACAGGCTCCATGTGGTCGATGTCTATACCGTGCATCTCACACCAGGCATAGACCTGTGCATTGACTCCGTTCGTATCCTCTACCAGCACCCTCCCGAGTTCATTCCACAGGCTGATGCGGAACAGCTCACGTATGCTCTGCACAAGTGCCTCCTTACCGAATGGACCCATGTAATTGTAATAGGCTGGATCCTTCGCCTTGCTGTCTGGTATGCATACTGGAGTCAGGCCATCGGCAGCCACATCAGGATGTGCGCCGGCAGGCAGCCGCTGAATGAAACGTGTGATCACTGCATTCTCTGCCGACTTGGATGGAAAGCGAACAGGGCACCCCAGTGAGTGTGTCAACCACTGAGAGAGATGGACAGGCAAGTCAAGGTAAATAACGAAGTTACTCATGGGGGTAAGATAATTAACTGCAAAGTTAATCAATTAAACGAAATCTATACCAAAATTACAGATTTTTGATACTCTAAGCATTGACTGAAGCTATCAACTATCTCTGTTCACTATACACAGCTCCTGATTTTACGCAAAAAAGTTGCAACTTTGCAACAGAGTAACAAAAATTTAATTAATGAATGATAATTAACACTTATAAACTGAAACAAAACGGGTGTAACAAAAATGGCGGAGCGAAAAAAGGTGTAACAAACCTGCTACGAAGTTGTAGCAGCGTAGTTTTGTTACAAACTTTGTTACAAAATATGGGTAGTTTGTAGCAGGTTTGTTGCAACTTTGTAACCTTAGATAATTTATTAATTCTCTCTTATTTTTTAGAAAAATCAACACATTTCAGATATATGTTACATTGTTACAAAGTTTTTGCGCAAAATTATCAAAGGTGTGGAAAACGAGAGAAGCGGCCATCGTGGCGGATGTATAAAAATTACAGGTGCCGACATTCGCATGCCGACACCTGCGTCACCCTGAAAACAATGTAGCAACTAAGGTAGCTAACAACGTAGCCTCAGAAAAGTCGAATAATCGTCACTGAACTCGAACTGGAGATAGTTGGTGCATAGATGGTCAGCCATCACGGCCACGGCCCAGGGCTGTCTGTCAGGATCCTTGGGCATGGTGGTGACCGAGGAACCGGGCTGCATCTTGTAGAGGTAGTCCTGGAGCCTATGTGCGAACACCACGAACTCAGGATTGTCCGCCCACTGGTTGATCAGAGCTCTATGGTTGTGAGCAACCTCAGAAAGGCAACTTGTCGGTGGTAGATCCATCATTATTGACTATAGGTAACTCTTTCTTCGTCTGAACATAGACCCACTCCTTGGTCTCACCCTGCTCATTGCGCCGTATGATGCGCCCAGAACTGTTGCGCATGCTGGCAGGATTGAGGGTGATGACGTAAGGGCAGAGCTCACAGAAGCTGGACAGCGCCTTAGTAAAGCGCTGCATTGTCCAGAATGTCTTGCTGAGCTTAGAGGAGCTGATGAAGTCATCGTAGGCGATATCACGCTGCAGGAGGGTATCCACGTGCCCCTCGTCGCGGTCGAAGTAGAGGTAAGCCCAATCCTCGAAGGCACTGCCCATGTCGGCCTTCTGACGACGCTGGATGATGTTCTGCATCACAGGCTGTACCTTGCCGTGCTCGACGGCAGAGAGGTAGAACTGCAAGCACTGGGCGAAGAAGTTGATGTCGGCATTCCACATGGCCTCTGTATAGGTGTCGCCGAAGAGATCATAGCCGAAGTCATCACGTACGGATCGTGTCTCGCTGTACTCCTCGTTATCGCTACGCTCGTGGTAATAGTCGGAGAACACAAGATAGACCATGCGGCCCCATGTGGATGCCTCTTCGAGATCCTTAGGCACGTAGTTGGTCGAGAAGGAGAACTTGGGACTGTCGAAGAAGTCCAGCTCGTAGGAACGGTTATTCTTGGGATTGACCACCATGCCGCCAGTGATAAGGTCATAGAAGCGCGGTATGGGCAGGTACTTGTCGCAGTCATCGACGAAAACATAGTCCGTGTCACGCGTCACACGCTCGAACACGTGGGGGTTCTCAAGCGCACGGGGATCACGCCCGGATATCTTGACAGTATTCTTGAAAAGGCGGAACGACTCCATGAAGAGCGACTTACCGCTGCGACCGTTACACTGGTCCTCGTCGCCCACCTTGCCGTCCATGGCATAGAGTGCCCAGGCGCGGGACTTCACCTTGTACGAGTGCATGATGTAGCCGATGGCGAAGATCTTGCTCAGTAGGTTCTGCTTCTGCTCCCAGCGCTCATCATCCGTAAGGCTGGGACCAGCGATGTCAAACTTATGCTCCTCTCGGTAGGCAGCCTGTTCCTCGGCGGTCAGCCCCTGCAGGTTCAGCTCCAGCTCCCTGCGCCAGGACATACGAGATGTGTTGATCAGGTAATTGAAAAAACTGCTGTCATGCTGCCCCACCTCGATGTCATAATACCCCGTATCAGGATCACGCTTGGTTGTGAAGAAAGGAGGCAGCACCTTCACCTGGTGCGGTACCACCTTATCTGCCCAGACGAACTTGTTGTCTGTCGTGAGTCCCTTGGTGACACCGATCCCTTCTGCTGTGACGCGCCAGGTCTCGTTCTGAAAGAAGAGAAGCTGGCTGTCGGGTGTGCTGTCCGTAAAGTCCAGGTCCACCTCGTCGAGGTAAGCCAACGAGGACTCGCCCAGACGTGGGGAATTGATCAGAAGGTTACGGATGCCCTTATCGAGGAACCTCGATGCGGAGAAAGCCCGAAGGTAACTGTGCATGTCCCTACCCTTGACAGGCGTGACCTTACAACCCTCTATCTGGATGAAGCGAGGCTGGTCACTGTTGTCATCATGCAGCGTATGGAAGCCGCTAAGGGAGAGGAAGTAGTGTAGGCAGGTGGAGTCTATCTCATAGGTCATGCGCTTCTGTCGGTCACTCCAGCTCTCCTCCCAGAACCGCGCCGGATAAGCCAGCTTAAGCAGGTTCTTGAAATCCTCTGCAGCGGGATAGATCTCACAGAAGTCACGCAGATCCTTGCGAGGCTTGCAGCGGTTATCCCTGTAGGTACGGAGCTTCTGGGGAAGCCACACGGTATGGATATCGAGATACCTCAGTGCCAGTTCGGTACCCTTGCGTACGCCTGTCTCGTCGATGTCGGGGATGTTATATAGCTTCTCCACATATTTATAGATCTGCTTGACCTCATGTGGACTGACCTGGTAGGTCTCGCTGTTGAACCACAGGGGATGGTAACCCAGCGCACGACAGCACAGCGCATCGCGCTCACCGCTGCAGATGAAGGCTTCGTCCAGTTTTTTCTCCCTGTAAGGCTTATTCTCGTTGACGGGATCAGACTCCCAGGCATGACGCTCCTGTTCGTTGTAGCGGTTATAGGCCGCTATCAGCTCCGATAACCCGTTGATGAACTCCTTGGGCTTCACACCTGCAGGGGTATAGGAGAAACGCCAACCCTTATCGACGTTGAGCGGTTCGTAGATCTTATAGAATGTACGAGTCTCACCGCCCTTATCCTGATAGACGCAGTGGCGCATGAAGATGGGGTATGTAGGGGTGGCATACTTGACCGTCACCTTACGATCCTTTACGTAGGTGATGCTCTTGGCCGCGAACCAGTGGAGCGACTGCATCACCTCAGCCGTGACCTTAGGCCCCATCACACGCAGCTGTGCCTCGGTGAAGCCCTCTGCCAGCTCGAAGGTGCAGCCCTCAGGCTCATCGGGCATGGCATCACGGGTACGCACGTCAGGCTTGTTGATGTTGCCCTGCAGACGGTCGGTAGTCACATTGTAACGGTCAGCCAATATGGCGATGGCCTCTGCGAACTTGACATTCTCCTCCTGCATGGTGATGTCGATTGGAGACTGTGCCGTGCTCTGGTCACCGAAGTCGGTGACACGCCAGACGTCATTTTTCAGATATACGGAAGCCGATGCCGTCCTCTCGTTACGAACCTTGAAATGTTTCTTAAGATTGCCATTGCTGTCCACGCAGTCGGGGTAATAATACTTGATTATGTCCAGACCGCCGTTGGTCGCCTTGTAGATGTCCTCTGGTTTAACCATAGCTCGATTGTTTTAGGGTGGTGCAAATATCCTGCCATCGTCCGAGATGGGAAATGACAGGATACAAAGTAACACGGAAACAGAATAATCACGCCCTCTCTGGGATGTGTCACCCAGCCTGGTCCATCAGCAGCTGCTCATGGAACTCGCTCTCGTAGATCTCTGCCAGATCATCTACGAGCATGGCCAGCGCGTTGTCCGAGAGTGGCGTGAGTGTCACGGTGCTCAGGGCACCTGCAGCCTCGTTTCTATCATGGTTCATCACACGTGTCACTGTCACGTATGGCAGCTCGTTGAGGTCATCGACGAAATGCATGTGGCCAGCCAGACGTATGCTGGTATGCACCAGGATCTTGTTTCTCTCCATGTCTCTCGTCAGCCAGATGTGGTGGCCCTTAGGGGTGGTGATGCGCACGGTGTTGTCGCTACGCACCTTAGTTTCGTAATCAGTAGTCATAAGTAATATTATCTATTTGTATCAACTATATCATCATACAGGCTGCGACCCTCTTCTTCGTAGATATCACAACTCTCAACAACCATATCTACGCCAGATACCTGACTGTCATGTTCACAGTAATCGAAATGAACGCAGTCCTCACAACTCTTGGGCTTCTTGCCCTCAAAAATCTCTTCGTATAGTGTTGTCATATCTAACTTTTAATTAAAAAGGTGCGGTCACTCTGCCATCTCCTGTCAGTTCAGGCATCGCATGGCATACGGTGTGGTCGGATTGGCAGACATGGCCGCACCCCTGGAAAGAAAAACTTGAAGGAAATTCAATCAGAACTATCTATGAACGGAAGCAGGATCTGCCCGCTATGTGCCCGCCACTGATCGATGGTAGTGGCCATAACCTGGTTGAGTTCGGTCTTGGCATTGGCCATCAGCTTCTGTGCATCCTTGAAGCGTCGCTGGCACTCCTGGTACTCCTGTACCTTCTGCTCCATCAGGCGCTGTTTCTCTGCCAAGAATGTCTGAGGTTCGGTGAAGTAATGATAAAGAGCCTCGTAACATTCAGCTTTGTATGCCAGAACGGCATCATGCGCCTCTGGACTCACCCGTGAAGTGTCTATCGAGAACAGCCAACCGAACACATATTTGAAGGGTATGCAGAACATCTCACGCTCTTTTCCGTCAGCGGCAACCACCTTTATCATAAAGGCGTTTGAACCAAGAATCTCATCTCTCTCGATGCGCTGTCTCTGACCCTCAGAATCTACACCTATAGCGTCACATATAGGGCGAATAGGAACGTAACGATCATCAGTGGTGGCCACTATGTCCACCCCATTCACTTTAGCAATAAATCTCGTATTCATAATATTTTATATAAAAGGGAAAACACAAAAAGGAACCTGCACTATCCTACTTTATTGGCATCCTAGGCCCTCTGAGCATACCTTTCGGCGGATTGGCGAGGCTGAAGGACCCTGCAGGTTCCACGGACACTTGCGAAGCGACCTCTATATCTCAAAATAACAACTACTAATCAGAATGGTAAATCTTCGGTATCATCCGTCTGCATTGCAGGAGCATCAACTGGTACAGGAGCTGGAGCCTGCGCAGGCTTACCACTGCCCACGAAAGGTTTTTGCTTGATGGCCTCCTCGCCCAATCGCTCACGGAACTGCTTAGAGAACGACTGCTTCACATTGTGGGTATCACCATATTGACCAGGTTCTCTGCGCTCCCAAGCCGTGAGATGAAGGTAAGCTGCCTTAGCTTTGCCCTGCTCGTTAGCGCTCACGTAAATGTCATTATCATCAATGGGTATGACCACACACTTCTTGGTGGAAGTCTTACCCTTGATAGTAACCACTGCCGACCCTTCCAGAGTCAGCAGGTTGATGTCAATATTCAGATTCATACTGTAAGTTTTTTATTGTTGGTTAATCGTCATCTTTAGAAAATATCTTGCACCCCGCAACCTGCTCTAACATGTCCTTGTGCAGCTCTGGAATTCGACATGCACCATTGCGCCAATTATTGAACGTACCATAAGGAACCTTGCAAGCCTCCATCATACGTTCTCGCATCTGTTTATATTGACAAACTGGCAATGAGTTCAAATAATCTCTCAATTCCATGCCGGATTTTAAAATTTTCTTCGTCATTTCTGTGTTATATTTAATTTTATTATTAACTTTATGCCACAAAGATATATTTTATTTA
>JAEEGL014697612.1_pt1 | contig 20506 bp, 8 predicted proteins | sample 9134231 | NCBI WGS metagenome assembly JAEEGL01 (sample SAMN16246548, study PRJNA631951) | gut metagenome | biome: gut microbiome; feature: rumen; material: fiber-attached | host: Bos | place: Iran: Karaj | collected 2018-10
CCCCGGCAACGCCGGGGAATGAGGCATTTTTTATTCTCCCTCGTTTAAATGCTGTATCCCTGTACATAAGCCCGTTAGGGCTTGCATATCAATAGCCCCCGGCAACGCCGGGGGATGAGGCATTTTTATTCTCCCTCTCCCAATTTTTTGCCAGCCCAATGGGCTGGCAAAAAATTGGGGAGAAATGGGGGAAGAACGCTTTAACCCCCGGTAGTCGCTACGCTCCAACCGGGGGCTATTGATATTGAACGCCTATGGCGTTCTTGGCATAGGGGTGAATTGTTATGGATAAAGCGCAATTTCTGCATCCAAATGATTTGTGGAATAATTATTGCTGTGTTTAAGTTAATCCAAAAGCCGGGGGGAGAAATTGGAGGATATTGAAAATGAAACATTCAATGCGTTATTTTTTGTCAGTTTTAATCATCTTGATGTCGCTTTTGTGTGTGTCGCTGAGTGCATTTGCTCAGGATGGCCGGCCGAGACTAGGTATATCTGTATCGCCAATGCAGGCATCGCCGCTGTTGTTGCAGCATTTGCGCCTTTCAGAGGGTGAAGGCGTGATGGTGAGCAATGTCGCTGTGGGTGGTGAACTTGAAGCTGCGGGCTTATCCCAGGGCGATATTTTGCTGGCGGTCGATGCTCATCCGCTTGAAAAACCTTCAGATTTGACGAGTTATGTGGCCGGATTGCCGAAGGGCAGTCAGGTGACGCTGGATGTGATTCAGAAAGGCGATCACCGGCAAATCTATGTGAAACTGGACAATTTGCCGGATGAAATCGTGTGGAAATATTCGGATCCCGTTGCAGACCCGGGGCGTGGACGTTTGGGACGAAGGTCTGGAAATCAGGGACAAATCCAGCTGGGCCAGGGATTTGGTGGCGGTCGGATGTCCGGTTCACAGCAGTCGGTGTTTCACTCGATACAGATGACAGATTCCGGCATGCGTTCGATCACGGTCACGATTCATGGGCCATCGGATGATCCCAACAGCGAAGTTGAAGTGGCGATCGGCCAGGATTCATACGAGACGCATCTCGGTGAGATCGACAAATTGCCGGCAGATGCAAGGGATGCGGTACAGATGGCACTGGACAGCCGGGGGCAATTTTCGTTTGGCGGCAGCGACGATATGTTTGAAGAAATGATGCGCCGTCAGATGGAACAAATGCGTCTGATGGATGAGATGTTTAATCAGACGTTCGGAGTGCCCGGCAATCGCATCGATCGCCAGAAAAAGGCACCTGCCGATGAAGCGCCCAAACCGGTTGCGCCCGATCCCAATGATATTCGCTCGTAAGATGTATTGGCGGCGCGCTCCATTGTGAAGATGTGGCGTATCGGCCCAGGCCGATAGCCACATCGGCCGGTCGTATCGGGCCAACGGCCCGGAGACCGGCATCCCACCATATGAAATTTGTTTGATGTGAGATTTTGATGTTTGATTGAATGAAATTTTGGTTTGCACGTATCAATGCAGGTGCGTGAAAAATGCGCATTTATCCGTTAAAGTCGTGGAGCGTCCTATCATGAAAAGAGGCATTTTACTGGGAATTTTGCTGGCGCTTGTCGTGTTTATATCGCCTGCCTGGGCCGAGAATGTGGATTCAATGTTGTGGCTGAGGGGGGATTATGTCGGCGTTGGCAGCATTGATGTGCAGAAATTCTCTCAGAGTAAGATATATCGGGAGTTAATGTCGTTTTTTGAGACTGACAGCGGTGTGAAGCAGGCGCTGGCTGAAATCAATGATGCCGGTATTGTTCTGGACAAAACGCTGAAACGCATTGTTGTGGGCGTGCCCGTCGATGTCGAAAAGTCGGAACATATCGTGATCTGGGAGACGAATGAGGATTTGTCGAAGTATCACACGGTGATTTCGAGCCATTCGAATAAGATTGATACGCGCACCTATATGGATATGCCGTATTATGCGACGAAGCGTGAGAACGAATGCATGGCGCTGATTGAGAATGCGTTTGTGCTGGGCAGCGAGTTGCGCGTAAAGGAGATTATCGAGTCGTATAAGACGGGGTATCGGAAGGGATTGAAGAATGCGGAACTTGCGGCAGAAGTTAAGCGCGCTGATAAAACGCGTGATGCATGGTTCGCGTATGCGTTGACGGCGAAGGAGAAACAACGCATTGGCAGCGGTGATCCCATTATCGATATGACGTCTGAAGGACTTGGTAAACTGAACCTGGGCGAGATTCAGCAAGGCAATGTTTCGTTTGCATTTTCGAGTGGTTTGCTCGTGTTTGCAGCGACCAAGATGGTGTCGGAACAATCGGCCAAACAGACGGCAACCCTTTTGTCGGCACTGGTCGAACGCGGCGCAAAAGATAAGGATGTCGAAGCACTTGGGTTTGGTGCGTTTTTAACGGGGGTATCGTTCAGTGCCAAAAAAGACGATGTGCAGTTGACCGTAACGTATGATCAGGCGCGATTTGATGAATTGATTGCGCTGATTACGCAGTTTGCGAAGAGTATTCCCGGACAGCCAGCCAAACGCGGTCCGATTCATCAGAATGTGCCCGAGAAAAATACCGCAGCAAAAAATGCCGCAGCGAATTGATGCGAGCGGTGTATCCTCTCAACGAAATCAAAAAAGCCCGATATTCGGGCTTTTTTTTTGACTGTGCCCTTTCTGCGGATCGCGCGTCTGTGCGATTTCCCGGGGTTACGCTTCGCTCACCCTTGTAAACACACACCTATCCGTAACCGCACAACGTTGCTTGTGGTTATAGGCTGAATCGTTACTTTTTTGGTGCCCGGAAAGCCCAATGATAGGTATATAATAGCCGTGTGTATTTTGTATTGGCTGGAGACTGGGCATGTTTAAGAAACGGCAATTTCTGGACTTTTTTCTGCTTCTGATTCTGTCGTCATTCGCCTTTTTGGGCGGCATATCGCAAGGAACCGTAGGGCTTTGGGAACCCTGGGAAACGTCGACGATTTTGACGGCAAAGCAGATGGCTCAGTCGAGTATTGCGGAATCGTCGTTTTGGATTCCCGAACTGAATGGATCGCTGGTTTCGCAGCCGTATCTCCTGTTGTGGCCGATGGCGTTGATCCTGCATCTGTATCCGGATCCCGATGCGTTTTTGCTTCGTCTTCCGGCGGGATGCGTTGGCATTTTTTTGACGCTGCTAACATTTTTAACGGTTCGCTTTGTGGCTTCGCGGCGTGCGGCATGGATCACGACGCTTGCATTGCTGACGCTTCCGATGTTTGTGCTGAGCGGAAAGCTGATTCATGGCGGAATCTGGTTTATATTTGCCGTATCGCTGCCTAACCTGTTTTATCTGCTTGCGGTTTATGCGACAACCCGCCGGATGCATCGTGCCATGCTTGCGATGACCGGACTGTCGACGGCTTTGTCTTTTATGGCCGGCGGACTGTTTGCTCTGGCGGTTTTGCTGGCAGAAACTGTGCTGTTCTGGCTTCTTGTCAGAAAACATCCGCATAAACAGTACATGCTTAAGCCGCTTTGGACGCGCTATTTCCTGTTTCCGCTGTATATCGCCTTTATTATCAACGTTTTTCTGTTCGGCCTTTATACGACGAACGTGCGGTATTCACTCGAAAACCGCGTGCCCATGACGCTTTCGGATATTAACGATGCGCTGGATGAGGATCGCGTCGTGACGATTGAGCGCCGTCAGCGTCAGATTATTGGTTCCTGCCGGTTTATCAGTTCCAAGCCGCCTTATCACGAGGAACAGCGGCCGTTTGTTCTGGTTCAGTCGGAAGAAAACCATAATACCAATGCAGGATTGATTTTCGACAGCAACGAATCCGAAAAACGAACGTTCGAGAATTTTCTGATGTGGCGGTTCCAAAAGCAGTTTCCTGCAAAGGCATCGCAGAACGTGCCGCCGTTTGACGGTGCGCTGATGGCTGCTTTCAGATTTTTCTGGTATCGCTCAAATAACATGAACACGCAGTCGGATATGGTGCTGGCCAGAGTGCGGGATGATGGCGATGAATCGCTTGATTTGACCATTCATTCGACAGATGTCGTGTCTTCGTCGATATCCGAAGTGTTGGCGCTCGAAGGGGTGTCGTTTGAAACACAGGCAAAGCTGGAGCCCAATACACTCGTACAGGTGCTGAATCTGGAACCCGAATCCGAATGGGCTGAGATCGAAACGGGAAATGGCGTGCATGGCTATGTACAGAAAGATGCCATTCGCGTGCTGAATCGTGCTGCATCGGTGAACTGGACTTCGTGGCTGGATGTGCTGTCGTATGGCTTGCTGCCATGGGGATTTTTCTTTCCGGTTCTTATCATTTGTGCGTTGATTGCCCGCAAACAGCTGCCACTCGCCGTATCGCCATTCAGAGGAGAATACAGCCTGTATTCCGAAGATGAGACTGCAGAATGCCGATCACCCGCACAAAGTGTGCTGATCAGCTGGTGCCTCGTTTCGGTGTTCGCGTTGTTTGCTGGAACAAATCATAACAATTACATCTTTTTTGGTGGTCTTATTCCTGTTGCGATGCTGTTTGGTTTGTCGCTGGCTTCTTCACAATTTTGGTATCGCGTTCGCCAGAGCCTCGAATCACGCCTCATCTATATCGTCGTTGCCTGGGGATGTATGGGGTTCGCAGCGTATAAACTGTATGCAGAGCCATTCAGGCTGGTGCGCTATCTTCTTACCGATCCGCTGATGCACTGGGGCAATGAGAAAGCGGTGATCGATGGCTGGGCTATTTTTTACATCATCGCATTTATCATTCTGACCATTATTTCCGTCTCCGGCATCGTCGAAATGGTGCAGCTGAAGGTGCTGACATTTATTGAGAAGCACTGGAAATCCGGTGAGAATTCATCGTCCTCCAGCTCATCATTTAACCGTGTGACGCGGGAATCTGCCGAACCCATGCCTTATGCGCCGGTTGCTGCGCTTCTGATCATTGCATTCATGTCGGCGATCAATATCTATTTCGCCTATATTCCAAAGGTTTCTGACGAATTTACCGAAACTGCACTGATTCAAAAGTACTTCGATCTGGCGAACGAATCGGAACCTGTCTATCTGCTGACGGGTGAAAATGATCAGCTCTGTCAGACCTATCGCGATTGCGAACCTGGCTATGTATGCCAGAATTCTCATTGCCAGATTTCGACGTTTGCTTCCTATTCGCTCAACGTCGCGCACCCCATCAGCCGGGACGAGCTGCTCGACGCCATCAATCCCCAATACCAGAATGCGCATGCATTTTTTGTCGTTCCCAAAGATGCCATCTATGGTCTGAACCAGAGTTACCGTCAATTGTTCGATCCACAGCATCGCCAGAATCTGAACGTCATCGATGCTTCCTCTTCGCGCCTCTATCTCATCGCCAATCATGAGGTGCGCACGTCTGTCAATCCGCTGGATGAAATCATCATTGCTTCATTACCCGAAGATGCGACGCCCATTTCTCCCGCTCTCCGCCTTGACGAACACCTCTCCGTCGAAGGGTTCAGAATCGACAAACTGGATTTCACCTACAGCAACACGTTGCGCATGACGCTGTTTTATCGCGTGGATCAGCCTTTCGATGAAGACGAGATGCTTCGCGTCAACCTCGAACTCTCGGGTCGCAAGCGTTCATACACGCACCGTTTGCTGACCGGAAAGTACGATAACAGGCTGCTTTTGCCGGGCGATTTGGTGTCGGATTCGATGAAATTCGACGTGCACATGATGCCCAACCGTGGTGAGATGGATGTGATGATTTCTGCGAAAGATGCGGAAGAACATCGCCTGACGACGATCAATTTCTAGTGGTATAAAGGGGGGCAGCGGCCCCCCTCGCGGCTATGTGCTCGCTGGAGACGCGCGAATGCGCATCTCTGCTGCGCGCATACGCCGCGCCCCCAACGCGGCTATCGGCGTCGCCGATACGCCGCGCAAGCTATCCCAATCATCAAGAGACGTTCCATGGAACGTCTGCACGAATTAATGATTACTATGTAGTCCCAGGTTGGGGCATAGCACTTACCGGGGATTTGGAAATTCACTATCTATAGAACCCCAGCGGGGGGCTATATTGAACACCTACGGTGCTCCAAATTTGGGGGATTTGCTATTCCCCAGGCGTTGCCGGGGACTATTGATATTGATCGCCTATGGCGTTCTTGGTTTAGTGCTGAACAGTTACGGTAACCCTGTCCCTCAGTGCTGTCGCATTCTATTATGTCTCACGCTCTCTTGTTGCACACTTTCAGCGTGCGAATTGTTGGTAATACATCATTTACCCGGGGGTTCACTTCGTTCCACCCCGGGCTGTGATATTTCGCCACTTCAGGGCGATAATTGTGAGCATTTAACAAGAAGTTTGCAAATTCAGAACTGTCAAGCATTTTTAGAATGCGATGGCCCTGACCCTGGCCCTGCCCAGAATAAAATTGACGTTGGCAGTTCGAAATAATATAATAAAAATTTTCTGTATTATGCGTCAGAAATTGAAAATCTGATGTTTGCATCATTTTCGAAGTGAAACATGAGGTGTACCGTGCGTAGGAAATACTTTTATCTTGTTGTTCTGAGTGAGCTTTTGGTTTCCGGGTGCGAAGTTACGGAGCGTGTCGAAAGCGGTGTGGAAGATGCAGGGCGTGTTGTGGCGGATATCGCTATGAATGCTCAGGCCATTATGAATGGTGAGGTCGAGGAAGGCGAATCTGGTGTAGTGGGGCTGTTTCATCCGACGAAAGAAGAGGATAACTGGGTGTGGGGTGATATATTTTGTACAGGCACACTTATCCATCCTCAGTATGTTTTGACTGCGGCGCACTGCGTCACAACGACAGATGACGATAATAATGTCACGATGTCGTCTTATGCGAATGATTTGAGGATTTTTGTCGGGACACGGAAAGGTAGTGAGGGACTTGTCTATAAGACGGATTACACATGGTGGCATTATCAATATGTCAATTTTTACAATCACGATATTGCCATTGTAAAACTGTCATCTCCTCTGCCAAGCACAGTTGCCACGCCGATTTTGCCGCATCCCAAATGGCTTCCTGTCAACAGCGCGGATGTCAATAAAGGCTTGTTCATGAAGATCGTCGGTTATGGCATTGACGAGACCGGCGCATCCGAGGTGAAGAAGAGCAAAATGGCGCAAATGCTATTGTATTGCGGTGCGATGAATCCCGATGCTACAGGAAATGCGTGCCCAATTGGCGAGGTTCATGTCGTCGGTTGTCATCCAAACGAGTATTATTGCCAGGAACAGGGCGAATTCGATTTTTATGATCATCCTTACATACAGTATAATTCTTTTTATAATTCCAGAGTGACTGGTGCCCAGTGCAACGGCGATTCCGGTGGCCCGTCGCTTTACACGATGGGTGGCGTCGAGTATGTGTCGGCGGTTGAGAGCTGGGGCGATAGCCCTTGCCGCGTTTATAATGTTTCGACATCTGTCCAGGATTATTATGACTGGATTGTAGGTGTCGTTCCCGAAGTTGCGTCGCAATATAAAGAAATTTGCGGTAACGGTCTCGATGACGATGGCAATGGAAAGGTCGATAATGCAGATCCTGCTTGTGTGTATTGCGGGAATGGTATTGTCAATATTGGCGAGCAGTGTGATAAGACGGCTTTTAGCGGTGACAGAACGACGTGTACAGAATGGAATGCCGATTCCTATGACGATGGATATGTATCATGTAATAATGATTGCACAGTCAATTTCAGTGCTTGTCATAAAATAGAACGTTGCGGTGATGGTCAGCTGGATGATGGTGAACAATGTGATGATAATGAATTTAGATATAATATCACTAAATGCTCGGATTATAGTCCTTTATATACTACCGGAGAACTCACTTGTACATCCAGCTGCAAGATTGATACATCCGGATGTTCAGGAACACCAATATGCGGCGATGGCGTTGTCAATGGGGTGGAAGACTGTGACAAAACCGAATTCAAAAATGACATAATTGCATGTAATGAAATTTTCCCGGAGCTATATGGAAGTGGCAATGTGACATGTTTGAATTCGTGTTCGTATGATGTTTCGGGCTGTGTGAAATGGTGCGGGAACGGTTTGATCGATGACAAGCGGGGAGAAGTTTGTGATGGTTACAATTTCGGTGGTGAATCCTGCGAGACCCAGATGGGCATGGGTTCGATAGGAGCTTTAAGGTGTATCAATAACTGTCTGGGTATTGATACTTCTGGGTGTTCCAAGCCGTCGACGTGTGGCAATGGCATCGTCGATTCGGATGAAGAATGCGATGACGACAAGTTCCGCGATGACAAGACTTTATGCAGCGATTGGGACGCATCGTTAAACGAAGGAACGCTTTCGTGCAACTCCAATTGCACCATCAATACGACGTTTTGCAGATACGTCCCTGTTTGCGGTAACACAATATTGGAGGATAGCGAAAAATGTGATGGCACGATATTCAGTGGCAATCGGACATCGTGTAAGACCCTGTTCCCCGAACTGTATTCAGGCGGATCGGTAAAATGTACCAAAGCCTGTGATTATGATGTTTCCGAATGTGTTGCGTGGTGCGGGAATGGAAGTATTAACACCAAGAGTGGTGATGTTATCCTCAATGAGGCTTGCGATCATGGCGAAACGGTTGATAAATTCCCGGTTTCGGCAAATTCATGTGAAAAAGTGGTTGGTATAGGGTCAACGGGTAAACTCATCTGTTCTGATGACTGCAAATCGATCATTATTACTGGCTGTTCCGAGCCGGCCTATTGCGGCGACGGGCGCGTCAATAATACTGAAGTCTGCGATGGTACTGCGTTCCAGGACGGAAAGACAGAATGCAATCAGTGGGACAGTAAATATGAATCTGGCAATGTCAAATGCAATGAAAATTGTGGTCTCGACCTGAGCCGCTGCGTTCTTGCTCCGACCTGCGGCGATAAGACTGTCAACGGTACAGAAGATTGCGATGGCATCAAGTTCAAGAATGATAAACAGTTATGTTCCGAATGGAATAGCATGTATGTCGCTGGCCGCGTTAGCTGCAATAATTGTCAGATCGATTATTCGGAGTGTCAGACAACGCTCGTCGTTCCCGATGAAATCTGCGACAACGACAAGGATGACAATGGCAATGGCCAAACGGACTGCGATGATCCCGATTGTAAGAATGATGCATATTGCGTCGCCAAACTGTGCGGTGACGGTATTGTCCAGTTGGATTGGGAAGATTGCGACGGTTCAGCGTTCCTGCTAGATGAGACGTCATGCAGTGGCTGGTTTTCGATGTATAAATCCGGAACCGTTTCGTGCAATCCGGACTGCACGCTTAATATAGATAAATGTTCGACGAATGTTGCCGAAATCTGTGACAACAAAATCGATGACAGCGGCAACGGACGAGTTGATTGCGACGATCCTGAATGTACACAGTTCCCTGCGTGCCTGGCCGAGGTCGATCTCGAAACGTCAGAAATCTGTGACAACAAGACAGATGACAATGGCGACGGCAGAATCGATTGCGCCGATCCTGCATGTCTGTATGATGATGCCTGCAAGACCGCTCCTGCCGTGGAAATATGCGGCAACGGCCTGGACGACGATGGTAATGGCAAAAAGGATTGTGAGGACGACGTTTGCGAGTCACACCTGTCATGCCAAAAAGTCGAAATCTGCGGCAATGGTGTCGATGACGACGGCAATGGCAAACTCGATTGTCAGGACGATGCGTGCAAAGCGCACTCGTTATGTCAGAATGTTGAGATTTGCGGCAACGGCCTTGATGACGACGGCAATGGCAAAAAAGACTGCAATGACGCGGCCTGCCAATCAGATGCATCGTGCCAAAAAGTCGAAATCTGTGGCAATGGCGTCGATGACGATGGCAATGGCAAAAAAGACTGCGATGACGAGGCCTGTCAGTCAGACGCATCGTGCCAAAAAGTCGAAATCTGTGGCAATGGCGTCGATGACGATGGCAATGGCAAAAAAGACTGCGATGATGCTGCCTGTGCTTTGGCGGAGTCGTGTAAACAGAATCAGGATAAAGATGAAGAAGACAATGACGACGACGGCAACAATGATACAGGAAAGAGACGTGACGATGGCGGTTGCTCTGCGGTGCCTCAGTCGCCTGAAAAAATGCCTTTATCCGCGATGATTCTGGTGTTGTTGGGATTGGGATCTATTGCTCGTAGACGTAAATCCAATATATAATTCATCATATATTATGATGATCGCATTGCTATTGGCGTAGACGCCAATACGCAATGCGCAGTCGGCTATTTCATACGCCGACTGAACCGTGTCTATGATATCAATAGGCGTTTTGAATTAATATTATAGTATTTGTCCGCACCAAACTGTGTTCACCGTTGCCGTTTTTAGAATTACATCCGATTGTCCTAAGTGATTTATATTGCGCCATGTAATTTTTATCAGACTCGTCTGAATATCATACCATTGAGATTCCATTTTGCACTGGCATCTACAATGGTTTACATTAACGTTTCATACCTTAGATGATGCTTTAAGGAGGGTCTGAACAATTACAGGATTCAATTTACCATTCCCTTATTTATCGCGGGCGAGACGCTCACATTCCCAGCAAGGATCCGCATTATTCAGACCTTCCTTAGGATGGACGAAACAAAACAGGGGGTATGTTCGAATCTTTTGGTGTCTGTCATAGAATCAAATTCTGCTTCGATCATCAGGCATCATAAGCCATCCGGCAGGGGAGTATGCGTTTATAGATCGTTTAACAACCTAGAGAAGTTCTTTGAGCAATTGTTCTTTACAAATTGTATCGTCCATATTAAACATTCTATAAAGTGAACTTTTGGAATCCTTCTGGAACTCTGGAAGTTCTCATGTTTGGTGTTATAGATGATTTAATTGCTTTCTCATCTGAGAATGGCGAAAACTATACACTTTTATGAACAGTATTGCCGCGCAAGCTATCCCAATCATCAAGAGACGTTCTGTGGAACGTCTGCACGAATTAATGATCACCCATATCACTGCGGGACTCCGCATTTCCCAGGACAGCAGCCAAGATGAAAACGATCGGCCTGATTGTGGCTTATGATGGAACCCCTTTTGCCGGCTGGCAGCGCCAGCCTGATCGTCCGACCATACAGGGGGCGCTGGAATCCGCTGTATCCAGGATCAATCAGATGCCGACCGAAGTGCGCGGTGCCAGCCGTACCGATGCCGGTGTGCATGCCGAATACCAGATCGCTGCATTTGATACGGAACGGCCTTACGAACCTGAGCGCTGGCGGATGGCCATCAATGCAACAACACCGCCGGAAATTACGGTGCGATGCGCATTTGCGGCACCCGATGGCTTTGAGCCGCGATTTGAAAGTCGCGGCAAACACTATCGATACTGGCTGTGGCAGAATCCCTATCTGCCGCCATTTCTTTACAATCGCGCAGCACACACGCGGCCACTGGATATCGAGAATATGCAGAATGCGGCGAGATATCTGATAGGAGAACATGATTTCTCGTCGTTTCGTGCTTACGACTGCCAGGCAAAAACGCCGGTTCGCACGATCACACGAATCGATATCTCAACCCCGGGAGGGCCCTATGCTTTTGGCTGCCATGACGATAAGGCCCTGATTCAAATCGATGTCGAAGGTACGGCATTTTTAAAACAGATGGTTCGCATTATTGTCGGAACATTGATAGAATTTGGTCTTGGGCGGCATGCGGCAGAGATGCAGACCATACTGGAGGGCCGCAGACGCGCTTTGGCCGGTCAGACGGCTCCGGCTGGCGGATTAACGCTCGTGTGTTCGTACAGCTCGATCGATGCACTCGTGGCAGGGCTGCAGCATTTATCTTTTGGGGCCCTGCCCCAAACCCCGTCAAGGGGCTGAGCCCCTTGAAACCCGCAATATTTTTATGATTTTCCACATTTTACATCAAAGCATGACCTACGAAAGACTCAATGGGGCCCCACCCCCATTTCGACAAAATGCTACTGTTTAGGATGGTTTACTGTGGTGTATGTAATAAATAATCCAGGTTTAAATGCTGTACCCCTGGCACTCGTGGAGATTTCTCAATGAAAAAACTGAACCCCATGATATCGGTAGCTGCATTGCTTTTATCCGGATGTGCCTGGATCGATGAACTTGGCAAAGAAAAAGACTATGGCATGATGGAGATGATTTCGGTTGCCGAGGGACTGACTGGCGACTTCGATTGCGCTGCAACTAAATTCCCGCTTGAATTCTGGGAATTCGATGCCGACGAGCATATTTCCCATAACGTCAGAATCCGGCTATATGAATCGCTGACGACCCCTATCCTGAGGAACTATGCGGCGATTAACTTCGTCGATATCAACGCGGATACGGGAGAATCCTGCCCGGATGTTTCGGAATTGATTGGACAGGCCGTCGATGTATCCCCAAACGGCTGTGTACGGGCACAGGTTCAGATCAATACATGCGACAGGCCTCAGACACTGAATGTTGTCGGAAGCCTAACACTGACATCCTTTTCGCTGGAGCGAAAAGGATGGATCGAGGGCACGATCGAAGGGACGCTTTCGCATGCCAGAAAATATGAAACGTCAACTGAAACCAGGGAAATTGTGACCGAAATCGGGCAGATGCAGGGCAAGTTTGCATTTGTCGTTCACGCTGGGGCTATTTGGAGCAAATGAGGTGATAGGATGAACAGACGCGTTTTTTTGAGCATTTGTCTGGTGATGGCCGCTTACAGCATGAGCAGCTGTGAGCTGGCCTCCATCTGCGGACGTGATACGGATGAGGACGGGATCAACAATTGTGATGATGTGTGCCCGTTTCATGCAGACAATGAAATCATTGACAGGAAAAAATTTGAGTCGCTGGAATGCGACTGTGAAGACAGCGATGGTGATGGCATCATCGATTGTCTGGATGTCTGCCCATATCATGCCAATCTTGAGCCGACGATTTGCGGATGCGATGCCGAGCCTGAAGGTGAGGGCATATTTGTGGTATGTCCGGATGTCGAAGGTGTGGCCGACAGATGCCCGAATGATCCCAATAAATTAGCACCCGGCGTCTGCGGATGTGGTGTGTCGGATCGTTTGATCGTCTGGGATGACGATGCGTTGACCGAGGGAAATCCAAGATCGGAGTGTCCAACGGCAGAGAATATGGATTTGTGTCCGTTCGATCCGAACAAAATCGCTCCGGGACAATGCGGTTGCGGTGTTGAAGATATCGATACCGATGGAGATACGGTCCCGGATTGCATTGATGAATGCCCGGGTGATGAAGGCAAAAAGTATCCAGGTACCTGCGGTTGCGGATCTTCAGATGGTGACAGCGACGGCGATACCATCATCGATTGCCAGGATGGTTGCCCGACTGATTCCGAAAAAAATGCTCCTGGTATATGTGGCTGCAATGTGCCGGATATAGACTCGGATGGCGATAATGTGATGGACTGTCTGGACAAATGTCCTGATGATCCCAGAAAGCAGGAATTAGGCGTCTGTGGCTGTGGCGTTGAGGATTCAGCGCAAAACCTGAAAGATACCGACAACGATGGCGTGGTCGATTGCGCAGATAAATGCCCGCTCAATCCATATAAGATTTCTCCGGAACCGACGACCTGTGATGAGAAGGATATCGATGGCGACGGCGTTGAGGATGGTGATGATCCATGTCCGTATAATCCGAATATTCATGCGATGAATGCCGATGGATCTGCCCCTGACTGCAATTATGTTACAGATGAATCAGGTCAACGCGTGTTTCAGATATGGGACGCGAGTGATTTAGCAAGACTTCGCGAAATATTGGACAACGAAGTCACGCCTCTGGGTAAACATGATATGATATGTGATACTAAGGTGTCTTCAGACATCTGTATAGGCGAATATGACGGTCCATCAAGTGTATTTTTCAATAGTTCCATCATTAGAGGCATTTATCATTATCTTGGGACATCATATAAAACCTGTGAAACGGATGATCTTTTTGAAATCCAAAAAAATAATGTTGAAATGTGTAAAAATGGCTGCGGCTATTTTCACCAGACAAGTCCAGATATTAGGGTCTACTCAAATCAGTGTTTTGGTACATCAGAAGAACTCATCGAAGGTATGCATGATTATATTGATCAATGCATTTCTCTTGATGTTACCAGCAATACCAATACACCATGGCATGTTTGTGTGGATGATCATACTGCGTTTGATTGCAGAAATGGTTCTTTTGTTGATTGTTCCGATGAATGTTACGAGGATGAATGCGCGACATGTTCGGGATCGGTGAATACGACAGGTGGTGTGAGCGGTGAATGCTGTGATCCTGATTCGTATCAGCGAAGTTGCGCAAGTGGGTCAACCGTTTTAGCATGTAATGGACATGGGGTAATTACTGAGCTGAAATGTATGGATGGTGAATGTTCTGAAACCTCATCGGGAGTAAAATGCAAGACCTGCAATGGCAATATGATAAAGACGGGGGGGGCAGCAGGTGACTGTTGTAATCCGCAGCTCTATCAGGCATCATGTACTGGTGATGGTGTTGCCTTATCATGTAGTAAGAACGGACAGGTTGTCGCTGAAAAATGTGCCGGTGACTGTCTTGGTAACGGCAACTTTGCATTTTGCAAGTCATGTCATGGGGATGTGATCGATACTGGCGGCAATGATGGCGATTGCTGTGATCAGGATACATATATTGATAGCTGTGTTGGAAACGATATGCTAACTTGTAATGATTCTGGTCGAGTACAACAGGTGCATTGCATGAATTCGTGCAGGTCCGATGGTGAATTCGTGAGTTGTATTAAATCGACGATTCCGGATGATTTATATAGAATTGAGTTGATGCGTGATATCGATATGTCTTCCCTGATACCGTCAAATACAGGAGTCGCTGGATGTATGGGAAATTGGGAGCCTTTGGATTTGTATCACACAAATTTTGAAGGGCATGGCCATTCTATTCGGTTTACAACAAATTTTGGCAATACCAGATGTGCCATATCCAAACCCCTGTTTGACAATATTTATGAATCAAAGGTTCATGATCTGACCATGGATATTGATGTTCGCGGCGAAACAAATGGTGGTGTGGCTCGTTATGTTTATCGTTCCATATTAGATGGCGTTGGTTATAAGGGCGATGCATTGGTCGGATCATCCATCTATGGAAGTGCGGCAGAAGGGCAGTTTTGTGTGTCTGTATCGGGTCCACATTTGGTTGGAAAGCCGCAGCAGCATTATTCTGGATGCAAACGGGTTTATGGTGGTTTGGCTGGTTTTGTTAGAGATAGTGAGCTTCATCATGTATCAGTTTCTGGCAATCTTGTTTCAGGGAACAGTGATTATGAAATTGCCGGTCTGATCGGTGCGTCGGAGAATGTTAGTATTTCTGATGTATCCATACAACTTTATTATCTGTATTCTAAAAATACCGAGTATTCGCCTTCGGATTTCGGTAGTTATTATTCGCTTAGCGCATCATCCGCGCTTGTTTTATATCCATTTGAGGTGATGGAGATTAGTGGCGTTCATGCGAAGATTGATAAAGTTGAATCGGATGAATTCTGCGGCATATCCAAAACACAGGCATATATGTCGTTGAATGATTATGATCTGATTGTTGAACGACAAAAGACCAGAATGACTAATGCTGTTATTTGTGATCAAGGATATCAATTAACCCATCTGGAGAGTAATGAGAAGTTCGAGTCATCAAAGCATCTGGAGATGAGCAATTATTCATTGAAAACAGAAAGTATTGAAAGCGATACCGTGGAATTATTCAGTGTCTCAAATGTTGCTAATCTTAGTGGAATATCAATATCCTGTGATGATATTGTGGCTGCTTCATCTTTTTCCGGTATAAACGTTAGTGGTACATGGAACCAGAATGGACAAATGAATAATGTAGATTTGCATGTCAATTCTGTTCGTACACAGGATAACAGTTATGACGGGGCTGAAGGCTTTCAAATATCAAATATGGATGCGAATAATATATATTTATATTATGGTAACTTGAATGATAATGGGGCTGCCTCCTTGATGAGTTTTAGATCTTCTACTTCGGAAAATGTATCTCTACAAGTTGATACCCTAAGTCATTCATATAACAGTAGAACTATCAGTTATTCCACTGGCACTTACCGTAATCATCATATTTATCTGCCCAAGATTATATTTGACGATTACGCATCAAATGGGTACGAGGGGATTATGCAAATTTTTAAAACTGCTGCAATCGAAAATTTTGTAGTTATTACAGATCCAGTTTTGAACGCTTATACAGCTGTAGAATCTGATGAAGATGATGAATATCAGCTCGAATCTACGTCGCACGTTGTAGGACCGTTGATTTCGGTAAACTATCCGGATTTTGATTTGAGCAATATAAACAAAGTTTATTGGTTGAAATATTATAGTTCTAACTATGCCTTTGGAACACAGGGTAATCCGGATGAGAATGATGATGGTTCTGTCTTTATCCCATTTACGCACACTCAAACCGATGCTGTTGTTAAGACCCTGGGAGATTCTTGGACAAAATACAATGTCCGTTGGTATAACACCGAGACAGGAAAAACTGAAGACATTGTTCTACCGACATTAAAGTAATCATCTATTGTTATGAGATGCATAATCATTTTTTAAGAATCTAAATGGTATTCACTGCCCCCGCTCTCTGAATTCATCTTAGGGCGGGGGCTTTGAGTGGTATTTACAGTATTTACAAATTGTACATAGGTAATAGTGAAGGGGATCAATCTCATAGTCATTTGAAAAGGTGGTATCTCTTTTATCGAGGACGATGTCCAGATTGGAGTGAGACAATTGTACCGTGAAAATCGTGACAGAAATCGGGCAGATGCAGGGCAAGTTTGCATTTGTCGTTCATGCTGGGGCAATTTGGAGCAAATGAGGTGATAGGATGAATAGACGCGTTTTCTTGAGCATTTGTCTGGTGATGGCTGCTTACAGCATGAGCAGCTGTGAGCTGGCTTCTATCTGTGGACGTGACGACGACCAGGACGGCATTGGCAACTGCGAGGATGTATGCTCGTTTCATTATGACGATACCATCATCGATTCGAGATTGTTTGAATCCGAAAACTGCACGTGTGACGATCGGGACGACGATGGCACCATCGATTGCTTCGATCCCTGCCCCGACGATGCCAATGCTGAATTGGGCGTCTGCGGATGTAATGTCGAACCCGAAGGAGAAGGCGTCTATATGACGTGTCCGGAGAACGGAAATGTGGACGACAGATGCCCGAATGATCCCAATAAATTGGTGCCTGGCGTTTGCGGATGCGGCGTGTCGGATCGACTGATTGTTTGGGATGACGATGCGTTGACCGAGGGAAATCCCGCTTCCGAATGTCCACCCTCCGAAAATACCGACTTATGTCCGTTCGATCCCGATAAACAACTACCCGGTATTTGTGGATGCGGCATTTCCGACATCGATTCCGACGGCGATGGTGTGCCCGATTGCAATGACAAATGCGCAGACGATCCAAATAAATGGGATAATCCGGGGGCTTGCGGATGTGGCATAGCGGATTCCGCCATCAATCTGATGGATACAGACAAAGACGGTACCGTCGACTGCCTGGATGAATGCCCGAATAACCCATATAAGATGATTCCAGGCCCAACAGGATGCGATCACTGGGATACAGATGGCGACGGCGTCGAAGATCAGGATGATGAATGCATCTATAACCCGAATATCAAAACTGAAACAGATTACGAAGCCGGGCACTACATCGATTGTAATCTCAGAAAAGAAGCGCTCAATGATAAAACACAGTTTACGTTTGAGGTGTGGAACGGCAACGAATTATACAATCTGGACACGATACAGTTGCTAGCATCTCACATTGACGAGCTTGGTTTAAGTGAAATAGAAAAAAGCAATATCAGGTACAAGCAAACAGTTGGAACAATATGTACTTCCGAAACGAAGACCGGATGTTTTTTTACAAACACTGAAGATTTAAATCAAGCAAATGGGTATCATGGAAATGCGCAATACACGTGTGAGCCTGATGGTATATTGGGATTGAAAACACTTGAGTACAAGATGTGCACGTCGTGTTCTGAAATGTATAAAAATAATATGTGGTATTATAGCTGCGATGGTGACAGCGACATCATTTATGACGATTCCGAGCTTTCTGAAAATCCAGACAAAACGCAGCAACTTACGGTAAAACTGATGACGGATGTCAATTTGTATGAGAGTGTGTATAAAAATGTAGCGTCAGGAATGATCGACTGGCATGGCATTAAGCTGCATCACATTGAGTTTGATGGAAACGACCACACAATCAGCTGCGAAAAAGACGGCGAAAGACTATGGTTGAATCGGCCATTATTTGATGATGTCATTGATTCATACGTTCACAATTTAAGCATTAATCTGAATTTTCAGGGCGGCGGAACCGGTACATTTTCGAAGTTTACACGAAAATCGATCATATCAGGTGTAAAGATAAACACCAATATTACGGTTCAGCTGCCCGTATTTGACGAAGTAAAGGAAAATTTAAGTTCTGCATTTATTGGCTATGCAAGAAACTCAATATTGAATGATATCGATATTACGGTCGGTTCTTTGTTAGTGGCTGCGGCGTCCGATTTCGCAGGTGTGGTGGGTATCGCTGACGCCGTTGATATGTCAAATCTCTCTATCGTATTTGATTCCATTCGGTTTAATCAAAATGGCAGTTTTTCAGGTGTTGCACTATATTTGAACAACACCGATTCGGTTAGTAATGTATCGCTAAGATTCAATGAACGTGCTGCGATTACAAAAATAGGCGATTTCTATGGTTTTTCCGCACGAACGAACAGCGATTTAGCCATCGATAAACTCAAAATAGAAGGAAAAGATATATCTGTTCAAGGCGAGTATTATGGTGTGGTTGGTCAGTCTGATGCTGATGTTACTATCAGAGATCTTTACCTTAATATTAATTCAGTTTATGCGAAAAAGTTATTCAACGGCGTTTGTAGTGCTAAATCGATAGAGAATGCTGTTGTTTTGTATAACGATGTGACGGTTAGTTTTTATTCACTGATTGGCAATTTCGTTCAGGCAAGCAATCTGCGTTCAGAAATTCACAATATAAAAGATCATGATTGGTGTAGCATATTTCGAGAATCTGGCACAGTTTACGAGCCATCAGGAGAATGCTGGAATTATAGTAAACAACCTATTGGCGAAATTATCAAATCGACTCGATTGAATAATTTCTTCATTCAAATAGATAAATTGGATTTAGATGGTAATAAAGATTACATGCTTAAGCTCAATGTTGATATGCCATCCAATGGCTCGCTGGTTCTGGATGGTGTAAAGCTAAACAGTCATTCCATTTCAAATGTATCGCTTATGAGTTATCACAATGGTGATATCGGTTTATATAGCTCGAATCCATATTCTGAATCAAATCCTGAACATGTATTCCAATACGAGCGAAAACATATCAGTGAACTGACAAAATTCGTCATTATTCCAACATACGAACAGGTTATTGCAGATTCAGAAGGTGTCGTTCAGAATACAGCTGTGTCAACTCAAGAGTTTTGCAGAGTTGCAAGTGATGGTAGTCTTAATGCTATTGAATGCGAATGCATGAGAGGCAGATTAGGCGATCAATTTGATTGCGGAAACCAATCTTGCTCGCTTGGTTGCGAAAAAAAACTTGAAATCTGTGAAGAAGCGTGTTTGGAAGAAGCTGATTATGACGCTTGCGACGAGAATTGCTTTAATGAATGGGATGAATGTGCTGGAATTGAAGGCGAATGCGAAGCCAATTATAGCGATGCTAAAGAAGCATGTGTTAATCCATTGTGTACGTCTGGTGATGCATCTTACTGCAAATCCATCATCAATGCCACGGATGTATATTGGTACCGCCAGAATGAGCATTCCACAGCTTTTTGTTCAGGGAGCGAAGATGACGATAATCTGGTATCCTGCTTGAACGATATTTTTAAGCCGTTTGGGACGGATGAAACAAATACTATCGTTAGCAAGCTTGGTACTGGCTGGAAAACAAAAACAATAGATCTAAAATCTGATAATGATACTAAAACGGTTGAGGTTCCCTGGTATTATCCCGATATGCGCTGGGTGGATACTTTAAAAATGGAATTAGGCGTTGACGATTAAGTAATTAGGCTATGTTTAACCAGTATGGATATAGCTTTCACACCAAATGCCGAGCAGCACAGGCTCAGAGCTTAGAGCTTAGAGTTTGGAGAAGTCTAAAGCCCACTCTAAGCTCTAAGCTCAAAGCTCTAAGCCATGAAGCATGCAACTGTGTATTTTCATTTCCACGCTCGTTAAACAGAACCATTAATTATGATTCGATTATCTATGCGCAACGCTGTACTTGATTGTCTCCAGCCGGATGGTCTGGGGGAGCACCGGGGCGGGCGGGACGCCCGCATCCCCGGGAAAATGTTTTTATTCAGAGATACCCTGATATAGCAGAGCTATACTAATCTACTATCTCACCGCCGC
>JAEEGL015664932.1_pt1 | contig 20506 bp, 15 predicted proteins | sample 9134231 | NCBI WGS metagenome assembly JAEEGL01 (sample SAMN16246548, study PRJNA631951) | gut metagenome | biome: gut microbiome; feature: rumen; material: fiber-attached | host: Bos | place: Iran: Karaj | collected 2018-10
CTTGGCCAGACGGACAATGAGGTCGCGACGGCGCTCGAAGGCCTTGCGCATCTCCTCGACACACTCCTGACTGCTGGTATAAGCAAACTCGGCAGCTTTCTGGCTGACGCTGCATGGTCCGCTGGTGTACTGTCCCTGCAATTTGTTGCAGCCCTTCACAATCCATTCTGGCGCGGCGATATAACCGATGCGCCAGCCAGTCATGGCGTATGCCTTCGACACGCCGTTGACGATGATGGAACGCTCCTTCATGCCTTGGAACTGGGCGATAGACTGGTGCTTGCCGATGTAGTTGATGTGCTCGTAGATTTCGTCTGCGAGTACAAACAGGTCGTCGTGAGCCAGGATGACCTTTGCCAGTGCTTCCAGTTCGTCCTTTGAATATACGCTACCTGTAGGATTGCTGGGCGAGCAAAGGATTATCAGGCGCGTCTTAGGCGTAATGGCTGCTTCCAACTGTTCTGCGGTCATCTTGAAGTTCTGATCGAAGCCAGCCTCGACAATGACAGGATTGCCTCCTGCCAGCAGTACCATCTGAGGATAGCTGACCCAGTAGGGGGCAGGAATGATGACCTCGTCACCGGGATTCACCAGTGCCATCACGGTGTTGCAGACACTTTGCTTGGCACCGTTAGATACCAGAATTTCAGCAGGAGTATAGTGCAGCTGGTTCTCACGTTCCAACTTGCGGGCAATAGCTTGACGCAGGTCGGGATAGCCTGGTACAGGTGAGTACCTTGAATAATTCTCGTCGATAGCCATCTTAGCAGCCTGCTTGATATGATCGGGTGTATTGAAATCGGGCTCGCCGACACTCATGTTAATCACGTCAATACCCTGAGCTTTCATCTCAGAGCTTTTTTGTGACATTGCCAGCGTAGCAGAAGGGGCAAGTCTTTGCAAACGGTCAGATAATTGTGCCATATTTTTCTATTTGTCTGAAATTCCGTGCAAAAGTAATCAAAAAGTTTCTCTTTAGCAAGGAAAAATATCTTTTTTTTAGTTTTAACTCCGTTAATCCCATTATTTGTTTAGTTGCCGTACATATTTGACAGGCTCACCATCGCCCTTCAAGACATCGGCAAAGTCTTGCGGACGGAGAGTGATGGGACCATGCATGAATTCCGGAATATTGTAGCTTCGCATGAACTGGCGGTGATAGTCTGGGTCGGCGCAAGGGAGCTCAAAGGGCTTCGAAGCATGTCCGTTCTTGTCGATATGTGCAAAGAATGGTCGGGTAAAGTTGCCGTCATAGCGACGGCTGCTGAAGACCACCCAGCGTCCGTTGCTTGACCATGAGTGGTAGCTCTCGACATCGGGCGAATTAATCTCCTCCATATTGTGTGCCTCTCCTGTGGTCAGGTCTATCATCCATAGATCGGCATCGTGGTGCCAGATGTGGAAAACGCCATAATTGCCAAGTGTAAACATCAGATAGCGTCCGTCCGGCGAGACACGCGGCAGTGTAGCACTCTTGTCCATTGCTGCGGCATCGAAGATCAGTTCCCGTGGTCCGAATTGTAAGTTCTCAGGGTTGAAGTTTTTTTTGTAGAGGTTGTATTTTACCTCGCTGAAACGATTGATGAGTTCAATACCGTGGTCAATCGTGTCCTGAAACTCGAAATGGGCACTGCAATAATAGAGCGTTTTTCCGTCTGGTGCCCAGAAAGGGAAACACTCGAACTCCGTTGTGTCGTTCTCGATGTTCGTCACCTCATTGCGTTCTACGTCATAGGCAATCAAGTCGCTTGCTATGTCGTACACCTCAATCTTGTCGGGGTTCGTAATGTGGAAAGTCTGTACCGTCTTGTTGGTGGAGTAGACAATGAGTGGCAACCACGGGTGCCATGTGGGATATACGCCTGCTGAAAGAATGGAGTCATTGCTCATATCAATCTTCTTGATTTTCCCGTCGTATGCAATGACAGTGCCGCCCTGATGCTGGCGGGCATGGAACTGCATGTGGTCAGGGTTGTACTGCTGGTAATTGTGGCAGTTGATGCATTGTCCTTTTGCCCCCTCTGTACAAAGCATATTGTCGTAGATGACGCTCTCGTCATAGTTCTCTAAACAACGCTGGTTGATGGTCAGGTCTTTGTATAATACATACGAGGGAGCTATCAGACGATAGCTGATGTAGGGCATGATGGAGTCGGGCGACACGTAGATGTCAAAGGGCTTGAAACGTGTCCATTCGTCGTGGTTCTGTATGTATACCTCAATAGTAATAGCCTTGCCGCAGGCACTTTCAACCAGCCTTTTCCAGTCGCTGTCACTGGGCTGAACCTTTGTTCCACCACATACCACTTCTTCCTGTCCTGCCGTTAGCTTAGCCACTATACCGTCGGCTTTGTTGCCCGCTTCGAAGGTTAGTGGGGCAATGTTGACGGGTATGGTGACGTTGGTATAGTCAGGATAGATATATGGCAAATCCCCTGACTCTCTGAACGTATCAGGTATCTTGTTTCCACAGGCGACAAGGAGAGCCGCTGCAGTTATGATGACAAGCAATTTCTTCATATTAATAATATGTGATGTTCCTCAGGAAAAAGTATTCAAAAAAGTATGTGTTCCCATAGCTCTGTAAGAGATAGTCTCGCATCTGTGGCATGCCCTGATATTGCTTCATCATGCTCATGAATCCATTCAGGTTGTCTTTGACACTCTTGTCAATAGGCAACTCGTGAACGAAGTCTTGTTGCTCAAGGTTGCCGAAGAGCCAGGCAGCTTCTTGCATGATGCGAGGGATGGGACTGCCGAGATGCTGATTGAAATATTTCTCGAAGCGGGGCCAGAAGACCTGGGGATTCCGTGTCCACATGGCGGCAAGTACGGCCTGCTCTTGGAAGTAGGGGTCATCAGCATCCAGTTCGGAGAGCATGGTCATTAGGTTCTTCTCCACATAGTTGTTGCCCATGCTCTGGATGTTGTCGTAGTGCATCATGCGGATGACAGGCCCTGTTTCAGGGTCTTGGGCCAAAAGGTCAGAATTATACATCATCTTCTCCATGTGGTCGGCCCATTCGCTATAGAATAATGTATGCTTGAGAAGGTTCACGTACTTTTTGGTAGCCTGAGGCTCCTTGCTGAGCAAAGCCGTTCTGGTCAGATACTGTAACAGTTCAACGTTCCATGACAGTTCAACGCCTTCCTCCATACACTGGCGGTGGCACTCGTTGATGACACCGTATTGGTAATACATCATCTTGCCGGCAACATTGTACATATATATAGGTAATTGCGAATTGCTGCGCTTTGAGCCTTTGCGGAAGTTGTACATCTCCTCACACTGCCGTCCCAGACGGCTGAGTGCCAGATTATGCATCATGACGATGGCACGAGTCGGCTCGCAGTCTTGTTTTCTGCCTTCCTCAATCACACCTTCCCAATCGGCTCTCTCAATGCAGCGTTGCATTCTCAGCTCGAGGTGGAAGTTGTCGTCTTTGTACCAGAAGTGCCATACACCAGCGACGAGGACAGCAAGCAGTGCTCCCTGAATGGTCCATTGCAAAATGGGTTTCTTCTCTTTTGTCTTCAGCTTGCCCTTCTTACCCTTTGATGCCTTTTTGGTGTCCATCTCTACCACTTTACATTCCTCAGGCCACGTGCTGCGGAATGTAACGACAAACGCCAGAAAGCAAACTGCCAGCACATAATAAGGAATCTTGACGGAAGAATACGTGTCTTTAAGGGCATAGTATGGCAGGGCAGTCTGGTAAATATCGATGATGTTGGTCTGGTAATATACAAAACGGTAGAAGACCAGAGGAATAGCTACAACTGCCAGCACTGCAGTGCCTGTAAGCACGATATTCTGCATCAGGTTCTTTCCGAGTCGCCATGTCATCACCCCCATCAGCAGGGCGGCAATCAGGGCGTAGACACCCATCAGCGGATAGCAAGCCATTACAGTGAGTACGATGAAGCCAATGCGCAACCACAGTTTCTCGGGTAATTTTCGGAATGCCCATAACAATGCCGTGGCAGCTGTCGTGCCTATGGTGGCAACGAAGAAGTAGCCTTGCAGTTGCATGTAGTAGATGCCATAGCCTATGCTCATAATAGCTGTCAGCAGGATGGCAACGGGAATCAGCGCAAGCACGTTCCATCTGTCAGGCAGGCAAAAGGTGCGTTTGAAAAGCCACATGAGCAACAGCCACCAGCCACACAGCATGAGGACACCTAACCAAGGGTAAAAGAAAAACTGTGTAAAGAACGACCCTAAATATGAGAGCATGCCTCCGGATACTACCATCTGTTGCTTGAAGAACAATGTAGTATATAGGAAGAGATCATACTGTTGTATCTTCCATAATAGGTCGGACTCCATGAATAACAGGGAAGCAGCGATGACAACCAGCGCTCCCAGCCATAGTGCTAACGGTTTGATTCTTTTCATCATGTCTCTAACCTCTTGCTTTTCACCTCTAAAGATGCAGTGTGTGTCCCATACGTTCCTGCTTGGTCTTCAGATAGCGGTAGTCATACTCGTTTGGCGTAATTTCGATGGGCATGTTCTCCACGATTTCCAGTCCATAGCCTTCCAAACCGACTCGCTTGACGGGATTATTCGTCATCAAACGCATTTTCTGTACCCCTAACATACGCAGTATCTGGGCTCCACAGCCATATTCACGCTCGTCGGGCTTGAATCCCAAGTGTACGTTGGCGTCGACAGTGTCCATACCCTCTTCTTGTAACTTATAAGCTGCAATCTTGTTCATCAGTCCGATGCCGCGCCCCTCCTGCTGCATATAAACGATGACGCCGCGCCCTTCCTGTTCTATCATCTGCATGGCCTTGTGTAGCTGTTCGCCACAGTCGCAGCGCTTGGAGCCAAGGATGTCGCCTGTCATACATGATGAGTGGACGCGCACCAAAATGGGGTCGTTTTCCTTCCATTCTCCCTTGATAAGTGCCATGTGTTCCAGCCCATTGCTCTTCTGGCGGAAAGGTATCAGACGGAAATGGCCATAAACAGTGGGCATATCCACCTCCTCGCCTTTTTCTACGATGCTTTCCTTCTTCAATCGGTAGGCTATCATGTCCTTGATGGTGATAATCTTCAGGTCGTGCAGTTTTGCAAACTCCATCAGCTGTGGCATACGTGCCATCGTACCATCTTCGTTCATGATTTCTATCAGGGCGCCAGCTGGGTACAGACCGCAAAGCTTACACAGGTCGATGGCAGCCTCGGTATGGCCTGAACGACGCAGCACGCCATTGTCCTGAGCGTACAGCGGGCTGATGTGTCCTGGACGTCCAAATGTCTTGGCTGTCGATGCCGGGTCACCCAAGGCACGGATGGTGGCTGCACGGTCGTGGGCCGATACGCCTGTAGTGCAACCTTCTATCTTGTCAACGGTGACAGTGAACGGGGTGCCCAGCAACGAGGTGTTGTCCTGTACCTGATGGGGCAGTTCCAGTTCTTCCGCACGGCTGATGGTGACAGGTGCACACAACACGCCCCGGGCATTTTTCAGCATGAAGTTCACCATTTCGGGGGTAATCTTCTCAGCGGCACAGATGAGGTCACCCTCGTTTTCGCGGTCTTCATCGTCCACCACAATGACGAATTTCCCTTCACGGAAGTCGTCGAGTGCCTCGTCGATAGTATTCAGTTTAAATTGTTCCATTGCCTAATACCTTATTTATATAAGTAATGTCAATTTTGTCTATGATAGTCTGGTTGGCCTTGCTGATGACCTTCAGGTCGCGATATAGGCGCAGACGGAATCGCAGCATGCGCAGATAAAAGAAAATACCTACAGGTATCACCAGTCCTGTTATGATGTTAAGCCATTTCCTGCGGAAGGGACGTGTATGGGCGTGGGTAGCCAGGATGGGGTAGGTGTTGAGTTCGTTTATTATCACCTTGTCCCGTGTGTTCGACAGGTCTTCAATGACTTCTTCCAGTTTGTCGCTGATTCGGCTGATGGTTTGGTCGTCGCCAGGTCTGAAGAACACCTTGATGGGGTTGGGCCAGCTGCGCAGCGAATGCTCATGGGTATATTGTTCGATGTCCTCGTTAATCTGTCTGAGCAACGTAGCATCCTGTGTGTAATCGGGATTGTTGATGATCACCTCCTTGCCAATGGCTGGACGTTTTTGGCGCAGTCCAAGCATACGCATCATCAACGATTTGTAGAGGTCGGTGTTGAATACTACCGAGTCGTTGTTGGCTTTGTATGTGAAGAAAATGGCAATAGGCGACAGCACTGCCGTACCGAGAAGTTTTCCGAACCATACAGTCCAGTTGTCATCACGTGCCATCTTCATACCCGTATTATCTAAGATGTAGAAGATGATAAATACCAATACCGAGATAATTACCGGAATACCCAGACCACCCTTGCGGATGATGGCACCCAACGGTGCACCGATAAAGAAGAATATCAGGCAGCTCAGTGACAGCGTAAACTTGTTGATGGCTTCCATTTGATGCAGACGCTCTTCTCTGTTCAGGAAGTCGGAATAGTCCGACTTGAATTCTAAGTCGCTCATGGCGGCTTTGGCATCGTTAGAGGCCATCTGCATCACGCTTTGCTTCTTCTCGCCAGACAGCTTGTAGAAGATGAGGTCAAAGTTGTTGTCTTCCTTGGCCACTTCTTTCTTCACCTTCGCCGAGTCTGCCTTGCTGAGTTCCGGGATGTTGAAGGTCGAATATCTCGCCTCTTTGTAGTATTGGTGTCCTACTGAGTCGTTGAATTCGCGTATGGAGTCCAAGTCGTGCATAATCTTGCTTAGCCCTTTTGAACGGGCATCAGAAGCAATACCACCTACCTCGGCCATGTCAAATCCGCTGTCGAAGTCGAGCACGATGCGTTTTGTAGAGAATGTTTCGCGACGATAGGGGACGTTGGCTGCTACGCCCATACCACCCTGTCGCATGTTCTCGAACCACTCGCCACTATATAGTGTCAGCAGCATGTGCTTCTTCTCCTCAGTAGCCTGTATGCGTCCTGAGTCAGCCAGAATCACCGCTGCATCCTCATAACCGCCATTCATCCGGTATATCATGATACCGTAGAGCATACCCTTTTCCACATCTTTCTTCTGGACGTATAGGTTCGAACCTGGTATGCCGTCGTAGAAGATACCTTCAGGAATCTCCACCTCCGGGTTCTTCTGTTTCATCGATATCAGTAATTGCCGGAACGAGATGAAAGCCTTTGGAGCAATCACCTCTTGGAAATAAAACGACATCAGCGAGATGCCTATTACAATGACGATCAGCGATCGCATAGACTGCAAAAGCGAGATGCCTGCGGATTTGATGGCTGTCAGCTCAGAGCTCTCGCCAAGATTACCGAAGGCTATCAGAGAACTCAACAAAATGGCTAACGGGAAAGCTTGAGGCATCAGCATGATACCCATATACCAGAAAAATTGCGCCAGCACCTCAAGTGACAGTCCCTTACCAATCAGTTCGTCGACGTAACGCCACAGGAACTGCATCATCAGCACAAACTGGCAGATGAAGAAGGTGGCAATGAACAGCAGACCGAACTGTTTTGCTATAAATATGTCTAATTTCTTTATCCGAAACATGTTTCGGGCTGCAAAATTACATAAAAAACTACGAATTCCACTAATTTTACGAATTTTTAAACCCTTTTGCGGGCATAATTCATGAAATTCGTGTAATTAGCAGTCGTTTTTCTCTGATTTTAGAATCCGCTAACGCGATGCAAACGTTCGAAATTGTCGTCCCAGATGCCTCGCAAGTCAGCCTCTTCGTCGTCGTCAGCGGCAAAGTCCGTTATCAGAAGGCTTAGCATACCCGTCAGGTCGCTTTCCTCAATTCTGATTTCCCAATAGGCCTCGGGTGTGTCTTCATGATAGTCCCACAACATGCGTATATAGTTCATCTTCTCTTTTTCCAGTATACGCGATGTCTTGGTGTCACGTTCCGTCCATGGGTGTCCCCAGGTGAAGATCATGAAGTCTTCTCCTTCAACGACTTGGTCGGCCAGCCATTTTTGTAGTCCTGCTGCATTGCTGATCATGTCCCAAACCAGTTTTGTCGATTTAGTGCTCAGCGGGTATTCTAAGGTAAGTTTTTGCATAGTTTTATACTCTTAGATTAGTGTTATTCTTTGTTGACAGTGCAAAAATACAAAAAATATCCGTAATGCAATCATTTTTTTGCTAAAAAATTTTGGAAGTACGAAAAAAAACACTACCTTTGCAGGCGATTTCGAGAAATCACCCGCGAATACAGGCTGAATCTCAGCATAAAAACAAGTTTTTCTGCATTCGATTTGCATTGTATTTGCACCAAATGGCGGGGTAGCTCAGCTGGTTAGAGCGTCGGATTCATAATCCGGAGGTCGAGGGTTCGGGTCCCCCTCCCGCTACAGAAAACATCATGAAAGCGTGCTTTCAGGATGTTTCTTTTTTTTGCCGTTAGTTGTGAATTGTCTTGTTCTTCTGGCCTGAGCGGACGATGTAGAGCCCCTTGGGCATCGACTTCAGACGCTGATTAACGTTGGCGGTCGTCGTCGAAGCCACCTTGTTGCCGTTCAGACCGTAGATGGTGACGATATCCTGACCATCACCGTTGACCATCTGGATGCCGTCGGGCAGCTCGGTGTAAGTGATCGTGTAGGTCATTTCTTTGGGAACAATGCGCATGGTGTAGGTCTCGGCGTTGAGCGTTTGGGGTAGTAGCCATGCACCCTTGTCACCCACAATCATCGTGCCGGTAAGGTCGGTGCAACCGTTCTCAACAGCGCAGAACAGGTGTGTCCAGAATCCAGCCTGATCGTTATATGCCGAAGCGGGTGCCACCTTTAGCCAGAGGTCTTTTTCCTTCGGTGCGTCGAAGGTGATGGTCCACGTCTTGCCGTCTCTGAGCCTCTCGAACGGGTAACTCTGGTCTTCAGTGCTCCATCCGTTCAGGTCGCTGACGAGATAGTAGCCATTTTCCTCAAGCTTGACAGTGAAGTCGTTTGAGTATATGTTGCCTAAAACAGTCTTTGGACCCGCCATATAATAGACGTAGTAGAAATAATTAGCGCCGTCCTCCAGTCCGTCTAACTGCATGATGACAGTGGTGTCGGCATCAACAGCCAGCTGTATACGTGTCTTGGCTATTGCGACACGGTTACCAGACGTACTATTATACTTTTTATATAAATAGATGAGAATGTCATTGTCATAGTCAACGGTGCCAATGTTCTTAACCTGGACGCTGACAAGCGCCGAATCGGTCTTCACAACCCAATCTCTATTCTCTTTCACAGCATTTATTGTTTCAGATGTCGTGGTAAGTTCGGGTATCGGACGTGTATAGACGGTATATACTTTGCTTTTGACACCTATCCATTCGCCTTCTGAGATATAATAGACAAGCATTAAGTAATTGTCGTCTTCAAGATTCTCAAAATTGAAGTTGACGTCGATGGTTTGTCCATTTTCTATTTTTACGGTCTGAGTCGTCCTCTTTGCAAAGCTGAAGTAGCCTGTTCCATCATGTTTGTCCTTGTAGAGTTCAGCTTTGATGATATTGTCGTAAACGCTGGCACCGTTGTTTTTGATGCTGGCCTTCAGCTTGATGACATTTTCCTTGATGTAGCCATCAGTGATATTATCCACAGAGAGGCTAATACCCAGATCAGCTTTAGGAGCGGTGGCAACGTCAATGCTGTTAGCAATGAAAGGTATGTAGTCGTATTGTTGGGATTCAGAATTCCAATAGCGCGTGCAGACTGATACGCCCAGTTTGCCAGCTTTTTCGGGAATGAACGAGAAATCAACGGTTGCCGAATCACCTGGATCGAGGTCGAAATGGCATCCGCCTACCATTTTGCCGTCAACCAGATAGAAAATCTGCCCCAAATATAAGGTCCCGTTATTAGTGATTTTGGCTGTAACGGGCAACGGAGAGCCTATTTCTTTCTTGCCGGTAGCCGCTAACGTGCCGGTAAGACCGAAGGTGGGGACGTGGAGTGTCAGCGTATTGCCATCGATGACGGCATGGATGAAATAGTATTCGGCACCCTTTGCCTCTCTCCATTCTTCACTGCCTTTCAATCTGCATACAGGCTTCATAATCAATTCTGCTGAATCTGTATCATACCCATACTTAAAGGTTGCCGTGATTTGTGAAGGATCCCAAAAACCATAACCTGGTTCGAGAGTTACCGAATAACCAGGGACCACTCCAAGTAATTCACCACTTGTTGAATAAACACCGATACCGATTTCGAAAGTGTAAGTGTTATTTGTGTCGTTGAAGAAATTAAAGCCTATCTTGAAGACAAAATTTTCACCGGCTTTCGCACGATAGATGACCAAACTGTCTGCATACCAGTTGTTGGTCGTCAGAATGGGGTCTTCAGTAGGTGTAACACCTGTGTTGGGCTGCATACCAAAGATAGCCCCCTGGCCCATGCTGTATCCGTCGGCACTCTGGGTGGCACCAGCTCCGGAATTGTTTTTGGGGTCGAGAATAGAGAGCAGGAAGTAGTCGTTACTGCTACCGCCCCAGCCCCAGTTGACGTGGAAGTAGTCATCGCCGCCATATCCGTCTACCACGAAGGCATGGCCTGAACCACTGGAGTCTCCGTCATAATAGACTGGGCGTCCGGCTTTCAGTTCATCGTACACCCTTTGGTTCCACACTACAGCACGATACTTTTCATGAAGTTCGAAAGACGTAGCCAAGTCGTAGTCAAAGTACGAGCGCAAGGCTATGGCGACATCGCCGCCCCAAGCACCGCTGAAAGAATTTGAATAGTTCATCTGTAGGGAAGTGCCGCATAGCAGCATCAGGTTGGCTACCGCTTGCTTTTGGGCTTCTGTCTCGTTGCCCTTGTATTTAGGCAACATGTTTTCCCAGTCAATAGATGTTCTTGCAGGAATATCAGGCATTTGGAATCCCCTATCCATAGTGGTGTAGCCGGGAATGACGTCAGTAGTGGCATTTGGGTATTTCCAGAAATACATGAGTTGTGCCATAGCCGTAGCCACACATCCCGTCAGGCTGTGTACGGTGCCATCCATGGGACAGAGGTCGTTGTAGGGAGAGCCCTGATTCCATGCTATCGGACCTAACAATGGTTCAATAGCCTCGCCGGTGACCGTCTTTTGAGGTGTTGCAGCGTCGGGATGACTGCTCAGGTATTCCATCTGGTCGGAATAGCCCTTCAGCCATGCCCGCATGTTCTCAGGCATGTTGTCGGGGTCTATGTTCCCCTTGTCCGAATAGCCCAGCACGGCGGGTATGCGGTCATCGGCAGCGGCAATGACGTAGCCTTGTCCGTTGGGAACGTTGAACACATAGAAGCTGGGAGCAATAGCGTTGTCCTGAATCTTATGGTAGTTTGTGACCACCAGATTCAAGGCTTCCGGCTTTTGGAATACAGTACCGGCACGGCGCGTATTCATGAACTGCGCAACCCTCTGAAGAGCCTCATCGGCGGTCAGCGGATGACCCGTCGCCACGATGCTGACAACAAGCGTAAGTAGTAATAGTAACGTTTTTTTCATAATTATTGTTGTAGTTGTCGAAAAAGCAAGTCTTTATGGCGCAAAGATACGAAAAATATCAATTAAAACAAGACAGTCTCCCGACCACATACGGTTTCAGAGACTGACAGCTGACAAGAGGATTTCGCTGAGCGTGGGGTGAATATGCACCATGTCGCGCAACTGGCTGATGGTCGTGTTAAGGCACATCAGGACACTGACCTCTTGGACAATGTCTGCAGCATGGGCACCATAGGTGTGACAGCCGAGAACAGTACCTCCATCCTTCCCCTCTGAAGGTGCGGTGACAAAGAGCTTGAGCATACCCTCCGTTTCGCCCATTGCGAGGGCTTTACCGTTGGCACGCCAGAAGGACTTGCGACACTCGTAAGCGATACCCTGTTCCTTCAGCTGGTCTTCCGTAGGTCCAACACAGGCAGCCTCTGGCGAGGTGAAGATGGCTGCGGGCATGATGTCGAAGCGAATACCATCTTGCTTACCCAGGATATGGTTTACTGCACGGATGGCCTGCATCTCGGCAGCATGAGCCAACATCTGACGTCCGTTGACGTCGCCTATGGCATAGATATGGCTGTTAGCTGTTGGCTGTTGGCTGTTAGCTGTTTCGCCAAGAACCAGATAGTTGTTGTCAATGGGGATGGCACCATTGGGGGCAAGCGTGATGCCTATCGCTTCGAGGTTCAGCCCCTCAGTACGAGGCTTGCGACCCGTAGCCATCAGGATGACATCTGCATCGATATCAGCGATATTCTCAACGGCTGTCTTCATCTTGAACGTGATGCCCTGCTTCTCCATATACTTGCGCAAGCGCTTGGCAATGTCGCTGTCGAGGGCAGGCAGACACTCCTTGAGGTATTCGATAACCGTGACCTCAGAGCCAAAACGGTGGAAGACGCTGGCGAACTCCATACCGATGACACCCGCACCAATGATGGTGAGTCGCTGAGGAAGGCTGTCGAGTTTCAGAAGGCCTGTGCTGTCAACCACACGAGGGTCATCGATGCCCTTGATGGGCAGCCACTTGGTTTCAGAGCCTGTAGCGATGATGATGTTCTTGGCAGTGACAGTATCGCTGCATACAGAACCGTCCGTTCCGACTCCCACGGTATGGTCATCGAGAAACCGTGCCTTTCCGCGGACGAGGGTGATGTTGGGATGCGAGAGGATGCCCTCGACACCAGCACGGAGTTGCGGAACCACCTGTGCCATGCGTTCACGGGCTTCAGCAAATGTGGAACTATGGACGTAGGTCTTGGTGGGGATGCAGCCTACGTTCAGACAGGTGCCTCCGACGTTGTCACCCTCGAAGATGACGACCTTCAGCCCCTGCCTGGCGGCATATTCAGCGGCGCGGTACCCGCCAGGCCCCGCACCGATAACAATCAAATCAACAGTACTCATTTCTCATTCCTCATTTCTCATTTGACGGAACGTCACCACAGGATGCTTGGCAGCCAGCACGTCGTCGACACGACCGATGGGGGTAGTGTGAGGTGCGGACTTTACCAGTTCAGGATCGTTTTTTGCCTCCTCGGCTATCTTGCGCATGACGTCAATGAAACCGTCGAGTGTTTCTTTCGACTCGTTCTCGGTGGGCTCAATCATCAGTGACTCGTGGAACAGCAGCGGGAAGTAGATGGTCGGGGCATGATAGCCGTAGTCGAGCAGACGCTTGGCGACATCCATCGTGGTGACACCTGTCGATTTATCCTTCAGGCCATCGAACACGAATTCATGACAGCACAATCCGTCAATGGGCAACTCGTAGACATCCTTCAGCGCCTCCTTGATGTAATTGGCATTGAGCGTGGCCAGAGGACCAACCTCCTTGACATGTTCGCGACCCAGCGAGAGGATATAGGCGTATGCACGTATCATGACAGCGAAGTTGCCATGATAGGGCGACACAGTGGGGAAGAACGCTTGCAGACCCTCGCGCACACCCACAGGACCACTGCCCGGACCACCACCGCCATGAGGTGTCGAGAACGTCTTATGCAGGTTGATGTGCATCACGTCGAAGCCCATGTCGCCAGGGCGACAGGCACCCAGCATGGGATTCAGGTTTGCCCCGTCGTAGTACATCAGACCACCGCAGTCGTGGATGAGCTTTGCAATCTCCGGGATGCTGGTCTCGAAAAGTCCGAGCGTGTTGGGATTGGTCATCATCATGGCAGCAATGGAATCGCCTTCTGTACTTACAAGACGCTTCAGGTCGTCCATGTCGACTTGGCCTTCTGAGTTGGACTTCACCTCAAGGATTTCCAGACCACAGACGGCTGCCGAAGCAGGGTTGGTGCCGTGGGCGCTGTCAGGCACAATGACCTTTTTGCGCTGCATGTCGCCACGCGAGCGATGATAGTTGTCAATCGTCATCAGTCCAGTCAACTCTCCATGTGCACCCGCATAGGGCTTGAAGGTAAAGTGAGCCAGACCTGTCAGGGCACAGAGCGAGCGCTCCAATAGTATCACTAAAGCCCGGGCACCCTCGACGGTGCTGTCGGGCTGGAGGGGATGCAGGTTCTGGAACTGTGGCAGTGCAGCCATCTCCTCGTTGATTTTGGGATTGTACTTCATGGTACACGACCCCAAAGGATAGAAGCCCGAGTCGACACCGAAGTTGTTGTTCGATAGGTTGGTATAGTGGCGCACCACCGTCAGCTCGTCGCATTCGGGCAACTGAGCCTCCTGTGCACGCTGCATCGAAGCAGGTATCTCGTAATTGCCGAAGTTGTTCCTCGGCAGACTGTAGCCTTTGCGGCCCTCCTTCGAGAGCTCAAAGATCAGATTTCCATATAGTCGGTTATTCATAATCTCACGTTTTTGACAGTTATCGGACACCTTTTACCATAGGCAGCATCTTCACAAACCAGTCTATCTCCTCCTTTGTCCGCTTCTCCGTGACGGCTATTTGCAGACTGTCATCACCCACCTTGACACCAGGAAGGATGCCATTCTGGACATAGAACGAGAACAGTTGGTCGATATCTTCATCATAGCGGACAAGAAACTCGTTGAAGAACGGCTTGTCGTAAACCAAATGGAACTGACCCGTCTTGAGGAGCTCGTCGCAGAGATAATGTGCTCCGGCGTATGACAGCTGGGCAGCCTCCTTCAGTCCCTGCTTGCCCATCAGTGACATATAGATGGTCACCCACAGCGCCATCAGCGACTGGTTCGAGCAGATGTTTGACGTCGCCTTCTGACGACGGATATGCTGTTCACGGGCCTGCAACGTCAGCACAAAGGCACGCTGCCCACGATTATCGAGCGTACGACCAACGATGCGACCTGGCATCTTACGGATCAGCTTCTCCGTGCAGCACATATAGCCCACGTAAGGGCCACCCCATTGCATGGGAATGCCTAACGACTGGCCATCGCCGACAGCGATGTCAGCCCCCCACTCGCCAGGTGTCTTCAGCACGGCAAGGTCGGCAGCGACACAATTCATCATGAAGAGTGCCTTCTGATCATGGCAAGCCTCGGCAAAGCCTGTAAAGTCCTCAACGATACCAAACGCATTGGGCTGCTGGACCATCAGGCCAGCCACGTCGCCCTTGGCCAACTCAGTCTTAAGGTCTTCGATGTCAGTCACGCCATCCTTCATGGGCAGGGCAAAGAGGTCGATGCCCTGATGGTGGGCGTAGTGTGTCATCACCTTGACAGTCAGCGGAGTCATCGTTCCTGCTATGATTACACGACGGGCCTTCTTGGCAGCCGACACTGCCATCAGCATAGCTTCGGCAGCAGCAGTGGTCCCGTCGTACATCGAGGCATTGGATATGTCCATGCCTGTCAGTTCGCTCATCATAGACTGGTATTCGAAGATGTAATGCAACGTGCCCTGCGATATCTCAGCCTGATAGGGCGTGTAGGATGTCAGGAACTCAGAGCGTTGCAACAGCTGTGGGATGACACTGGGCGTGTAGTGGTCGTAGACGCCCATGCCTGCAAAGCATGTCAGTTGCTTGTTGCGCGAGCCAAGCACCTCGAAAATCTTGCGCACCTCTATCTCGCTGGCAGCCAGTGGCAGGTCGTAGTCGCCCTTGAAGCGGATGCTGTCAGGAATCCGGGCGTATAAGGCATCGAGGGAATCGATGCCCACAGATGCGAGCATCGCCTTCAGGTCATCCTCGGTATGCGGAAAATACTTGTAATCCATTGAACATTTAACATTGGACGTTCAACGTTGAACGTTGAACATTGAACATTATTTCTCGCAGAAGGCTGCGTATGCCTTGGCATCCATCAGGCTGGCAAGTTCGCTCTTGTCGCTCAGTTCCACCTTGATAATCCAGGTCCCGAAGGCATCCTGGTTGATGAGTTCCGGGGTATCTTCGAGAGCCTCGTTGACTTCGAGGACGACACCAGTGACAGGCGAAATCAGGTCGGAGGCAGCCTTCACGCTCTCCACGGCACCAAACTCCTCGCCTGCCGACACCTCGTCGTCGACATCGGGCATGTCAACATACACCACGTTGCCCAGTGCGTTCTGTGCATAGTCAGTGATACCAATGTAACCAATTTTACCTTCTACCTTTACGAATTCGTGCGACTCAGAATAGTAGAGTCCTTCAATAACTTTTGCCATAACAATATAATTTATAATTTTACAATTACTTGTTGATTTACTGATTTATTTCTTATAACTCTTGTTGTAGAACTGTTTCTTCACCACTTTTCCAGCGAACACCTTCTTTCGAATCTGTATCTGTACCTCGGTGTCGAGCTTGGCGTACCGGGAGTCGATAAGTGCCATGCAGACGCTCTTGTCCGTCGACAACGTGTGATAGCCCGTGGTCACCTCGCCAATAGTCTCGCCAGCCATGTTAAGGACGGTATAGCCATGACGGGGAATCGCCTTGTCAGCCAGTTCTATGCCAACAACCTTCCTGGCGGGGCCTTCTGCCTTTTGCCTGGCGAGTGCCTCCTTACCGATAAACTCCTGTTTGTTGAGTTTCACAAACATGCCCAAACCGGCCATGACGGGGGTGATGTTCTCGGACAGTTCGTCACCGTAGAGCGGCAGTCCCACCTCGAAGCGGAGAGTATCGCGGCACCCCAGTCCACAGGGCTGCACACCGGCAGCGATGAGCTTGTCCCAGCAATCGCGGATGAAGTCGTGAGGGCCATATATCTCAAAACCGTCCTCCCCCGTGTAGCCTGTGCGCGATATCAGAGGTGTGGCCTCGCCCTCAGCACGCTCATGGGAGAGGAGCTTAAAGGTGTAGAATGTCAGGTCAGAGCCGTCAATGCCCAGCACGTCCTTCAACACTTGTTCTGAGTCGGGACCTTGTATGGCCAGCTCGCCATAGATGTCGCTCTGATGCTCTAACAGGATGTCGAAACCCTTTGCCTGCTCCTGCATCCACGCCCAGTCCTTGTCGATGTTGGCAGCGTTGATGACAAGGAAGAAATCGTTCCCGCCTGCCTTGTAGACCAGCAGGTCGTCAACCGTACCGCCGTTCTCGTAGCACATCATGCCATAGTATATCTTACCCGCAGGCGCACCAGCAACGTCATTGGTGAAGATGTGCTGCACGTAGCGTTCGGCATCTTTCCCCTTCACCGTGACTTCGCCCATGTGGCTCACGTCGAAGACACCGACTTTCTCGCGTACAGCAAAATGTTCGGGCGTGATGCCAGCATACTGAATAGGCATTTCAAAACCGCCAAACGGCGAAATCAGGGCACCCAGTGCTACATGTTTGTCATAGAGACAGGTCTTCTTGTTTTCCATATATTTAGTTTAGAGTTTAGAGATTTATTCCGTGAGTAGTAAGATGAAGTCTTCCGTCATCAGGTTCATAATGATGTCGTCGATACGGTCGGGCAGCACGCGTCGCAACGCCCCGTGTTCCAACGGCACGTCACGCAGCTTCTGCAACAGCCCCTTGTCAAGGTCGCCCACGAGGAAGTAGTCGCCCATCAGGTTGACACTCTTGATGATGCCGTTCTTGACCTCGATGCGGGCTTCCAACTCGCCCACACGTTCAATGCGGCGATGCTTGACGAGCGTATAGCGCGGATTCTTGCCGTAGATGAACTCGTACGACAGGTATTCCTGTTCCATCTGCTCAATCTCCCTTACCTGCTCTTCAGTGAGCACCACCTCGCCATCACAGAGCGTTTGCCTGACGAAAGCCTTGAACTCGTCGAGCGACAGCGTGACATAGTCCTTCAGCATTGCCACGCGCTGATACACGCTGATGACGCCCTTCGACAGCAGCTTGGCATCGCTGGGCGTGATGGCACCCACCATGTTCACAACGTCCGTGTCGTAAAGCATCGTACCATGCACAATGCTACGCCCGGGCAGATGGTAGAAGGCATTGCCACTGACCTTGCGGTCGCCAATCATCACGTCGTTGCGCCCGGAGGCAGAGGCATCGACACCCAAGCGCTGCAACAGCGTCACCACCATATTGATGTAGCGGTTGAAGGTGAAGCCTACCTGTTCTTCGCTGGTGATATACGAGAACATCACGTTGCGACAGTCGGCATACACGCAGCCTCCACCGCTTTTACGGCGGTACATCCGGATGCCGTGCTTCTTGCAGAAGTCCAGGTTCACCTCGTTCTCAATCAGCTGGTTGCGCCCGAAGATGACGCTGGGTTCCACCTGCCACATAAAGAAGCACTCTTCCCCGGCCACATGACGAGCCACGTACTCCTCCATGGCTAAGTAGAATGCAACGCCACGCAAGGACGACCCTTCAGACCGTCCTTGCCCTATAGCATCTGGCAGTGAAATGTATTTCATTCAGTTGGTAGCATATATTTCCTGCAAATGTATGAATAAAATTCCAATCCTCCAAATATTTTGTCGGAAAAATTTATAAAGTGCACAACAGCGACGGTTCTTCGACTAAAGTTCGAAGTGTGGCAGTGCAATCCGCTGTGTACTGATGAAAATTTTTATATGTTATCAACTTTTCCGGCTAAAAAGTAATATGTTTCCATTTTTTTGTTGTATCTTTGCACGTGAAACGAGCAAGATACATAATCTTTAATTATTAACTAACACCAATATGCTTATGAAGAAGAAACTGTATGTGCAGCCCGACGTCCGCGTGACGGCGCTGCGAGTGACTAACCGATTGATGGCCGGCAGTCTGGCAGGCCTGGGCGGCCTGGATGACTATGGCGAGGGCGGCGACCCGTTCGGCGGCTCCAGCTCTACGCTGGGCGGCCTGGATGGCTATGGCGAGGGCGGCGACCCGTTTACCGATTAATTAATAACAGAAACATTAAAATTAAAAGAATAGAAGACTATGAAGACTATCAAGTATTTCACCATGGCTGCACTGGCTCTGCTGATGACCACGGCGTGCAGCAACGACGACAACGACATGAGCTCTGCTGAGCCGCAGCAGGCCCAGGGCATCACCATCACCGCCCAGCTGGCACCCAAGGAAGGCGGCGTCACCCGCGCCGTGTATGAAGACCAGTTCGGCACGCTGAAGGCGACGTGGGAAGTGAACGAGCAAATTGCCATTTTCTACGACAACTATATGTCCATCGCCAGGGTGACGGCTGTTGACGAATATGATCGCTCGGCCACCATCGAGTTCACCGTAGAGCCCGGCACAGCCGACGATACCCCCTTCACGCTGGTCTATCCCGCGTCGGCGGCCGATATCAACAATGGGGACGTAAAGTTTTATGAAGAGCTGTTTGACACGCAGACCGGCCTGCTCACCGACAACCTTGACGTACGCAAGTGCTCTGGATCCATCCAAGTCACTGAGCCGGGCCTGACGCTCGACGAACAGCCGCAGCCTCAGTTCTCCATCTTCAAGCTGGTTCCGAAGTACATTTCGGGTTCAGATATGTGTCCCGTCACGTTATCCTTCAGCGACGATGAGGGCAACGTGATTACCACCGCCACGCAGCCGGATCCTAATAATCTCGAGTATGCGTTTTATGTCGCCCTGCCTCCACTGACGGCCGGAGTCTATTGGTTCACTGCCACCGACCATTTAGGCTTTCCCTACATCGCCAGGGTCTCGCTTAGCTCGGCGACTGTGGCAGGCAAGTTCTATGCTTCGACGGTGAAGATGGCGACCCTCGGCGACGTCGCCTGAGCGACGGCAAGTTCGCTGAGCGTACTACCGCCAACGCCCAGGCCGTGATAGCATACATAGGCTCGGTCGACAAGTATTTCAAGCACTACCTCGCCATTGCGCCGGGGGATGCTAATTCCGCTGGTGGGCTCGATTGGGATTCTGCCATGGGGGCTGTGGGCACCTATGCTGCTGCCCATCCCATCACCATCGGCGGCACGACGTATGGCAGCAATGCGACGGGCACGTCTCACTACGACAAGGTGGTCGATGAAAAGACTACCACCTCCGCCACTGCCGCGACACTCAAGCAGGGCTGGCGCCTGCCGAGCGTCACCGACTGGCGCTACATCTTAGACGGCCTGGGCCGTATAGGGGGCGGGTTTACCCTTACCGATGGCACCAATGCTGTTACCCCCACCAGTCCATTAGGCGTTTCTTTTCCAATGGTATATCGTGTTGGTGACGACAACAGTGCGCTGCAAGACGCCCTCGGAATGTACTATACCTACTGGTCCAGTTCGGAGTATAATTCGACCAATAGCTGGTACTACGATTTCCATGATGGTATATTCTCAGTTTCAGTTGGATCGACGACCAATTTGAACGTCCGTCCCGTCTTCGCTTACTAAGCTCTAAGAATCCGCCGAGGGGGCTTCCGGGAGTCCCGAAATCGTGAATAGACCCCCTCGGCGGGCTTTCGGGAATCCCGGAAACGAGAATAGACCCCCTCGGCGGGCTTTCGGGAATCCCGGAAACGAGAATAGCCCCCCTCGGCGGGTTTTCGGGAGTCCCGAAAACGAGAATAGACCCCCTCGGCGGGTTTTCGGGAGTCCCGGAAGAATCGGAATAGATGTTTTTTAATTTATAACAACTGAAAATAGAAAGACTATGCAACCTAATGCTTTACAATTTAACAGTATCGACATCACGCGTCTTGA
>JAEEGL011203039.1_pt1 | contig 20505 bp, 13 predicted proteins | sample 9134231 | NCBI WGS metagenome assembly JAEEGL01 (sample SAMN16246548, study PRJNA631951) | gut metagenome | biome: gut microbiome; feature: rumen; material: fiber-attached | host: Bos | place: Iran: Karaj | collected 2018-10
AGTAATTATCGCCGTCCGTGTACAGATTAATCGTATATCCCTTTTCATGCAGGGTATCGTAGAAAGCCGTTGCATTCTCTCCCGTCCATGCCTGACGATTGGATTCGCGCAAATCCACCGAAAAATCAATATCGCTTGCGGTCAGCAGATACGGCATGGATGTGGATGTATTCATCGCCATCGTGCTCATATTGTCATAGTATGTAAAATCGGCAAGCTTTTCATAGGCTTCCGGATGATTCTCCAGATACTCGTCCATATAACCGTTCCAAAATGCATCCATAATCAGAACGATTACATTCTCTTCATCGGACAGCACAAACTGTTCCTCACCGGACAAACGCAGTTCCTTTTTCACGCCGTTTGCTTCCTGCGTTTCCGCGTTTGGATCGGGTTTAAAAAGAAACGGCAACGGAGCAATCTGAATACCGAAAAGAATTGCGGATACCGCCAGTGCAGCATAGAATACCGTCGTTTTTTTCTTGAATTTGGAATACAGAATCAACGGAACACATAAAAGAATTCCCCAGATTGCAATGTTCAGAATCAGGATTCCGACCGGCGTAATCGTTTTTTCGCCGTTGATGAATTTTACCGTGTTTAAGAATGCGTTCTGGATGTACAGGCCTGCAAATGCCGAGCCGATTACAATAACCGCCCTCTCATATACTCCGCCTTTTAAAGCAGCGGCAATGACGCTGAAAAGAATTCCTGTTCCGAAAAATATAAGCAGTCCGGGAAAAACGATGTCCTTAAACGCAAACACCCACTCTCCGCGGTTTGCAAAGAATGTTTCCGTAATACCGAAAAATGTGACCATGTAAAGCATTCCAAATATCGGAATTGCCGCAAATGCCAAACGTTTTTTGAAAGGAAGTTCTTCCTTCCCGGTCTCTTTTTGGTCCTGTGCTTTCGCATCTTCCTTCGATGCTTTCCCGCCTGTCAGTTTCGTCCACAGCAATGCAAATTCCGATGATTTTTTGTCCGCCCTAAAGGAAACGCAGAATGCAACAAACGATGCGCTTTCCAACACAAGAAACAGAACGGACAGAATCAGAAATACCCGCAGAAAATCATACTTTAACTCAATCGGATAGAAACTGGTCAGTTCGAAAATGATTCCGCAAAGCAATGCGGTTACGGCGAAAAGATACACAAAGAAACGGGTCAAAGTTTTTTTCTTTCCCGCCAATGCATCCTTTTTTCGGTATATCATTGTAAATCCGGCACATATTGCAATCGGCAACAGGCTGATTAACATGTAAACAATCATTTTACCACCAGTAATCAAATATGGGTTTTGTACCCACTTTATCCTTCTGCAAATCAATTTCTTCGCTTCTGCCGGTAAAAAGGTACTCCTCGTAACAGTTCACGTAGGAAAATCCGATTCCCTCGCATTTTGGAACAGGCGGAAGCGAATTATCGTAGGTAATGTAGTTTAATCTTCTCTCTCTTTGCTCATTTTCGGAGAGTTTAAGAAGAGAGATACCGTTTTGAATCACTTGAGGATCTCTGCCGATAATATCCAGAATCGTGGGCAAAAGATCCGACTGAAGAACACCGGGAGCTGTATTGACGGTCATCTCTTCGCCATGATAATTCGGGAGCTTAACCAGCATTACCGGATCGCTTTCCCCAATCTTAGGAAATCCGTGATCCGCAGTTATAATAATACAGGTATCGTCATAAAGGCTGAGTTCCTTTAACTGCCTTGTGTATTCGTTGATAATCTCTACACATACTTCCTGTTCTTCATCGTTTGAAACTTCTTCTTTACCGTATAAACCGTAATAAGGCTTATGCATACCGAACATATGCTCAAAAACGATGCGTTTTGTCCCCTCTTCGACTTTAAGACCTTCCTTCAAACCGCTGTAATAATCAAAATTGTACATGCAGATGCCACGTTCTTTTGCCGTATAAAGCATTCCGGAAAAGCTGTCGGAATCCGCCACATCCTGTCCGTCGTGGATTTTTTTTGAATACTGGTTAATCTCTTCCGAACCGCTTACCTTAAAGAAGTCCTTTAGGGAAATCGGCAGATACTTGTACAAAGAAAGCCTTACCATACCGAGGTATGTCTTAAGGGAATCCGTTTGGATTTCATATTCCGTCTGCTTCACATTGGCAATTTTACCGATCATGTTGTCGGCATCCCCGCAGTAATCGTCCGAATCCGAATACAAATATACGGAATATCCTGCCTTTTCCATGTCTGTATAGAAAGCCTCGGCATTGCCGGTATTCCATGCCTTTTTGTTGGATTCCAAAAGGCTGACTTCATAATCGATTTCCGAGGCGGTAAGAAGGCTCGGCATCGAGGTTACCGTATTCATTTCATTCGTCGCAACATTGTCAAAATAGATATAATCCTTGAAATTCTCCTTAAACTCCGGAAATCTGCTTAAGTGATATTCAAAATTGGTATTCTGGTATCCGTCAAGGATAAACACAATCACGTTACCTTCCGAAGATACCGTAAACTGGTCTTCTCCCGAAAGGACATTCTCTTTCCGGACTTTCTGCCCGTAATTTTCTGGTTTCTTTTTTTCAAACGATGCATAAAGGTACGGAAGCGGCACAAGCTGAATCAGAAGCAGAATACCCGCTACGATTACCGCTCCGTTTCGGATGTACTTTCTGCTTTTCTCAATCCGTCCGTATATGATTTGCGGAACGGCAATCAGTGCCACCCAAATCAGGATATTTAATGCCAGCGTCCAATGAGGGACCGTATCATCCGCTCCGTTAATAAATTTCTCGGTATTCAGAAAAGCATTCTGAAGGTATAATCCCGCAAAAACGGAGGTGCAGACGATAATCCCACGATTGTAGTACTTACCCTTCAGAAGATACAAAAAGAGCAAAAGGAAGACCGCAACAAATCCGATTGTGGCAATTACCGCAGGAATCAGAATATCTTTGTATGCAAAAAGCCATTCCTGAATATTTGCAAAGAACGTTTCAGTGATTCCGAAGAAAAACAGCATATATCCAATTCCAAAAACGGCCGGCAGTGCATATAAGAGTTTTTTCGAACGGGAAATCCGGTCCTGTTGTTTCTTTTTTCTTTCCTTTATTCGACTAATAACACACCAAGTATAACCAAATGACGAGATGTTTGGATTTCCATTTTTTACCGCTAAACAATAACATACAAATGAAGCTGTAAAAACTAGCAATATGGTCGATGAAAAGATGAAAACAGTACGCAGAAAATTATACTCTATTTCAATAGGATAAAAATTACGTAGTAAAAAGGAACTCATCGCAAGTAAAAGAGCTTGCATTATCATAAATGCCGCAAAAATAATAATATGCTCCTTCTTATCCTTGATTTTTTCTTTACAAAGAATTATAGAAAAAGAACTAACATTCACTGCGCCTATTAAAATAATAAAGAATAGTATAATAATCATTTTTCCCTCAAATAACAAACGAAAGACCTAATACATAGCATAAATCACCACATCATCTGTCCTGCCAATTTCTCTATGCTGGCTTTTTTTACACATCTTATCGATTTCACTTCCTGTAGCAGTAGCAATATATCGACTCTTAAGCCCATCCCAATTATTAATTACATAATCTGAATAGCAATAATTAATACCCATTCCGATTGGGAGTGCATATAATTCCTTATGCATGTTTTCTGTGCCAAACTCATCGACCCATATTAAAGTCTTATTATAGCCCCCTTTATCATCCTTCAAGCCAGCCTCAAATGCATTTTCCCAGTATTCTTCAATATGCGCTAAATCCTTATCGAAATATGGAACGGCATATTCTGCCCCATTTATAGATCCTCTCAGCAAACACGTAATAAGATAGCTGGCTATAAGTGTTTTAAATACTGTTATCTTAATTCCCTCGCTACTCAAACATAATAATAAACACCCAATTACAGCAAATGAAAACAAATGTCTTCCAATCTCAAATGCTTTTGGCATTAATAAAAAGTTGGCTAAAATGACAATCGTATAAATTAATGAGTATATTCGGAAACAAATCTTCAAATCTTTCTTTTTCTCAAAAAAAGAACTGACAAGAACAAATATCATGCTAATAAAAGCAACCACATATTGAATTCCAACAGCATATCCATCTAAAATGCTTTTCCGTAAAGATGAACTAATCCAAACCCAAAGAACTTGATATGTGCTTTTAGTCTTTTGAATAGCAAACTCTTTTTCTCCCTTTACTATCAGTTTTATAGTTTCTGCCAAGGAAAATGAATGATAATATGGAGTGGAAAAGAAATGAAACACAATAAAATACAGGCCTATAAATAACAAGAACAATCCAATGTTAATTATAACAGCTTTTTTTATCCCTCTTTTTAATAAAGAGGCGCAAGGGAAAATCATCAGAATGGACATATATGGTCTTGCAAGCGTTAAGTACAAGACACAAGCATACATTAAAAAATATCTTTGTTTTATCCACTCTTCTCCTTTTTCATATTCATTTATAACGGCGCCGAAAAAGACTAATAAAACCGCCAAAATAATAATTTCCGGCAAAACGCTCATGATATACGCCGGGAAACTGGGAAACAATGCCAGTAAAACTACCATAGAAATACATTTTTCTATGCTGGGATTGGTTAGATAAATAAATGTAGCAAATGCCCCAGAAATAATGATTAGATTATAAATAAAAACAGATTTAACTCCCCAGCCAAATACTATACCGAATACAACCCATGGTAAATATAAGACCGGCGACCAGTATCCGCCAACGCCTATCACTGCAGCCTCTTCATTATAGCCAAAATACCCTCTTGGCCCATTACTATTAATCATACTTTCGGCTATTTTAAAATAAAATAAAGAATCATTATTGTCAGAATTAGGCGCATATAAATCAAATAAGGTCTCTCCATGCAAAACACAATATAAAAAGCATATTGCTATTGGAAAGACAAACGCAATGGTTGTTTTTATAATTCTGCTTTTATTATCCTCTAAAGATGATTTTGCCTTCGTTTTCATATTTTTCAATCTGGCCCATACACTCTATATAATCACTTTTCATCTGTCTTAACCATAAAGAGCAAATAATAAGGTACCATGGCATACAGGAACAAGGCATACCTGACCAGCGCCACAGGCCCCAATAAAAATGTAGCCCAATAAATAAGTGAATATAAGCATATCGCAAGAAATCTTTTTTCCTTTTTCATTACAGCAAATGCAATTACTATCAGAAGCAAATAAAACACACTGCCTGGTGAGAAAAACAGCGGAAACAATATCTTTTGATTTGAGTAGTACATTTCGTTGAAACCTTTAAAGAAATCCAATACAAGCGGAATCTTAGGTTCCATTTTTGCTGGAATATAACATTCCATCGGCCAATATCCCTTTTCTCCATCCGGTCCAAGCGTTAGTTTGCTTCCCGGATACCACATTCCGCTATCTGTTGCCAGAAAAGCCTCGAATGCCAGTTTGGGATTGGCTTTTATAAGATTCATATATTCCTTATTCAAAACAGACCTATTTGCTTTATAACAATCCATATCGATATAAGTTTTTGGAATATCGGCTATAGTCGGGATATAGTATCTTCCTTTTTCGTCAAACAATACTTCCACCATTTCACGCTGAGCTGGAGTCATAGTAGCATCATCTGATGTATAAATCCGCATGACTTGCTGAATTGGAATCGAAAGCATTTCGCGTCTGTCTTCCTCTTTCGTAACAAAGAAAGGCACAAAAAAAGCCTTATATAATACAAACACAATTATGAAAACTATCGTTGCTCTCTGAAGGCATTTCCATACTCTTTTAGACACCAAGATAAAGAAAAACAAAACTAAGAATGGAATTGAATAAATACAATTGTTTCGGAAAATTGCCATCATTGCAACCGATAATCCCAAAAGGATACTTCTTAATACTTTGATCTTATTGCTTCCACTATCCTCAAATACCTCAAAGAAACATGTCGCAAATAAGACAAAGAATATCAGGAAGTAACTGTCTTTTGTCACTGATAAAACTTCCAGAACAATTGGCGGATAAATACCGAAATAGAGAATTAAAACGATAAATAAAATTTTGTTCCTAACCTTTGAAGCAATATATGATATCGCATGTGAAAAAACCAACACTGATAATAAAATTTGAATAATACTATAAACACAAATACCAAGCGTAATATCTTCGCCATTAATAAATGTTCTTAACAAAAAACCAACTATCACGGTATGCAAAACCGGATGATGTTCCGAAATCATTCCCAAACTGTAACGCATGTACTGTTCCTGAACATCAAACGCAAAAATACCCGGATATACACCCAGGAACCAAATTAAGTACAGAATTAAAAGAACAGTAAAGGATATCCCAAAAGCTTTCTTTCTGCTTATTTCATAGTTGCTCTTAATTACACTCACATGATTCAACAAATGGAAAACCAATACAATTGCCCAAAAAAATGCAACAAATACTCCGCAAAAGGCAAATACTGTAATCGGCAGAATTGAAACTGCATTATAATGCTCAATCTCATATCCTAGCACAGTAAGAATTGTAAGGACCAAAGACAGTATAGTAATTATAATCTTATTATCTTTTTTTTGTAGTATTTGAAACATTAATTCACAACCTCTGATAAAATCAATCTTCGCAAGTCTTTTTACAATTTCTTTTCTCTTTCCACATCAGGAAGACAAATATCATCAAACCTGCTATTGTGCAACACAATCCGATAATCAATCCTTGATTACGATAATAAAACACAATTTCATGTTCTCCCGGAGAAAGTTTGGCAGCCAAAAATGCTTCATCCATAATTGCCACGGTTTCGGCCTTTTCCCCATCTACCATGATGTGCCATCCCTTATCATATGGAATTGAAGTGTATAGAATCGGCATATTCTCCTGAACGTTTACTTTTCCTTCAATCCTTGTATTGGAAAAAGAAGTCAACTGCAACTGTCCCGGAAGCAATTCTTTATAAACCTCTTGTAAAACATCCGAATTCGTGCCAACGCAATATGCATTCTTATAAAAGACAACCGAGCCGGGTTCTCTTTGAAGTATCAATGTTGCCACACTGTATCCATCGTCATATTTTTCCATTGGTACAATTCCCGGAACAAAAAGAGAATATCCAACTCCCGCCCAATCTCCGCCAATTGCAGCCGGCATAAGAGACGCACCTTCAAATTCTTCAGCATATGTCTTTTCCTGGGATAAATACATGTAATCTGATCCTTTTGAATCCGATTCCGTCAAGAATTCAACAACTGCCAATCCTTCTGAATCCTCATCCATCACCAAATATGTAAAACCATCTTCTAACGAAGATACAGTAACACCGCTCAAACTTGCGCCTAGAGCTTTATTATAATAAATCTCTGCCGTCTCTCCTATCATTGCCTCAGCCAATCGGTTCTGATTTACAAACGGATTATCACCTTCTGCTTTATAATTCAGAATGTTATCCGATACCATGAAGGCTATTGGCAGAACCTGCGAATGCTTTGTAATAATAAACTGATTTATTCCTGTTTTCTGATAATTCTTGTCTATCGTGTACTTATTGTCAAAAATCATTCGAGTAAACTCCGTGCTACCTCTCCCGGGAACAAACTGTGGCCTTCCCTGATAACCAAGAGCATACAGTTCTTTTCTCAAAACGGAATTCTCAATAGATGAAAAATACCCAGTTCCATGAATACCAAGTTCCATCATTTCATTCGAGGTATATGAAGCTGGAAGATCAACGCGGAAGAACACATCCGATACCTGATTTTCAATCTCGTCATAAAATGCTTTTAGTATTTTTGTACTTTCTACCCGATTCTGAACATTAACACGCAAAGTATCGTTGTCCATCCGAAGGTTTCTCAACGATACCCCACCACTTATTACGACCTCCGCTACCCAGATACACATAAAAACCAACATCAAAACATTGAGTAACTTAAGGTTGCATTTATCTTTATTATCATCGGGATAATCTGATTCTTTGCCCTCCCCTATAGACTCTTCTTTCTTCGTGTTTAACCTAGACAGCAATGATACATATATAATCAACAATACCACGCTTCCACCCCACTGTTGTACAGAAGGTCTTTCGGAAGACAATTGGGTAAAACGAAGCAACAGGAATAAAACAGCATATGGAACAGTAACAATCCAAAATGCTTTGGATAACAGTTTTACCGTTCCTCTACGGACTATTCTCACGAATTCCAATGCCGCAATACTCACAAGATAAAAAACCCATAAGTAAGAAAAACGGAAAGCAAAACTGTCTGGCTCATCAAACGCGTGCATCAGGAGATATGCAGGATGCCAAAATGTACATATTAACAAAAAGGCAAGCGGAAATGAAACAGCGATACGTTCTCTGTTTGAATTGTCGGTATCCAAGAAGTATAAAACTACCAATAATGGAATTGGAATACCACAATACAAAGCTGGTAGAGAATTAAATACCAGTGCCTTTCTGGCAGGCAGAAAGCTGATTAAGAATTCCCAAGGACGCATTGACTCAGTTACAGAAAAACTACTACCATCCGGCATATGCTGTAGGAAAAACAGAGTTGCCGGAATAATGACAATCATTGATATTAAAACAGCCGCAACTACACTCAATAAAAACGACAGCATTTTCTTTGCAAATAGATTTCCATTTATTTTGCGAACATAAAGAATCGACAGAAATACAACAAACGAGAATATCCCCAAATTATATCCCGTAAGGAAAATGTTAAGAAAACTGTATGCATAAATAATAATTAGCCATCCTCGACGCCCGGTATCAATAAAACGAGTAATAGCCCATATTAAAAGCGGAGTTATATAAACAACATCCAAAAAATGGAGATTCATATAAAAATGCAATGTATATGACGAAAGAGCATATATAGTTGCAAATAAAACAGCTTTTTTTTCGTCTGACTTCAAAGTATTAACGGAGAAAAACCAAAATGCAGCAGAAGCAGCCATAAGTTTCAAAAGATAAATAAATAAAGACGCCAATTCTGCATCTTGAATAAAAGCATGAATAATCCCAAATGGGCTCATCTCCAATACAGCATAAAGAGCTGCCGTTGGAAGTCCCATAGAATAATTAAAAGAAAAACTTAGGCCTTCACTCCTTAATAGATGACGCCAAAACATGCGATCAACAAGAACAAACTGACTGTCTAAATCGCCAATAAGAAATGAGTATTCACTGCCAAGAAAGCGCTTTGCAACAATAAAAATCACCGACGCGCATACCGCCGTCAATAACATTGCAAATAATAAATATATCCACTTTACTTTTTCTTTTTTGATGTTTTGATTTATCATCTGTTTCCTTACTTCCCATACCTGCCCAGGAACAGTTTCTCAAGCTTTCTTTTCATCACAATCTGAATCTCTTCCTTCGCGGAAATCGGACGGACGAGAATCGATCGGATTCCGGTTCTTTTTGCGCCCCAGACATCGGTGAAAAGCTGGTCGCCGACAAAGAACGTATTCTCCTTATTGGTGCCCATCTGCTCCATCGCAAGCTTATAGCTCTTGGTTAACGGTTTTCTCGCCATCGGAATGCAGTCGCATCCGACATCTTCGTTGAACAAATCCACGCGCGTTTTACGATTGTTCGATAAAAGCATGACCTTATAGCCCATGTCCTTTAAGGATGCAAGCAGCGCGCGACTGCGTTCGTCCGAAGGCGCACCCTGCTCCACAAGCGTATTGTCAATGTCAAAAATGACGCCCCGAAAGCCGTCCTCATAGAGTTGTTTAAAATCGATTTCATACGTGGAATCCAGATATTCGTCCGGATACATCCAGCCAAACAGACTCATACGCGTGGTCCCTTATTCCGCCTTAGCGCATTCTTTGCCATAATAACCGAATAATTATACCACAAAGGCGCCTTTTTCGCACTCAATTCCATACAAAAAAGTAGCACATTCGTGCTACTTTCTTATCTTACTCCAGAGCGCTCCTGAGAAGCAGCTTCGTATATTCCTCTCTCGGATTCGCATACAGTTCATCCCGCGGTGCTTCTTCTATAATCCTGCCCTCTTTCATTACGCAGACCTTGTCGCAAAGTGAATAAACCGTACGAAGGTCGTGTGATATAAACAGAATCGCCACATTTCGCTCACGGCTCAGTTTCTTCAAAAGTTTAATGATGGATTCGGAAATCGCCACATCCAGCGCTGAAACCGGTTCATCGGCAATTAAAAGCGTCGGCTTTTGCAAGAGTGCCATTGCAATCATGACGCGCTGCCTCTGTCCGCCTGATAATTCCGCGGGTAATCTGTCCAAAAGTTCCGACGGCAGTTCCACTTCCTCAAGGATCTTCGAAATCCGCTTCTCCTGCTCCGTGGCGTCCTTCACGTCGTGCAGGATTAAGGACTCCTTAAGCAGGCGCCTTACGCGGAATTTCGGATTCAGCGCGCTGTACGAGTCCTGAAAAATCATACCGACACAATCCGCCTTGCAGTTACCCTGCAAACCGGCGATGCATTTTCCGAGCGTCGTTTTGCCGCTTCCTGACTCGCCCACAAGGCCGACAATTTCGCCCTTGTGAATGGTAAGGTTTATATCATGAATACCTATCGGTTCATCCGTTTTTTCAGAGGCATATGCGGATTCATTTGAGGCTTTCTTTTTGGAAAAAAGGACCGTATCGGAAAGACCTTTACGCCTTGGATACAGAAATGTAAGATTCTTTACTTCGTACTCAATGCTGTCTCTCTCTGCTGTATCGGCATGTTCTGCCGTGGATGAAGCTTTGTCCTTAGCCGCGGTGTCAACGACTTCCTCTTTATCTTCGAAATTCACTTCCGCCGCAATCAGTTTCTTCGTATACTCCGCCTTCGGGTGATTAAAAATATCTTCCGCCGAACCCTGCTCGACCACATCCCCGTCCTTTAAAACCAACACTTTCGAACAGAGTTTGCGAACCAGTCCCAAATCATGTGAAATAAAGAGAATTGCCGTATGCTTTTCCTCATTGATTCGCTTCAAAAGCTTGATAATCTCCGCCTGTACGGTCACGTCAAGCGCGGTAGTCGGCTCATCGGCAATCAAAAGTCGCGGTGAGGAAATCATCGCAGATGCAATCATCGCACGCTGGCGCATTCCGCCGGATAGCTCAAACGGATAGGAATTATAAACTCTTTCCGGGTCCGGCAAATCCGCCGCAACCAGCGCTTCGAGCGCAAGTTTCTTTAATTCTTCTTTCCTACCGTGCACCCTCAGCGCATCTTCCACCTGGTACCCAATCTTGTGCACAGGCGAAAATGCAGTCATCGGGTCCTGGAAAATAAACCCGATCTCATTTCCCTGCAGAGCACGCATCTGCCGACGCGATGCCTTTAGGAGATCTATGCGGTTCGACTCTCCGTCGTCTTCCGTCTGAGTTCCTGCCGAAGGATTCTTTTCCTCCCAGAAAACCTCGCCCGAAATCTTCACGTCGCCACGACGAATCAGACCCGCAATTGCAGTTGCAGTCATGCTTTTACCGCTTCCGGATTCTCCCACGAGGCCGACAATTTCGCCCTCTTCCATGGTAAAATCCACGTCCCGCACCGCAGTTTCCGGCCTTGAGTGGTCGTAGAATTCAATTTTGAGATCTTTTACCTCCAGCATATCTTAAGAACCTTATTTCTTCTTCCCCTTCACTGCCACAAAAAACGTCCTCGCATTGCCGTCTGCAATGAGTCCCAGGCCAAGCAGCAACGCCACCATCACAAGTCCGGGGAAAATCACCAGATACGGTGCCATTTTCAAATAACCCTGTCCTTCGGAAATCATGCCGCCAAGCGACGCCATCGGCGGCTGCACGCCGATTCCCAGATAGGACAGCCCCGCTTCCGCAAGCACGCAGTTATTCACCGAAATAAACATGCAGTTCACAAGCGTCGGCATGACATTCGGCAGAATATGGACGAAAAGAATCCGCAGGTCCGATGCGCCCATCAGTTTTGCCGCCTGCACATATTCCAGTTTCGCCTGCTCCTTAAACTCGGTTCGCATCATTTTCGAAAAGCTCGGAATCAGCGCAATTCCAAGCGCCAGAATGATATTCGCCATACCGTAATCGGAAAGCGACACAAACACAAGCGCGAGTAAAATCGCCGGAATCGAAAACAGCACATCAATCACTCGCATCACCGCATCGTCAATCAGACCGCCGTAATAGCCTGTCAGCGCACCGATTACGGTACCTCCGATAGTTCCGATTAAAGTTGCCAGAACCGAGATCAGAACCGATGTGCGAAGTCCCTCCTGCACACGCGCAAAAATATCACGCCCGAAATTATCCGCACCGAACCAGTGCTGCAATGACGGCGCCGTGAGTTTTGCCATGGCATCCATTTTCGTTGTTCCGTACGGATGATAAACGAGTCCGAGCAGCAAAAACAGACCCAGCGCCGCCAGGATGCCCAAACCGATATACGCCTGTACGTTTTTCTTCTTTTTCACTACGCTCTTCTTACTTCCCTGTCTTTACCGGCACTCTTACTCTTCCCTCACTCTGGGGTCGATTGCCGCATGTACTACATCTGTAATCGCACTTACCACAACAATACCGAACGCAATCATCATGATAATCGCCATGACCACGGGATAATCGCGCACGGAAATCGCAGACAGCAGGCTTCTTCCGAGTCCCGGAATGCCGAAGGTCTGCTCAATGACAATACCCGATGCAATCATGTCCGCGAAAAGCATTCCGACAAATGTGATTGTCGGCATGACTGCATTTTTCAAAACATATTTGTAAAGAAGCCCCGTCGTATTGTTTCCCTTTGAATACGCGGTCTTCGCATAGTCTTTCTTCGCTTCTTCGAGAATGTTTGTCCGCAGGAGTTTGATGCACATCGCGCATTTCGGCAGTGCCAGCGCAATCGCGGGACAAATCATATACAGCAGAAATTTCCCGAAGTTCACCTGATATCCGACATACGCGCCCGGTGCAAAAAACCTTAACACAATACCGAACACAAATGTCAGTAAAAGTCCCAGTAAAAACGGCGGAAATGCCATCGCAATCTGATTGATTACGGTCATAACCTTATCAATCAGTCCGCCCGTATGTTTCGCGGTATACACGCCGACCGGCACGGACACGCCGCACACAATCAGTATCGACAGAATCGACAGCACACCGTTAATGATCAGTTTTCCGCCAATCAGCTTGCTGACCGGCATTGCATACGCATACGAATTTCCGAAATCACCGTGAACGGCTCCAGCCACCCACTTAAAATAGCGCACGAAAAACGGCGCATTTAAACCCAGTTCCTCGCGCAGCGCCTCCACACGCTCCGGTGTCGCCTGCGTTCCGAGTTTCGAAACCGCGGGATCGCCGGGGATGACGGAGAATAAAAAGAACACAACAAAAGAGACCGCAAGCAGGGTCAGTGCAAGTGATGCAATTTTCTTCACAATGTACTTTCCCATCGCGGTCTCCTCGTATGGTCGTGCAGCCGTTTATTTAGCAGGCTTGATCTTCGCTACATCAATTACATACACGGGATAGAATTCATATCCGGTGTAATTCTTGTTTAATGCCACAAACTCAGGCAAATCCTGAATATACACATTTGCGGCGTCATCGCTTAACATCTTTACGCATTCCTTGAACAGTTCGGTCTGCTTATCGGCATCCTTCTCGGAGAATGCCTTCTTGTAAAGTGTGTCATACTGCGCATTGTTATAGTTGGTAAAATTATTGCCCGCATCGGACACAAATCTTGCAAGCAGGCTCGAAGCGGTCAGCTGTGCAGCATCCACACCGATTACGGTTGCTTCGTAATTTCTTCCGATGTAGGTATCGGAAAGCCAGGTATCCCAGTCAACCTGCTTGATATTGGCTACAATGCCGACTTCCGCAAGCTGTTCCTTGATAACGGTTGCGGTTTCCACATGCTGGGTATAGTTCGACGGAACGGTAATGTCGAAACTGAATCCGTTCTCGTATCCAGCCTTCGCCAAAAGCTCTTTTGCCTTCGCCACATCATGCGGATATGTATCGGCCAAAGAAGCTTCGTAATACTTACGGAAATTCGGATACATGGAGCTTCCGATTACAACGCCTTCCCCGTCGGATACAAAATTCAGAATCTCATCACGGTCAACGGCATAGCACATTGCCTTTCTGACATCCTCATCCGCGAACGGTCCGTACGCATGATTTAAGTACAGTGCCTGCACAAGGTTCATGGTACCTGCCTGGACATCAAATTTTTCCGTGTCAATCTGCTGGCGGATAGAATTGGTCAGATGCGTCATCATATCGATGGAACCGCCCTCAAACTCCATGGGAATCGTGTCGGAATTCGAACAAATCTTGAAGTTTACGGTTTTGATGTATGCCTTCTCGCCCCAGTAATCGTCGAATTTTTCAAATACGACATTTTCAAGCGGAGATCTGGATACATACTTGTACGGTCCGGTACCGATTGCGGTCGCAGAAGGATCTGCGTTGTGCTTCGGAATGATTGCCGCGGAAACACTCGCAATATTGGCGAGAAAATCGTTATCCGCACTCTGAAGCACGATTGCCACGTGGGTATCATCCACGATATCTACGCTTACTACATTAGAAAGCGCCGGTATCATCGGATTTCCTCCTTCGATATCGGCGCATTTGTTCATCGAATACTGAACGTCTTCCGCCGTAACCGAAGTACCGTCGTGGAACTTCACTGAGTCACGAATTGTGAATGTGTAGGTTAACCCATCATCACTTACGCTAATTTCGCTTGCTACAGCGGGAACGATATTACCATCGGAATCAGGTTTTACCAATCCCTCGAACACGTTGAAGAAAATTTCTTTGGTTCCTGCCGCCACCATATTGTGGGGGTCAAGACTTTCTTCAATATCCTGCGGGATACCGATGGTGATAGAGTCTGAAGAGTTCCCTTTCTTGTCACCTGTGCATCCGCACAGTGCAACAGCAAGTGAAAGAACCGAAAGCAGAAGGACCAACCCGGTCAACTTCTTTTTCATAGATCTTTCCTCCCTCTCTCTATGAGAATATTAAATTGTTTGTGGGCAAATGCCCGGTTCTATGAATGAAACCGGCCCATCGGGCCGGCTTATTCCTTAGTTAAGAATCTTCTTAAGCTCATCCATGAATGTGTTAACATCCTTGAACTCTCTGTAAACGGATGCGAATCTTACATACGCAACGGGATCAAGGTCTTTTAACTTATTCATGATGCTCTCTCCGATGACTGCAGAAGGAAGTTCTCTTTCTTCCATGCTGTAGATTTCGGTTTCCACTTCGTCCACAAGTCTTGCAATCTGCTCTGCGGATACGGGACGTTTGTGGCAGGCACGAAGGACGCCGGCTTCGATTTTCGCTCTGTCAAATGCTTCGCGGTTTAAATCCTTCTTAATGATGATCAAGGGGATGGTCTCCACCTTCTCATACGTTGTGAATCTCTTACCGCATTCATCACAGGCACGTCTTCTGCGGATGGAGTTGTTCTCTTCCGCCGGTCTGGAATCGATTACGCGGGTATTCTCGTGACCACAATAGGGACATTTCATTGTTCGTTCCTCCTGATTTCCTTTTACACTTTATCGGGATTATTTTATCATCTCTTCTTCAGGAAATCCGGAACTGCAATGGTTTTCTCCTGTACGTTGCTGCGAAGTTCGGAAGGCTTAACAACCGGCTTCGGAGCGGGTGCTACAACCTGAGGTACGGGCTGGGGAGCCGGCTGAACGGTTCTTCCTGTAACGGGTGCGGGAGAAGCCACCGGTCTTGCCTGTGCATATCCGGTTGCATTTGCCGTGGTGTGAGCATAGCTCGGTACGGAATATCTGGATCCCGATGTCGGCTTGGAATAAAGGCCGGTTGCGATAACCGTTACCTTACAGGTATCCGGCTCTGCATCGGAGTACATAGCACCGAGAATGATATTTACCTGCTCACCGGTAATATCGGTAATGTAGCTGGAAGCTACGTTGGTATCGAATAAGGAGATGTCACCGGAAATATTGATGATGACATCGGTTGCACCGTCAATCGTGGTCTCAAGCAACGGACTTTCCACTGCCATGCGGACTGCATCGAGTGCCTTGTCTTCGCCCTTACCGGTACCGATACCGATATGTGCGATGCCCTTGCCGAGCATAACGGTCTGAACATCCGCAAAGTCGAGGTTGATGATTGCGGGAAGGTTAATCAAATCGGTAATACCGGATACGGACTGCTGCAATACTTCATCCGCTTTCTTCAATGCTTCCGGCATCGTGGTCTTCTTATCACAGATTTCAAGTAATCTATCGTTCGGGATGACAATCAGAGTATCTACCTGTTCTTTTAAGTTCTCAATACCCATCTCGGCATTGGACATTCTCGTCTTTGCCTCGAATTTGAACGGCTTTGTAACAACGCCGACGGTAAGGATTCCCATCTCTTTGGAAATCTGAGCAACTACGGGAGCCGCACCGGTTCCGGTTCCGCCGCCCATACCGCAGGTAACGAATACCATGTCCGCACCCTGCAGAGCATCTCCGATCTCCTCTTTATTCTCTTCTGCCGCTGCCTTACCAACTTCAGGCTTTGCTCCGGCACCAAGACCTTTCGTGAGCTTCTCTCCGATTTGGATAAGTTTCGGCGCTTTACAATTACGAAGCGCCTGGCTGTCGGAATTGACACCGACAAATTCCACTCCACTTACATTGTCGTCAATCATGCGGTTTACGGCATTGTTTCCGGCACCGCCAACACCTACGACAATAATTCTTGCTGCAGAACTCTCATCATTTGCTCTGATCTCGATCAAGGCTTTGTCCTCCTAACATCCCACTTTTTGTACACATTTCGGAACATATAATGCTTTACATAACACAATATTCCTACACTATTGTATATAATTATTCATATATTTGCAACTAAAAATTGTGATTTTATCAGTGAAAATCTCTATATTTTGTTAGTCCGTTTCGATGTCAAATGTCGTATTCCGATTCGAATCGGTATAGGTCTCCATGTGGAGCCTGCCCTTCATGCCCTTTAACCTGGGTAAAATCGCCGATAAGCGCATTACTTTCTCATCCAGATAATCACTGGTTCCGAGGGTTACGCGGACCTGATCGAAATGCAGCGTAATTTCACCGCCCCGGTCAAAATAAATTTTATCCGCAACCAGTGAATATTTATTCAAAAGCTGCGTCATACTTAAAATATCCTTAAAGACTTTCGGATCTTCCACCGGAAGCGGCTCGTGAAGTACCACGTAATCGAATTCCAGGCCGGAAATCTCCGGAACACCCGGGACTTCGTCCTTGGAGCTTTCCACCACAATCCCGTCTTTGTCAAAGTACATGCGGTTTTCGAGATATGTTACATATCCCGCGATGGTCTTTTCGTACACGATGATTTTTACCGTGTTTCGGTCAACAATCACCACATCCATATGCTCGACGAACGGAATGTCCTCGATTTTCTTGTTCTTGTATTTTAAGGACAGATAGACGGAGTTTTCCGAGAACTTGTCCACGATGACCATGTCGCGAATCTGCTGGGATGTGTAATGCGTGCTGCCCTCCACTTTGACGTCACGCACCTTATAGCTTTCGACAAAGAAAAATCCCCCGCCGATCAGCAGCGCAATCGTCACGAGGATCGCCGCAAGCCGCACCTTCTGCCAGAGGTTCAACCGGTCGAAGGGATTTCGAAGCTTCCGGAAATTGACCTTCTCAACCTTGGGCGCAATCTTCTTAGTCTTGGGGACCTTTTTCATCTTTGCCTCGGGGGCTTTCTTAGTATTCTTTTTCGGAATAGATTTCTTTTTTTTTGGCATAATTAGTATTTATCATTTTGCAGCCGACGATGCAGATGTGCTGGTGAGGAGCACTGTGGACACGTCGGTTCTTAGTGAGCAAGACGTAGTTGCGGCGAACTTAGAACTGCTACGTGGCCGTAGTAGCGAAAGCGTGCCCGAACCAGTATGTTCTGACATCGGAGGCGTCCGTCTACCGTCTTTCTATCTGTATGGTCCGCCCGACAGCGAGCGCAATTCCGATTTCCGTCAGGAACAGCAGTACCGACGTACCGCCCGCCGAAATAAACGGCAGCGACACACCCGTGTTGGGCACGGAATTCGTAACCACGGCTATGTTCAGTACCACCTGCACCGCAAAGTGGCACATGATTCCGATCACCAGTAACGCATTAAACAAATCCTTCGTATTTCCGGCAATTACAAAAAGTCTGTGAATCAGGATTGCAAAAAGCGCAATCACGCAGAATCCGCCGAATACACCGAGTTCCTCGCAGATAATCGAGAAAATCATATCATTCTGTGCCTCGGAGATATCGCCGATTTTAACAATACTCTCTCCCAAACCTTTTCCAAAGAATCCGCCGCTTCCGATTGCATAGAGTGCCTGAAGAACCTGGAAACCCTCGTCCGCACTGTACCGTTCCGGATGCAGCCATGCAAGAATTCGGCCTCCGCGGAAACCTGCAACGTCGGAATGTCCGGTTTTATCAAGGAGGATAATCGCGCCGATTGCTATTGCGGCAAGGGCTATCAGCGCCGCCCATATAATCAGGATTTTCTTTTTGTCTTTTGCAATGATGGTAATCATAAGAACCGGGATGATAAATACAATCAGCGCGGAACTCATGTTACGGCTTACAACATAGATAAAAAGGCAAAGCGCCGCAAGCGGTGCCAACGGAAGGAACAGACTCGGCCATGTCGTCATATCCTTTTGCTTTTTATTCAGCACTCTTGCGTAATAAATAATCATCAAAAGTTTTACAAGCTCCACCGGCTCAAACTGCGGTAGGGGTCCCAATTTGACCCATCTGGTCGCACCGTGTGAGGAGATGTGAATTCCGGGCACCAGCAAAAGAGCCATGACCAGAAATGCCGCAACGATGTACACCCAGTTCGGTACAAGGCGGTACACTCTCGGCGGAATAAAAATCAGAATCGCCATAAATACAAATCCGATTCCGGCCGCCTGAATCTGCTTGTTTAAGAAGTACATGGAGTTGCCGAATTTTAAATTCGACTGGTATGCACTCGCGGAATAGATCATAACGAATCCGAAACATACCAAAAGAATGACAACGGCAAGAAGCGAGAAGTCGAAGAACGGCTTCCTGGTTTTTGCACTTTTGTATTTATTTCTGATTCTGTCTAATGCCCGCATGTATTCTCCAAATAATTATTCTCTGTTCGGCAGTGCCCTTACCAGCTCTTTAAACATCTGTCCGCGCACTTCATAATTCGGGAACATTCCCCAGCTTGCGCATGCCGGCGAAAGCAGCACTGCGTCGCCTTCCACAGCAAGCTCTGCGCACTTAAGGACCGCTTCCTCCAGGCTCTCCGTCTGATAAATTGCGTTAAAGCCGTGTGCCCTTGCGCACTCTTCAATCTTCTTTGCGGTCTGTCCGAGTAAAACGAGTGCCTTTACCTTCGTTCCAAAGCTTTCAATCCACTCATCGTAGGTGCTCTGTTTATCATATCCGCCGCCGATTAAAACGGTCGGCCCCTTCATTGCAAGAACCGCCTTGATTGCAGCGTCCGGATTGGTTCCCTTGGAATCGTTATAATATTCCACGCCGTTTACTGTTGCAACATATTCGATGCGGTGTTCCACCGCCTTAAACTCGCGAACGGAATTTAAAATACTCTCCATCGGAACTCCGATGGCATCCGCCATCAGAATCGCCGCCATTACATTTTCCACGTTGTGAAGTCCCAAAAGCTTCATCTCATGGATATTCATAAGTTTCTTCTCTTCACCGTCGCGCACAAGATAAATGCACTCATCGCGATAGTAACAGCCGTCTTCGACTTTCTGCGCGGATGAGAAGAAACGAACGGTTACTTTTCTGCCGCCGTTATTTAAGCCCTCTTCGTTCTTAACAAACTTGCCTCCGAGTTTTTCTCCGAACGCACGAAGCACTTCATCCTCGTAGTTTAATACGCAAAAGTCCTCGGAAGTCTGATTGCTTGTAATTTCTTCCTTCACGCGGATGTACTCTTCCATCGTATGATGGCGGTTTAAATGATCCGGCGTGATATTTAAAATTGCGCTGACATTGGGATGAAATTCATGAATCGTTTCAAGCTGGAAGCTGGAAATCTCTGCAACCGTAACATCGGCATCTCCAATCGAAGCAGCCTCCGAAGTATAGGGAATTCCGATATTTCCCACGATATGCGCATGACCGGCTCTTGCATCTTTTTCACGCAGGCCGTTCAGATAATCGCCTACGATTTTACCCGTCAATGCCGTCGTGGTGGTCTTGCCGTTTGTACCGGTAATCGCAATCAGTCTGCCCTTAGCAAGCGTGTATGCAAGCTCAATTTCGCCGGTAATGTAAAGTCCCTGCTCTCTTAATTTCTGTGCAAGGCCCGTATCCGTCGGAACTCCGGGGCTTAAAACCACCATATCGAGGCTGAAACGAACCACCTCGGGAAGTTCTCCCAGAATGACATTTGCTTTTTCTTTTTCGGATGTTTTATTGCGCACATCCGTAATATTC
>JAEEGL010560878.1_pt1 | contig 20504 bp, 27 predicted proteins | sample 9134231 | NCBI WGS metagenome assembly JAEEGL01 (sample SAMN16246548, study PRJNA631951) | gut metagenome | biome: gut microbiome; feature: rumen; material: fiber-attached | host: Bos | place: Iran: Karaj | collected 2018-10
ACAGTCGAAGTCACAATTGATGGAACTGTTGAAGAAATGACATTCCTAAAGTATACGCCTGGATCAGGGACAACAATTGATTCTGTGTTTACATTCGTATATGCGTACTCATCTCCTGTCAGAAGTTGGAACGGCATGTGTCCATATTCTCCGTTCTATTTGATGAATGGCTATAACGGAACAGGAGCAGCTCTCACATCTGCAGCTGGACAGATTCCGTTGACCGGTCCTCATGAGATATATTTCTCATCGAACGAGATAGACACAATGTGCTGTGCTTGGATGAAATCGCTACTATATGTGCATTTTGAAGGAATTCCAAACAGGGTCAGTAGTTGTTCGTTAAAGTCATCATTGGATTTTGGAGCATTTGTTGCGACAAGTATTAGTAGAATAGATCTTACTCCGTGCATAAGCATGGAAAATGTCGAAGATCGAGCATTGGCAGGAACCATCTATGAGACCGGAACCGCTACATATACCGGTCTTACGAACATCTTGATGCCAATGAGTGTCACAAATCTTGGAAACTTTATTTATGCGAAAAATTTGTCATCGGATATTCGTAGACCATTGACTGTGACATTCTACGGTGCAACAGTTCCATCAGCAAGCTACATGACATTCCGAGAATTAAACGAGTCGTCAGCATTGATTGGAAACACTTCAACGATTGTTGTTAGTGATACTCCGTATGTGGCTAATGTGTGTGACTACGAGTACGCTTGGCATTACCATACACCGAGGGCCGGAACCGGCACTGGTTCGACAGCCAGCCAGAACAAGACTGATATGAAGATAGTCGACCAAGACGGCTTTCAATGCGGTGAATATCCTCCTGGTAGTCTACCGACAGTCGTCACTGGTACGCCAGGCACACCTACAACAAATAGTGTGACGATCTCAGGAAACAGTGTGACATCTGATGGCGGATACACGATAACACAGAAAGGCATCTGCTACAGTACTGCACACAATCCTGTGTATTGGAACAACCCGATAAACAATACAGGAACAGCTACGACTTGGAATGCTACGATAAGTGGCTTGCAGCCAGAGACGACTTACTATGTCCGTGCATTTGCAAGAAACGAGGCCGGAGTAGGATATGGTGAAGAAAAGTCATTCACTACATCTGCCCAGTTGAGTGTTCCAATACTTTCTAAAGGACACATATATGGTGACACACCGGACCATCAGTTCAACTTCGGTACGAACGAAATGAGGATAGGAACGAAGGTTGTGTCAAATGGTGGTTCTGCTATAGCCGAAAGGAAAGTGTTCATGAAGTTCTCTTCTACACCGTTGTCTCAAAGTGAGTATCCGTCACCGACAGACAACACACATTCGGCGTCTCAAGCACACACATGGACAGAAGGCGACACTGAGTTCTTCGACTTCATTGTAGATCTTGACAATCTATCAAGCATACCGCAAAGTGGATATGCATATTTCATCGTATATGCTAGAAACTCTGTCGGATGGAGCTATAGATATGTCGTGAACTCAGTGCAATACAACTTGACATCATCTGTCATATATCCTACTATATCTTTGTCAGGCCAATTGTTCAGTGAGAACGAACTTATAAGTGGTAGTGGAATATACACATATGTTCTTGCTAACGCCAATGTCACTTGCGGATCATACGGTGACTTGGTTGTCGATACTTATGTAGCAACAGCATCCGGTGCTGTTCCTGGAGACTCAACGGTCGTAGGGACACCATGCACGAATTGGTACGATTCTAGTACCGGTACACTTCAAGAGACAATAAACACTGACGGAAGCAACTATTGCGTATATGTCACGCCATGCAACATACAGACAAACACGACTTATTATCTTAGATCCAGAGTCCGTCAATCCCAGAACAATAACTGGGTGTATTCAAACAGTGTAGCATTCCAGAGAGACAACGCACAGGCCGGAAACTTCGGTATTTTGTCAATAGAACCATTCTCAAACAGTGCAAACATAATCGCACATGGGACTGTGACTCCAAGCAGACCAGTGTATGGAATACTTGTAGCAAATTCATCTACAGCAAATCCAACAGTAAACAATTGCAAGTCGTACAAATACCAATCTATAACTGGTGGAACTTCGCAAACCATAACATATGAGACTCCTGTAAATGGCCTAACTGCAAACACATCATATAAATGTAGGGCGTTCTTGAGCGACCTGCCACCAACGGATTCATCAGCGACAGTGACATATAGCGAGATTGCATATTTCATGACATTGGCGCCAGGAAGTGTGTATACTGTCAGTTTAAGTGGAACACCACAGACGAAATACAGACATCTAGACGAATTCAATCTATCCTTTGAGAAAAGTACAGCAGAATTTTATGGCTTCGAGACATTCTATGGATGGGGATGCTATCGTTCTGCCATAAGTTATGAAGAACATTTCCAAAACGGATGGGACTATATAGGAGACTCGAATGGTAACAACGATGGAAATAGTCGCCATAAGAGAGACTTATTTGGATGGGGAACATCGTCTCAACCACATAGAGATGATGATTACGATGCTTGGTCAACAGACACAACGAACACATACAACGCTTATGATTCTCAATCTGCTAATCTGACTGGACCACAAGGATGCAACTCGAATTGGGGATGGCAGACATACAGAGGAAGTGGTGGAGCATTCTCATCAACAGATATAGTAAGGGCGAATCTATCCGTATTGGCAGTTGGAGAAGCAACTGGTATGACACAGGGAGACAACGGAACAGGATCTTATTATGGACAATTGAAAGGAGATTATGGCCGTGTATTGACATATTCAGAGATGTCATATCTTCTATTCAACAGAACAACGGCATCTGGAATAAGATTCTGCAAAGGAAGAATAAGCCATTCTGGAGGAACATATACAAACGGCTTGATACTAATATCAGATGGTTGGAATGGTTCGTACACACTAAACAACACAAACAATCCATCTGCGCCATTCTCATCAAATACGATAAGCGAAGCCAATTGGAACTCGAACTTCAAGACAACCGCAAGATTCTTGCCAGCTGCAGGATATAGGAACAGCAAGACCGTGTACAAAGTAAACACAGAAGGTTGGTATTGGCTAAACGACTCGTACAGTTCGTCCAACAATGCATATTGCTTGTTCTTCGACAATTCAAATGTACTCTTACTGGGCAAGCCCAAGTACTACGGATTGGCAGTACGGTTATCCTCAATGTCTGTCAACTAGTCTTGACCATGCACTATAAACCAAAAATCGTTCCTAATGCGTCAGAACTCGCACAGGAACGATTTTCTTCTTTTACCTGTAGATTTACATAGGTCTTAAAATCTGGACAAATACTCGTCAAAGACTTGACCACAAGTGGTAGCGTCATCGCCACGGATCGGCTTCAAACCCATCTCTGTAAGTATCTCGTTGGCGACAGCTATTCGGATCGCAGGATCTTCGCCGATTGCGTCTATTGCTCTCGAGATCTCCTCGTTGATGCGTTCGGCTACTGAGACGTAATACACGCTACAGGCTAGTTCGGTGATTCCTTCGTGCTCGACTTCGTTCACGAATTCCATCTTGTTCATGCGGTCCTGCAGATCGTTGATGCGCTTCTTCAGCTTGTCTACTGCTGTGACCTTCTTCTTGAGGTCTTCTCTATCGTTTCCCATATTCTGTTCCGTATTTTCTCACCACGCGACTTCTCTACCGTTGTACTTGTACTTACTGTTTCCTCTCCTCAATTGCTTGTGTGCAAGTTTCTTTAGTGCTTTCTTGAACTTTCTCCATTGCTTAGAGGTACTTTCAGTGAAATCGTCTGGATATTCTTTCAAGCTATACATCGTTTGTCGTATGGTCTATTGCAGCATTTCCCACGGCTTGCGGACGCCGCTCGTGTCAACACCGATGTGGCCGAACTTGGCGACCTCGGAATAGTCGACTGTGAACAACTTCAGGCGGTCGATGATTCTCTCGGGCTTGAACATCTCGTAGATGTCTTCGCCGAACAGTTCGGAAAGCTCGTCACTGCCGATGTCGTACAATTCCTTTCCACTCACAGTTCTGAGTTTCACGCACACGGAAACGGGCGCAGCGCATCCGATGATGTATGCTACCTCGACTGAGCAGTCTTTGAACGGACCACAGGCATTCAGTAGTTCAGGAAGTCTGCCGTCCTTGCGGTTAGCAGCAGCGAGAATGTTCTTCGCCACATATCGTGCCATATAGGCAGCCGTACGGTCGACCTTCGTGAGATCCTTTCCAGAGAATGCACCTCCGCCTACTGGAGCGTACCCGCCGTATTGGTCGCACACGATCTTTCGGCCTGTCAGACCAGAGTCGGCAACTGGTCCGAACACAGTAAAAGGACCGTAAGGATTGATGAGTACTCTGTAGTCGGAATCATCGAGTACATTCGTGATTAACCGTGCAGAGAGTTCTGATTCTGTATGGATTTCTGCAATCGTTTGGCGCACTGAGTTTTCTACAGCTTCCTTCAGCACATCGAGATCAGTCTCAGGTGTATGCGACACCGACACTAGTACGGTATCTACCTTCGGTTTGTCGCCTGAGTAGTCCATAGTGACCTGCACCTTGTAGTCTGGACAAATCGAGTACAGTCCAGTGGAATCGTTTGCACGCTTCAGCTTCCACAGATCGCTGACGATGTTTCGAGCGATGAAGTGTGCCCAACCTGTCAGGTCTGGCGCCTCGTTCACGGCGTATCCGAACATGATTCCTTGGTCGCCGGCACCGATTTCTTCCTTCGAGACGCAAGCGTCAATGTCTGGACTCTGTCCTGTGAACAGATACTCGACATCGAGATCCTCCGTGTTGAACACAGGCGAGACCTCGGGAATGTAGCCGATGTCTTCGAGCACCGACTTGGCTAACTTGTCGTATTCGATGTTCGCCTTCGATGTGATCTCGCCAGCGAGCACCATCTTGCTTCCTTTGACGAGCGTCTCGACAGCGACTCGCGTGCTGACACTCGGGTTTTCTGCGTAGTGAGCGTCCAGAATAGCGTCCGACATTTGGTCGCACACCTTATCCGGATGTCCTGGACTGACATGCTCGGATGTGAATAGTCTTTTTCTTTTTTCCATATTTTTCGTGTTTAGATCTTATCTATATTAACTGTATCTGGTCAATTTCAACCAAGGCAGAACCTCTTTCCGTGGAACGAGATGTATCCGTCTTCTGAGACGAATCCTATCTTGGTGAAGAAGTCATAGTCGCTCTGCTCTAGTTCGACAGTTGCACCGTTCGGGCGCTTGTCGAGATGCGACATTAAGCGGTACAGTCGGTCCCACATAGAATCAACTGCAATGTTCTCTTTCTTTATCTCCTTCCATCCGATGTCATCGCAGTAGAACACTCTATCTTCAACGGTAACGATGTCCGACACAGACAGACTATGTCCTTTGAAGTCTTTCGGCGGATACATGTTAAACTGCTCGAATAGCTCATCTAGCAGCAGGTGTACCTTCACGATGTTAGAGATGCTAGAGATATCTTCTAAGAATTCTGTCTCGCCTTCATACACCTTGAAGTAGTCGTTGAGGTCTACCTTGCCGAACTTTCTGGTTAGTTCTGAGTACGGTATGAACCACTTGTTGCGCTGATCTTCTGTGTCGGCTTTGAGTTGCAGTATAGTATATTTCATGTCACTTGAGTTTTTCTAAAGTTGTGCAGAATCTGCATTCGTTGAAATCGAAGTATCTGCTGCCCCAGCAATTTGACACGCAGTTGCACAATGCTCCACGTATACCGCAGCAGTCTGTGCTTCTCCCGAACGGACACTCATCGAAAACAGTCGGTTCGCTATCTAATACTATCTTTGCCATATGATTACATTAGTTAAGTGAAATATTCGATTCTCATATCGTAGTCCTTGTACTTCGGCTCGTAGTATCTCGACTCGAGCCGCTTCAGTTCCTTTTCTGTGTTGTCACCGTGGTCCACGATGTTCCACTTTCCGTTGTACCACGCTTGCAGTACCAGCTGTCCTTTCAGATTGTCCATTCTGTATAGATTTTTTTCTTGGTTTTCTATCTTCTGCCGCGCTGGTTCGTGCATCGGTTCGGCTGCTGCCGCGAACGGTAGAACGGCACATTGTTCTTCGGTTGGTGGTATTTCGCCGAGTCGTTCTGAGCCGTCAACTGCTCGCGCTCTCGTCTGCGTATGGTCTTCTTTTCTTCAAGGGTCGGACTCGTGTAGTATTCACCGGCTGACCAGTACCACAAGTCATCGAAATCCTTGTGCTCAATCGGCTGAGCAGAGCCGTCTGAGAGCCGTCTGCACAATCTGGAGCAGTGCTCCAGAACCATTTGGTCATTTCCTCGCGCTCGAGCTCCTCTCGGATCTTCTCGTAGTCTACCTTGTCGTGTGATCTCAGGATTCCCATTTCACCAGTAGATTTATTTGATGTTCTCAGCGTTCAGCTTGTCAATCATCTCGCAACTGACTACCAACAAGTGGTCGTAGTCGCTCGACATCGCGTCTTTGAGGTAAGCGTCCTGCTCCTCTTTCGTCTTGTGGCAGGTTCTCATGCAACGGGTCACATAGCCCATGACGGAATAAGCGTTTCCGTCGACTCCTACGAGTGTGAATCTTTCTTCCATAGTATCTTGTTTTAGTGATTGTCGAATTCGATTTCTTTCGGTCGCGTTCCCAGTATCGAGTCGATGCTGTATTCTCGCACAGAGAAGCTTCCGTCTGTCTCGTGGCAGAATACAAAGACCGAGTTCGTCTCTTGCTTGTAGCCTACTTTGTCTGCATTGTTCGTGTGTACTGTCATCGTGTCGTCTGCGATCTCAACGAGAAGGCAGGAATTTTCTGACAGGTTCACATGGAACGAGCTGTCAGTCACCAACACCGCCTCGTAGAGACGCTCGGTCTCATTGCCATTCGTATGCGTGTTCCAGTTCGATAGAAGAGCGAACCACACAATCAGCACCTCAACGGCACAACAGACAATAAATGCATCTTTAGTCGGTCTTTTGTCCATATCTCAATGTCGTTACAGTGACATGTAACAGATTTTCCTGGAACTTAAGAAGAAAAAACAAAAAACCTCCCCAACCGAGGCTGAGGAGGAAAAAATGAACCATTATGAATAACACCTTTAATCTCTATAGAACTTGCAGTAGTTTTCGTACAAGCAGCGCATATTCTCGCTACCTACAGGATTCTGCGAGTGTATCCGCAACTCGGGCAGCTTCGCGCCCGGATTCTCGCAATGCATACTGAGAACCAGCTTCAAGCAGTCCATGCCTGTCATCATCGAGGTGCCGAGATCGTGGTCGAGGTCCAGCACATCAGGAAGTCCGTTGTCCATCAGCCAGCACTTGAACTCGAAGAATGTTCTGGCACACCAGTATTCCTCGTTCTCGGTGTCGGCAGGAACCGGTCGCAAGTCATCGAGCCACAGAACTTTAGTCTTTGCCATACACGAGGTCAGAAGTCATCAGGTTGCCACAGAAAACATACTCGACACGGACGCATTCCTGAGGCATGTCCTTCAGGTACTTGTTCGTGAAGCACACTACCACGCGGTTGATCTCTTCGGTCTCGACCACAGGCGTGAACTCGTCTGCGAAGACATCGTTCAACGATGCAATCATCGCCATCACTGTCTCAGCGCAGAAGTGGGTCTCCATTTCTTTCCAAGCGTTGCGGACGCCTTCGTATTCGAAGTAGTTCAGTGAGACGATGCCGTCAGTATCGGTCTTCGCACCTCTGGATCCAAGGATGTCGGACCACTTATTTCCGTTCGCGAGGATCTTCTTTGTCACATAGAATCTATCCATACATCAAGTGATTTTACATTAAAATATAATAGAAACTCAGTTAACTTAAGCAGAATCTTTTCGACAAATTCTTCTCGATTCTGGCGCGTTTTAGTCTCGAGACTATGCAAACACTCATCTTTCAGATAAAAATCGTTCTGGCGGAACTTCTGACACATTGGTTTCGATTTCTCGTTCTGAGTCTCTAGACGGCAAAAAGAAAGACCTCCGGAATCATCCAGAGGTCTTTCGTTGAGATTAGTTCTGTTCAGAGATCATCTTTCTGACCAGCTGCTAGCGAACTCGAGCACCGGTTTCAGGTTGCATTCGAGTATGATACCGTCTTTAACGACATACGGAATCACATGCTTCAACTGGTCAGCGAGCGGGTCGTAGTGCTTCAGTTCATCGAACGATGTGATCTTGACAGGCACATGGTCGCCAGGATGGTATTCGGACAGCTTCTCAGGTTCTTCTTTCACGAGACCTGTGATGTTGCACGAAGGCAGTTCAACGAACACGCCGCATTTCTTAGAGGAATGGATGACACCGGTGACTACGCCATCGTAGATGACATTCTCGTTTGCCTTCCACAGCTCACCGTCTTCGGTCCACGACTTGAACAGGTTGATCTTGAAGATGTTGCCTTTGTTCTCGAGGTATTTCTTCACAGAGCAGACGACAGAACGGCCGCTTGCCGAAGGAGGATTCGTTACGAACGCACGGACCGACTTTCCAATCCAGCGGTCGAAGTCGCGTTCGATGTTCAGTACGATCTGCGAGCCAGGAATGAACGCATCCACTAGGAACGGTTGTCCTGTGAACTCGCTGATCTGAGGCACATCCACCTGACCGATGAAACCGCCAGGCACCCAGCGCAGGTTCTTCACCTCGATTGACTCGTCTTTGAGCATCGAGTACTGCTCGTCTTTCTTCTGGATGTGCTCCTCCCAGTGGTTGTACAGAGGTCTGATTGGGTCAACATACAGCGTTCCTTTGCGCTTGTCGACCACGATGACCTCGATTGGGTCCTTCGGAAGGAACTTCTTGAATGTTGGGAACTTGTACAAGTCTACAGTCGAAGCGACTGGATCCTTGATGTTTCCGGCATCGAACACGGTGTTTCCTTTGCTCACGCTCAGGATACTTACGGATATGCGGGAGCCGATCTTCACATCCGTGGGGACATCGTTTGCAATCGGTTTGACTTTCTTAGGTCTCTTCTTCACAGACTTATAGAAAGCTTCCGAAACGCTGATGTCTTTGAACTTCTTCGAGTTGTAGCGGATCCGTTCCATGTCGGAACCAAGTCCTGACCAATCGAAGTCTGGATTGCCTTCAATAGGCAGTTCGCTCACATTCTTGATGCAAGACGAATGCGAATTGAAAACCTTGTTCTTTTTCATATTGGTTTCGTTTAAGGGGTTTGTACTTGGGTTAACTTTTGACATTTGTCTTATAGACACTTATTTGTCATAATCTAAATCGTTGTCTGGATCTATTAAGTCATCTCTAACTGATTTTCTAGAATTGGCTACAAGTTCTTGCCACATTATGAACACAGGACACTGCGAGCATTCCATCTGCTCCTCGGGAGGAGCGTCCTCGCCGTATCGGCATTCCTTGCCGAGATAGAAGCATATCACTCTGCAGGTTTCCATACACCTATGATGTTTTCCATTTCAGATTTCAGGTAGTCCATAATTAGATTGACTTCCGTCTGAGTGTTGTAGAACATCGGCCGCTGAAGCTCGGGTCGGTACAGTCCTGTCTCTTTAGACAATTTCATTGGTCTTATATCCATATCTCAACAGGTATTTCTAACGGTTCTAGGTATCTCTTCATTACTGGCCACACATCTTTCCAGTCAAGACCACCGTTTGAGCACCCTAACTTCGGAAACGCTGCGGAATAGATGGATTTGTCGTTCTTGACCATTTCTCGGAAATTCACTAGACCCCTCTCTATCCACTTTATGTCCGATGGGTTTCTCCAGTCCTCTTTCGTAGCGAAGCACAGCACATCGTGCTTGACTTCATCATCTATAGTCGTCTGCGTATCTGGGTTTCTCCACAACCATATATCTCCTCCATTCTTAAGGTATCCACCGCATACTGAACGGTACGCAAGATACATGTAGGGATATTGTTCTTTGAACTGAAGTGCTAGACCTTTTCCCATTGCACCTTTGCAGTTCACTGTGTTCACCAGTATCTTGCAGTCACTACGGAATATGTCACCAGACATCAACTTTATCATTTGACGGGTTCTGTCTCGACCATCTTCTTGCGCATCTCGTAGTCGTTGATGATGATGCGCTTCGAGTGGTCAGATATGATGTTCTTGAAGATGAATGTGATGTATTCGGGATCTGACCGAATTATGTCGTAGACCTTTTCTCCGCTGTGCTTTCCGCGAACGAACACGAGATTTCCTTCCTTGTCCTTGCGGTACAGGTTGTACAGGTCGTAGATCGTTGGACTGAAATTGCCGAGCATCTGCTCGCGTGTGTAGTCTCTAGACATTCGCCAGAAAAGTTTCTCTAGATTCTCGACCGACTTCTCAGGTTTTCTTCCCGATACAGTTTCCTTGTCGATACCTACATGGCGCAGGTAAGTGTTAGCGAAGTCGTTCGAGTTGTTACGCGCCTCGATCTCGTGCATGTCGAACATTCTGTGGAACTCAAGGTCGAGCTTGATACCGCAGCGTGAAGCTTCGATGCCGAGAAACCGTATGTCGAAGTTCAAGCCGTTGAATGTGACCAAGTCGTTTCCTTTCTCTGCATTCACGAAGTTGTTGAACTCAACGAGTGTGGTCTTCTGGTCTTCACCGTTCTCCTTTATATACTCCTCGGTGATACCGTTTATCTCGGTGACTTCCTTAGGTATGTGCCATTCACCATCAGGGCGAATGTATCTGTGGAACTTGGTCCTACCGTAGTCAGTTACCTTCAGTGCTGATATGAGCAATATCCTGTCAGTCGAAGGATCTGTACCGGTCGTGTCTATTTTAAGGTAAATTAAGTTTGACATCTATTAGTGGTTTGTGAAATACACTAATAAGATAAGGCAGTATAGCAGAAGATTAAGATAGTTCCTCGAATCCAGGGAATTTCTTCGTCAGATCGCCAGAATCCAATGTCGAGTCGATTTCTGTAGGATATTCTGGAAGTTTTCTACCTTCGATTTCTTCTCCTCTTGTATCTATTCCATTCCAACCAGGCAGCTTGTCGTTCTCGATTGACTGCGGCTGTGTCGTCTCGGTCCAACCGTTGTACAGCGACCTGCCAGCTAGCTCGCGAGTTCCTTTGTCGGGATTCGTGAAGTCTGATATGCGTTTGGCAATGAGTTTCGCGTTGTTTATCTCTCGTCCTGTACGCATAATCGCGCTCATCGGGTCTGCCGTAGCTATGCTGTCGAGCTTGCCGAACGAGAAACCGTATATGTTGCCTAACATGATCTTGTTGATGAACGTGTTCACATAGGCTGTTCCCATTCCAAGTGCAGACTCGACCAATGTGTTCGTGTGTTCTGCACCGAACGGATCTCCTACGGCTCCTTCTGCAATGCCGTCATTCTCTTGCAGATAAGAATATGGATTAGAGTCGCGTAGTTCGTCTTGCTCTCCTCTCATAAGATCTTCTACGACAAAGTCACCGATGTAGTTCTTGAATATCGGATCGAAACGGTCCTCTACAGCTGTGTCGTACTTTATGATTATCTCGTATTCCATCTGGGTACCTTCGGCATTGTCGAATGACGAGTACGGCGACTTAGACGAGTTGTAGTCTATCTCGCAACCGCGCAGTTCGATGTACTTGCATCCGACAGCGCCATTGCCCGAACCGGTCAAGTCGACAGGAACCTTGTACATCTGTTCCTCGTACTCGCCAGTATCTTCTGTCTCTTCACCGTAATACTCTTTGAATGTCGTCTCGAGCACTCGGTCAGCGATCTTTCCGCTCAAGCCGTAGCGTCCTCCTGCCAATGTCTTGATAGGCGAGTTGAATATGTAGATTCCCATGTCGAACTTCCGCAAGTTCTTTGGCAGTATCCATTTTCTGAGCGACTGCGACCACACGACCGCTCTATATAGATCTAGAAGGCGTCCTATGCGGTTGTCGTATGCATCTGGCAGACATTTTATCGTTATCGCCTTGCGTTCGTCTTCGAGCTTGAAGTCGCGTTGTCCGACCTCTGCACGCTCGATTGCTTGGTCGAGACCCGACACCGACTGGAAATACCACGGCGATTTCGTTGATATGTCAGAAAGCAGTTGGATGAATTCTGCTAGATAGTTGAATCGCGTGTACTCTCGGTTGTTGTACAGATAGTTTAGTGCGGTGTTTCGGTTGTACTCCTCGTCTTTGCCTTCCTCGCCAGCGTCCTCAGTGACATAAGTCGTACCTAACAGATTAGACGACAGTGGATTTGACGGATTCGCGTACGGATTCGAGAAATAGAACAACAACTTGAAGTAGTAGTGTCCAGGTTGGTCGAGCGCGTAGAACAGTCTGTCGGACAAGCCGGCCGACTTGTCGCGGAATATCTTCCTGAAACGGAACAGGTCGTTGTATATTGTCTTGAAACTCGTGTCTATAGTTCCGTACGGCATCTCAGCGGATCCGCCGTATGTGACTATCTTCTTTCCCGATATGTGTAGTTGTTCGCTCACTTTCTAGTTCTATCTATTCTTCTGGTTCGTTTCCTGCCTGGTCTAGTCCTTCGAGGTATGTCTGTACCATGTCAGCTGGACGGCACAGACGCAAGTAATGGCGCCAATTCATTCCGCCTCCTGCTTTGTCGTACTTGAACCAACTATCTAGTATATAATACTGTCCTGATATTGTCTTGTTCAGCACCCAAGAATCACCCACAGGATTTCCGTTCTCGTCTTCGGTCTCGCTGTTCTGGTCGCTCGTGTCTATAGCGCTGGAGTTCGTTGACATGTTCTCGTTCTCCTTTTCCATAGCACGGTTAGTGAACTCGTTGCATTCGTACCAGTTCAGGTTGACACGGCCGCCACGGGCCAGTCCGAGCTGCGGTTTAGCGAGCTCGATGTCGATGTACTGCGACTTGATCTTCTGCAAGAAGCTACTCTGCAGCGCGCGTTGCACGAGGTAGTTGTGCTCGCCGAATATCTCGCCTCCGTACTCGTATTTCTTGAATATGTCGTTATGCACATCACCATCCATCACATCAGTCGTCTCAGCGTTCAGATCGAGCATCGAGTATGTCTCGATTGTCTTGTCAGTGCCATATATTATGTTTCCTGATGTAGACGAGTGCATATCGTATTTTCCTATGTACAACGGTGTTCCGTTCATCGAAGGATGGTTTGTCAAGACCGCGTCAACCTCGACAGGTTCTGTGGAATTCTGCTCGTTCAGTTCGACACCTGCAGTCGTCATCGTCCATATCTTCAGATTGTCCTCGTTGTTCACATACCGGTCGTATATGTCAACGATGTTCAGGTAGTTCCAATAGTCTACCCACCAGTCGAGCAGCTGAGTGTCAGCGCCTCCAAACGGGACTTCTTTCCCTAGAACATCGAACAGTGTCTTAGATGGACAGTATATCCACCGCTTGTCGTCTGTGCCATCGAGGTTGCTGGCGAGCCCGAGTTTCAGACGCTTGGCGACTTCCTCTGCGAACTCGTATGTCGTCTTCTCACCGAACGCTTCGAGAACGATGTTCTGTTGGTCGGCAACATTGTACACACCGTGGACAACGACATTGTTTCCTTTTGTTCTATACTCGGTGATATAGAAGCGCAGATTGATCTTCTTATATCCGTTGTCGAACGGAGGAAGTATCTGAACGACCAACAAGTTGTCCGACTTTGGCGAATCGAGCGCTTTCGTTAGATTCCATCGGTCGTCAATCTCTATGTCTACTGTCGGTAACGGACTAGAATGCAACTCGAACTTAACGACTTGGTCAGAGATGATTGATATGTCGTTCAGACGCACCAACGGAGCAGCAATGCCCTCTACTTTCGTCTGCTGGTACTCGCCCAGTTCTGGATTGTCAGGCTCCTCCTCAGGAGTTGCCGTGTACAACGACATCTTTATCTCTTCGATCTCGACTGTCGGGTCGAATTTTGCTGTTATCTCTGCCATTAGCAAGTTATGTATGTGTGTGCAGCCGACTCCCAAGCCTTTGCTTGGTTGGCCCTACTTTCACGGATAGATTCAGCAATGCACTTGTGGAATTCATCCCAGTTGATTCCATTGAACGGATCTGTGCAATCTGGTTCCATGTCAGAAAAATTCTTAAGTCTCTCCATTAGTATATGACGATGTGCTTGTTGCTGTCGACTGTATATCTCAAGTCGCCTTCTGTAGCTTCGTTCGGTCTTCTCTTTTCTGTCTTTCTCTTAGATTTCGGCTTGCGTTTCGATTCGGATTCTGAGAAATTGTCCTCGGTGAAGAACTTGTACAAGTCGACCGGTGCAGGGCATATCAGCACAGCACCTTCGTTCAGCTCGAACGGATTCTGTATGTCGTTCAACTTGCACAGAACATCACCGTAGCTGTCATCGCTATACAGGTGGTACGACAGCAGGTCAGGCCGTGCGACCATTGACTTAGATATTCGCACCAACTGATATGTGAAACTGTCAGGTATGCAGAAATTCCTGCTCAGTAGGTTGATGATGTCCTCATCGAGCGCGTTGCTGTGAGATTCTTGCTTGTATCTTAGAACACTGTTGTTTAGCATAGCGGATAAAAAATAATCCGATTCAATGTTCTTGAAAAGCAAACACCTTCTCGTGTGAGTATAGATTAAATAGATCTAGACACACAATTATTATATTACCAACTTAGACGGATATACAGTTGTATTAACTTGTTGATAAATCGGTTTAAGTAACTTAATATAAAATATTGATTATCAAACAAATGGCATTACCACACATAACGAATTCCGTTGCTGGAGTCAACCGTTTTGACCCAGTACATACCAGTTTGTTCGAGGTGTACTTCACTCTTCCGGATGCATTGAAACAGCAGTTCGGTAGCGATGAAGCTGTCCTTACTGAACATGTTCTTTCAATCAGTGGTCTTGAGTCACTAGACAAAGGTCCTGAAACCGGTGAGCAGAAGTTCATGGGCACCTCACGCAGCTTCCTGAATCCGAAACTCGATACCACACGCCACGAGATCACTGTGAAGTTCTCGTTGAACCTCCGCAACGGTGTAGACAACTACATCTGGAAGATCTTCAAGGCATGGAACAAGCTATCATACGACCTCGAGACTGGCGCTGAAGTGCTGAAGAAAGACTACTGCGCCGACTGGTTGAAGATTTCAATCGGTAACCGCGCTGGTGACATATTCCGTGAGATCGTGTTCCACGATGTGATGTTCTTCGGCGGTCTGGGCGCTTGGTCAGAACTTGAGTACAACAACAACGATGCACTCGAGCTCGAAGTCAAGTTCGTGTCCGACTGGGCAACTGAAGTGAACGCATAATGGTTTCTCCAACAGCGTAGGAGAGTAATACTGCAGGCTAGTACGATTTCTGCAGTGTCCTAAAACAAGAAATCCCTGTACCTCAATGAGATACAGGGATTTTCTTTTTGTCTGCGGCCGTTCGTCACTTCCTCGAGATAGCGATCTCGAAGCCGTTGAACTCGAATGCAGCTGACGGGAATCCTTCGTTTGCCGCCATGATCTTGTACGCTTGCACAGTGCAATCGCTTAACGATGCACCTTGTTTCGGTTTCAGCAGAATCGTGAACGACTCGAATGCTGATTCCTCGGCAGCTTGTCTCTGTTGCTGAGGTTCAGCGACAGGCGGTTGCTGTTCGGCAGGTTGCTGTTGATGCTGAGGCTGCTGCACTGGCGGATTTGGTTGGGTCGGACGCACCGGTGTAGGTTCTGGTTTTTCAACGGGAGCAGCGGCAGGTTTTTCTACTGGTTTGGACGACTGCTCGACGGGTTTCGGAGCAGCGGGTTTTGGTTGCTCAACCGGCTTAGGTGCAGCTGGTTTCGGCTGCTCGACAGGTTTCGGTTGCTCAGCTGGCTTTGGCTGCTCTGCGGGTTTCGGAGCGGGCTTCGTAGCAGCTGGTTTTGGTTGCTCAACCGGCTTAGGTGCAGCAGGTGCTTGCGCGGCCGCGGCCTCGCGTGTGTATGTGGGAGCGTCTGCGCTAGCGAGACCAGCAATCATGTCGTCAGTCCATTTGTATGCACCTCCGTCTTCAACGAATGTGTAGTGGTCGGGATAGATCGAGCTGCCGGTAATCACTTTGCCGACAGTGAATGTCTGGTTGCAGAATTTCACCATACCGGGTGAGAATGTGGAGATCTTGTTGCCGTCTTTGAAGATGATGAATCCATTCGGCTGTTTCTTCGTGTTGTACCATTCCTCGGATTGGATGGTAACTTTCTGTCCTTCTTGGTATTTCATGTACTTTACTGTTTGAGTGTTGTCTGTTCTTATATAAACTGTATTGTGAAATAGTTTAGAATCACCACGGTAGCATATCGAGGCTTTTTCTTACTGACTCGAGTTCGCATATCGCGTCCCATATCTTTGGGTCGGTGTCGTATTTCCATAGGCATTCTTTAGCAAGCCGTATCAGTGCTTGAGCCATTCTCATGTCTTCTTCCATATACTACCGTAATAGTTGATACACTAATCTCACAGAGCCATCTGATGTGTCTGTGTTTTCTACGATCCACACATTGTACAAGTGCAGACCATCGTTTATGATCTTATAGAATTTCATATTTGTTGCATTGTTGGATAACCACTATTAGTGAATTTGTTGCGTACTCGTTCTGGCAAAGGATTCTTTACTCCGTGCTTCTCGCACCATTCGAGATACTCTTTTCTTGTATATGTCTTGTATGTCATACTGAGAATTCTTCGGAATTGAAACTTGAACAAGAGTGGTGCTCTCCGAAGTTGAAGAACTCACCTTCGCAGTCAGATATCTTATTCGCACCACTACCGTACACCATTTCGTATTCGCTTGGACGGTTCTTCTTAATCCATTCTCTTGACACGCGACCCAGTTCCTCGATTTCGCGCAACTTTGGCGTGCCCTTTCCCTTGGCTGGGAAGAAGTCGAAATCCTTGTACTTCACAGCGTTGATGCAACGGCCTTGCAGCATCTTCGGGACATTCTTCTGGATCCATATCATTTGGTCTTTCAGTTCCTTGCTCATGCATTTCTTCACGACTATCTGCTGGACAGTCCTTACGGCCTCGGTAGTTGCAGCGATCTTGTCGGCAATCTCAATGATTTTCTCTTTGTATGTCACAGGCACCTTTGAGATCAGGTCGTCTATCTTTCCGTCACGGAACGCTTCGATGACACCTGAAGCACCGACTAGTCGGTTGATTGTCTTGTGGACCGAGACATAGTCGTTGTACTTCAGCTTGAAGAACTGGTCATCAATGCGTATCACGAATCCTTCAGCTTCATCTGATTTCTTATCATCGAGACTGGACATGATGTCCGAGAAATTCCTGTCGTACATTTCGGTTGTCTTGACACCGTACTTGTCAGCAAGTGCCAGAACCTCAGAATACTTTAGAAGATCACCAGAAGGAGTCCTTACACCAATCAGGTGCAAGCCGTACATTTCAGACGGGTAGTAGACGACATGAGCGTCTTCCTTCGTCAGCATCTCGAACATCAATGTGGTGTGCTCTGGCATATCGTATAACAGTTTCTGCACACACAGATCGTTCTCGTACAGCTTGATACCCATAGCAAGGTGCCAGCTTGTTTCTGGATTCAGCGATTGCGAGGTGCAGAAGTTCGTCTCGGTGTAACTGCCTCTATAGTCAGACTTGATACGGTTAGATACACAGAATATCGAGCCGTCAAGTTTGTTGGATATCTCGATTCTCTTCGCGTTTGCAATCAGGTTCTCTACGGTTTCTATGGATGTCTCAGGCAACTCACCGATGTTGAAGAACTTGTCGAACGGCTTGATTACGGTCTCGCAACTGTATAGGTCAATGACCGTGCTTCGGCAAGTGCGGTAGATACCACCGTATGCGTTCCAGTAGTCTTCAGGATTCCAATCGCCGTATATGATTGAGAAATCAGCGTAGTGGAACAGAGCGAGGTTGCCGTTCTGAGTGATCTCGATGCCATCGAGAATGTCTCGCCAACGCGAGTACAACGGCTTGCGGCCGTTCACACGCTCTAGCTGGCCTATCCACATCTCGACAGTGTTGCTGTATTGGCTTTCTGTGTAGTCAGTCAATACGACACCGAAAGTATCGTAGTACACATCGTGGATCTCCTTTATGAAGTCTTCTATGGTGTATGTTATCTGCATTCTATACAAGTTCTAGTTTTCCTGTTCTAATGTCGCCGTTGTAGCACTTGCCGTCATCTGAGAAAATCTGGGTCATTCCGTTGTCATCGACTGTGAGAGGGCGCTTCGACCAGATTGAGAAGATCGGTTTGCCGTCCTTGCCAATCAAGTTGTAGCTCTCGCCTTTGTTGATGCGGGCGTACTTTACCTTGCCAGTAAAGATTCCGAGGTTGTCGTACCAATCGGAAATGATCTCGTTCTTGCTGAAGTCGTAGATCGCTTGCTCGCGTTCGTACACCGCTTTGCCTGTCTTGCGCGATACACAAAACAGATTGTCTGCATTGTCGTGGAGCATCGGTATGACCATAGCAAACCATTCAGAAACGATGTTGCCGTTGGCGTCAGCGAAGGCCGTATCGCGGTCGAGGCTGTATTGGTCCTCGGATTTCTCGACCATATATCCGCCGTTGATGCGGTACACATAGTTGTACCATTCATTGAACACCATCGTTCCGTCATCGCGCAATGCGTTGTACTTGCGGTCTTTCACGACAATGGATATTCCGTCTTTGAAGTCCTCAGCGATCTCGAAACTGTCCTCGCACAGTAACCGTGTTCCATCGAAGAAATTCCATCGGATCTGCTTGTTCGGGTCAGGAATCAGACCGACACGGATCCATTTCTTGTCGGCAGCTTTCGTGTCTTTGTCGAAGTCGTACACCTTGAAGTACTTGTCCTTCGCAATCTCGTAGAGTTGTTTTGGTGTCAATTTATTAGACATTTGTTCCAGAATAGTTGTTTTGAATCTGTATCTAATTCAATGCTTTCTTTTAGTATCTCTTCGTCTATCATGCTCCTCAACCAACTTGCGCCGCTTGTACCGGTAAGGAATGTCGGTGCGTGTTTTCCATGTGAAGATACGCCGTGTCCTGGGTCGATGTATGCAATGTATTCGGCATACTTTGAAAAGTATTCATTCAGTTCTTTTTCTTTCTCGACTCTATCACGGATTTCCTCGTAATCTGGTATGCCGTCTTTCTTGTGTACTATTGCCATATTTCACCACATTTCTTTTATTTGTTTCCCTGTCTTCTCAAGTATGTCGTACTCGTACTTGATGTCCGAGTGCTTGTCTAGTTCTTTCTGTCGTTCGACTTCCTTATTAGCTTCATCGTCAGTTGCGAAATAGTCTAGCAGTTCTTTCTCTTTCTTAGAACCACCCTTCTCCCAGTACACTATCGCGAAGTACTTGTCTGCCTTGTTAAGTTTTTCTACCATTTCAATCTAATGTTCTAGGATTTGTCATCAATGACATTTCAGAATAAGTTATCTGGTCAGCGAGTTCTTTGCTTATGGATTCTATTATCCACATGACATTGATCTTGAAGCATCCGTGTGAGCATATCGGACAAGACATTCCTTTGCCACTGAATGTGCAGTACTCGCTGTCCGCCATGAACTTTTGGATATTCTCATCGCTGTGGTCTTCAATCAGTGACTTTGCCCAGAATTCTATCTTTTCTTCGATTTTCATTTTTCTTTCTTTTCTCTTGCGTGCAAGTGCAAGTAACCGATGTCAGTCTGTCTTTCTTGAGCATCAGGAGCAACAGACCAATCTTGCAGTATCTCAATAGAGTCGTATTCGTATGGGCGAGGAAATTCCATCTTCTCAATCATCTTCGTGAACACATCTTCGCCTTTGCAAGCGATCTCAGGTCTGCGTTCCTCGAGAACCGACAGGTCGTCTACCTCGAGGTAGATCACTCGGACAACCGGATTGTACCGCTTGATTGACTGCAAGAATTCCTTGCGGTATTTCTCGCGTGAGTTCATGTTGTCGTAGACGAACGACATCTTGTGCTCGCAGAAGTACTTCACCAGTTCAGCAGATTTCTTGCTGACTTCATCTTCCTGTTCAGGCGTCCCCATGAACTTGACGCCGGTCGGTGTCATTCCCAGACTTTCGCGTATGATGTCGCGAGATATCACAGGCAACTCAGGAACATTCTCCTTTGCCCAGGTCGACTTTCCGCTGCCAGGCAAGCCACACATCACATACACAGTGAACGCAGCGAAGTTCTTCATCGGTTCGACAGCGTGGAACCAGTGTGTCTCCAGTACGTTCTCAATCTTGCGAACCATATTCTCAGCTGAACCGGACAATTCAGCCGGTTTGATGCTTCCGCGGTCGTCAGCAAGGAACATCGAATATAGAACATCTATATGCACGAACAACCACGGCGACAACTGGGACAATTTCGATGCGAGCTTGCGGTCTGAGATGTCCGATGAGCAGTACAAGTCGTGCCAACGGACGACCTCACATATGCGCTCACGCCAGACGATGTCCATGTTCCACAGGATCTTTCTGCACAGTTTCTCACTGATTGCAGGATGGCCGTTCGACAGCAGCTTTCCTTCCTCGTTGTTTGCGCAGT
>JAEEGL011164478.1_pt1 | contig 20504 bp, 16 predicted proteins | sample 9134231 | NCBI WGS metagenome assembly JAEEGL01 (sample SAMN16246548, study PRJNA631951) | gut metagenome | biome: gut microbiome; feature: rumen; material: fiber-attached | host: Bos | place: Iran: Karaj | collected 2018-10
CTCGAAGGCTATCCGATTGAGCTCTACACCCGTGCGGATTCGCAGAACTTCCGCCTGATGCTCCACAATTATATTGAGTATAACGAAAACGGCGGTTATCCGGACATTTCGGTGAATTCCTACCCGGATTCCACGAAGCTGCAGGGGCTGCTGGCGTTCTGCCTTAAAGAGGCTTCATTCCGCAACGCTTTTGCAGATTATTGTAAAAAGCTCGCAACGGAGATCTGGCCTGCCGATGAGCTCGAGGCGTTGATCGTTTCTTCGTACAATACCCTTAAGCCCGAGATGCGCAATTATATGAATAAGCAGTATTTTGGCGGCTGGAAGTTCAGCATAACCACCACGCTCAAAGATTGGGAGGAAGCGTCAATATCCGGTCCCGATTCTTTCGTGGCATGGGCAAAAGCGCGCACCGGCGCAGACGGTGAGTTTATGAAGCAGGTCAACGAGTTAATGGCAAAGTTTTAATTAATATAGTGTTTCGAATCAACGATACCCGCCGGAGCTGTTACAAAAAATAAATCCGGCGGGTATATTTTTATTATTCGTGCTTTCAGCCTTTATTATTAGCCTATAAGCGTGTAATAATGGCGTATATTCAGATCCTCCGGCATATCCAGCCCGTGGGATCCGCAGCTGCCGTCTATTTCGTGGCACCCGTGATCCATGGCAAAGCCTATAAGGGTCCGGTGCTGTTTCCAGCTTTCCTTTATCAGCTCGTAAAAGATCCCGAAGGCAAGTGAATTGGCTCTCAGCTGGCTCAGCGCCTCTACACTTTCAGGTCCGTACTTGTGCATCAGCGTATCGTAGTTTCCGTTGTAAACGGCAATAAAGTCGTATTTGTCCTCGCGGATGAGCCTCGCGGCAACGGCGTCGATCTCTTCGATGGTGTTGCAGATATAGTAATCCATATCCCTTTCCCTGTAGATTTCCGCCATGCTGCAGTCGGTCTCGGCAATGATCGCCGGGCGTTTTCCGGCCCTGATGAGCGCATCAAAGATGCTGTCGATCTTTATTACAGGCTTTTCGTATCTTCTTATGCCGTGGACTTCGGGCTGAGCCCCCGTGTACATTGTCCCGAAGCAAACGGGTGTCACTGAGGGCATAACGGAAAGGAGCGGTACCTGGATCTCACAGCGTCTTGAAACCGGCTCAAGGAGGAGCGGATATTTTTCGGCGATCCACTGAGCGATAGCATCGGGGTTGAACATAAATATTCTGTCCGCTTTCCCGCCATTTAGCTTTTCGTCAATATATTTTTTTATTGTTTCGTTTGGTTTTGCACAGTGTTCCGGCGGTTCGATCCCCATTGCGTAACACAGCGCGGCACAAACGGTATCGAGAGAGACTTTGTTGTATTCCATTATTTATTGCTCCTTTTTTTCGTACGCTTCAAATACGAGCGATTCCCAGCCGTACCGGTAGCCTTTGAACGTTCTGCCGCCCAGCTCGGTATCAGCATGAAAATATGCATCAAATATCTTGCCCGCGGCCGGAGAGGCGTTGCTGCCGGAAGAACCGTGCTCAATAAGCACCGAAACGGCGATCTCGGGATTCGTTGACGGTCCGTAACAAATAAATACCGAGTGCGAACTTTGTCCGAACGCTTCCATTCCGGTCTCCGGCGTACCTGTTTTTGCACAAACGAACCCTTCCGGAAAACTTTTGAACGCGGCGGAAACATTTGCGCTCTGCTTCACCATCTCTGTCATGCCTTCTTTAACAAGCCCGAGCGCCCAGGCACTCGCTCCGGTATGCGTTTTGGTGTTGTTCACCTCTTCGTCTGTATAGACGATCTCCCCCGACGGCGTTAAAACCTTCGCCAGAACGTGCGGCGTATTTATGTACCCGCCGTTTGAAAGCGCCGCGGCGTAATTGCTCAGCTGCAGCGGTGTAAACAGCGTATAAAGCTGCCCGATCGACGACTGCGCCGTATCCGAATCGCTCCAGACATGGTAAATATCGCGCTCACGGAGCTTCATTGTCGCAGGATTGCTGCGATATCCGGCATATTCGGCGATCTCGATCCCGGTTTTTTCTCCGAGCCCGAACGCCTTCGCCCAGAAATCGATATTGTCGATCCCCGTATTCACCCCAACGGTATAGTAGAACACATTGCACGACTTGGCCAGTGCGGTGATCAGCGAAACCTCTCCGTGCCTGCTTAGGCAGGAATGTATTCTCCCGCTTATTGTCATACGCTTCTGGCAGTCAACGACAGTTTTGGAAGTGATCGTCCCGCTTTCGAGGGCGGCGATCGAGATCAGCGGCTTTATCGTTGACCCGATCGGATAAAGGCCCTGCGTGGCACGGTTAAGCGACGGAGCGGAAGGGTCGCGGAACAGGTCAATGATTGCCTGCTGCGCCGCGGTATCGGTCGACGGGGCAACGAATATATTGTTGTCGTAATACGGGTAGCTCGCCATCGCCAGCACCTCGCCCGTCCTGACGTTTTCCACGACTGCTGAAGCTGCGTTCGCGTCTCCGAAATTTTTAACGTCGTCCTTCATTGAAACGATATCCGCGATCGTCTCCTCCAGGATCTGCATCGTCTTGCTCTGAAGCGAATAATCGATCGTAAGATATACGTCGTTCCCGGCTACGGGCGGCGTATACGACAGCGTCTTTATAACACCCGACTGATCGCGGTAAACGACCTTCGTGCCGTTTACGCCCTTCAAATACTCCTCGGCAGCTTTTTCAACTCCCGTTTTACCTATGATATCGTCGCGCGAATAACCCTTGTCCCTGAGCGCTTCGTACTCTTCCTGACTGATCGCGTGTACGTACCCTATTATGTGGCTCGCATAAGCGTCATCTACGTAGACTCTGTAATACACTTCTTCGGTGGAAATGCCCGGAAACTCGTAACTGTGCGCCGTCAGGTATTCCATCGTTTCTTTGCACGCATCCGTCGAAAGCTCCATCGGCGTCAATGAACTCAGCCCGTACGAGAACGTCGCGTACCTAATGATCATAATCTTGTAAGCCTGCTCGTCGGTATATTCGTCGGACAATTTAAAAATCGTTTTGCGCAGGTAGTTGAATGCGTCGCGGGCGCTCAGGATCCCGTCTCTGTCGGATTTCTTCTGCCCGCTTACGAGCGTGTTGATCCAGTTGCTCCTTGCGTTTTCCTTATCCTCTCCCGCAAGCGAAGAGCCCCATTCCAGCTCGGGCGTGATATAGCGGCGAAGATAATTCGTATACGTGTCATTCCCGCGCTCGAACAGCTCGATCAGCCGCAGATACATATCGTCACGGAACGCCTGATCGTCGGGAGTATTTACCATATTAACTTTATATGACGTGCGCGTCGTGGCAAGCAGCACGCCGTTGCAGTCGTATATATTTCCCCTGCGCGCCTTTACCGTCAGCTCCGCCGTCGTCAATACCGTTTCCGCCGCTTTCTGCTTATACTCTTCCCCGTTGACGATCTGCATGTTGTAAAGCCGCCAGATGAGCACGCCGACAATACCCGCAACGAGCAGCCCTACGTACGTTGCCCTGCTCTTGAAGATGCTTTTCAAATAATCTTTAAATCCTCTGAATTCAACGTCATTACGCATTGTCGATCACATTGCCTCTCCCGCTGTTATACAGTATGTCCGGCTTCGGCCTGCGGATCCGCAGCACCAGCAGCATGATCAGATAGAAAACCGCGGCTACGACGATATTGTACGCGCTGCCGGGCAATATGCGTGTCACAAAATGTTTCGCATATCCGTAATTGTACAGCGCTCCGCCGCCGTCAATATAAACAGCTATGAATCTTATCATCAGGCTCTCGATGATCTCATACGCTAAAAACAGCGGCGGCAATGCGGCCAGTCCCAGAAATCTGTTTTTTTCAAAGAGCCTTCCGGCTGTGAGCGAACTTATCCAGCAGAACGTCAGATACAGAAACGCGTATATTCCCACGTACCTGCCGTAAACGATATCCATATACAGCCCGGCGGCAAATCCCGCTATTCCGGCGTGCAGATAATTCAGCCTGCATGACAACACGACCATAAAGCACAGCACAAGTTCCGGCTTGCACTGCGCGATCTTAAGCCTGTCAAAAAAGCCTGCCTGTATCAGTCCGAGAGAGACTACGGCGAGCGCGATCAAAACGCCTTTTATTATTTTGCGCAAGTTCATGCCCCTTCATCCTCCCCGCCGGAAGTTCTCAAAAGCACCGTGACAGAAGTCAGCGAAGTAAAATTAACGTCGGATACTACCGTCGCGTATCTGTTCCCGTCCTCATCTACCCTCACTTCTGAAACTACTCCCACCGTTAAGCCGGCCGGATAAACGTCGCCGCTGTCCGCGGTTATTATAACGTCACCGACGTATATTGCCGCATTTTTAGCTATCCTGTCCGCGACAAGTCCCGCAGTAAAGTTTTCGTTTGTCGTGCCGCTCACGCGCAAAAGCTCGTCGTTTCTCTTGATCCTGCACATCAGTTCACTGCGTTCATCCACTATGCAGCGCACCTTGGAACTGTTATATCCGGCATTATAGACGAGGCCGACGAGACCGTAAGACGTCATCACTACAGTTCCGTTTTTTACGCCGTCCTTCGTTCCGACGTCGATCGTAAATTCGTTGAACCAATCCGTGATGTCCTTTGTTATTACAGACGCGCGCAGAAGTGTGTAGTCGGAAACAATTTCTTTTACCCCGAGGAGTCTTTCAAGTTCCTCGTTTTTGCCAACCAGCGGCTCAAGTTCCGCGTTTCTCTGGCGCAAAGCATCGTTTTCCTCGATCAGCCTGTCGATTTCGGCTTTTATCGCCTTATTCTCACGCATCACTGAAAAGCGCTGCGAAATATTGTCCCCGAGGCGCGTGACCGCTCTCTGGAGCGACCTTACCGGAGTGCCCAGAACGCGAAAAGCGCCGTTCAGCCTGTCCGACGTGGTCGAAATAACCACGAGCGCCAGGCTGGCTACGGTAAGCACTATCAATATGAACACTGCTATCTTATTTTTTCGCGACATATCCGCTCCGATAATCGATCTGCAGCTGCCGGTAAACCTGTTTCGGCACCGCGCGCAGCATGCACCTGTGTTATTGCGTCATACACCCATATTTCTGTTTCTGTAAATCAATCTGCGCAGCGCTGCGTCCGACAGACATTTTCCTGCACCGAGCGCCACACAGTCCAGAGGATTTTCCGCTATTGTCACAGGAATACCTGTTTCTATCTTTATCCTGCGGTCAAATCCGCTCAGAAGCGCGCCTCCTCCGGTAAGCATTATCCCTCTGTCCATAACGTCGGCGGCAAGCTCCGGCGGCGTTTCTTCCAGCGATTCTTTTATGGCGGAAATAATGGTATTTACCGGCTCCGCGATCGCTTCTCCCACTTCTGAAGACGTTATTTTAATGTTTTTGGGCAGCCCCGTCTTAAGATCCCGCCCCTTTATCTCCATATATTCTTCCTGCGGTTTGGGATAGGCGGCGCCTATAGTACATTTGATTTCTTCGGCCGTAAGTTCGCCGATCAGCAAGCTTCTTTCGCGCTTAACGTAATTAACGATCGCTTCGTCCAGCGCGTCTCCGGCGGCTCTTATGGATTTGCAGAGCACGACTCCGCCCGCGGACAATACAGCGACTTCGGCAGTGCCTCCGCCGATGTCAACGACCATACTCCCGTTTGATTCTTTGAGGTCAATACCGGCTCCGATCGCTGCCAGCACCGGCTCCTCAAACAATATCGGATGTCTTTTTGCCCCCGCTTTTTCGGCAGCCTGTTCCACAGCCATATACTCCACTTCGGTCACGCCCGACGGAACGCTGATGATAATATTCGACTTACCCACTCCGGCCGCCGACTGTGCCTTTTTCAGCACGTAGCGTATGAGCTTCTCGGCCATATCATAATCGGCGATCACGCCGTCTCTTATGGGCCGGACGGATATTATGCTGGCCGGCGTACGCCCGAGCATCTTTTTAGCCGGACTGCCCACCGCCAGAACTTCTCCCGTGTGCCTGTTTACGGCGACAACGGAAGGTTCGCGTATCACTATCCCTTTTCCTTTAAGATAGACCAGTATATTGGCTGTGCCTAGATCGATACCAATGTCTCTTGCCACTTTTATCCTGCCCTTTCGGTTGCTCCTGCTATTTTCATCATGTCTCCGCTCTCAAAGAAGCTGTAATAATTATTGTCCCCGAAGATCAAATGATCGGCTACTGTTATTCCGAGGAGCTTCCCGGCGCGGAAGATCCTGCTCGTTAATGCATAATCTTCGGGACTCGGACTGCAGTCTCCCGTAGGATGATTGTGCATAAGCACTATCGACCTGGCCCTTCCTTCGATTGCTGCGTAAAAAATGTCCGACGGATCGACAGCCGCTTTGTTCGCCGTACCGACCGAGACCGTCACGTCCCTTATAATGCGCGATCTTGTGTCCAGCAGCACGACCTTTACCTGCTCCTGCACCGATTTCATTTCTTCCATATAGAGCAGTACCAGGTCGTTAACGTTTTTTATCTGCTCTCTGCTTATGCGCTTTTCTTTCAGTTCACGTTTTCCGAGCTCGAACGCGGATCTCAGGACGATCGCCTTTACCTTTCCGACGCCTTTTACTTCGGACAATTTTTCTCTGCTCGCCGCTGCGATGCCTCGAAGGCCTCCGAACTGTTTCATCATTGCGGCGGCAACTTCCAGCGCTGTCCGTTCTTTCGTTCCGCTCCTTAGCAGGATCGCCAGAAGTTCGGTCTCGGACAATCTTTCTTCGCCCAGCGCTTCCGCCCGCTCGTAAGGCCTTATCTCTTCCGGCAGAAGTCGCATCGTTGCCCTGTTTACGTTCTCCGGCTGCGCTCCGTTTTCAGCCGCTTCAGGCCCGTTTTTTTCTTTACTTTCTCTTATCTCTTTCATTTTCCCCTCCGGATCTGACCGTCCGGCGGAGTCCCCCTGTTCCCGGAAGCTCCGGGCAGAAAGAGTATACAATTTTTTGCTCTAAAACTCAAGGCGCGGCCGGAATTTTACCGCCATTTCCGGGTTTTCCGGATATTCCCGAATTTTTCCGGATATTCCCGAACTTTTCCGGATATTTCCGAACTTTTCCGGACATTTCCGGCGCCGTCATCATCAGAACAATCCGGAAATAATGCCGTCCGAGCTTACGTCTATCTTTTCAGCCGCCGGAACTTTAGGAAGTCCGGGCATGGTCATAATATCTCCGGTAAGCGCGACAATAAATCCGGCTCCGGCAGATACTTTCACGTTCCTTACCGTCACCGTAAAATCTTCCGGCGCTCCGAGCTTCGCGGGATCATCACTGAAGCTGTACTGTGTCTTTGCCATACATACAGGAAGCTTGCCGTATCCGAGCTCTTCGAGACGGTCTATCTGCTTCTTCGCGTTAGCAAGGAACGCAACGTCCTTTCCGCCGTAAACTTTTTGCACGATCGCGGTGATTTTATTGACGATCGAATCTTCCAGCTCGTACGAGAACGTGAATTTTTCATCACTGCCCTGCTCGCATAACCGAACGACTTCGCGGGCCAGCGCCTCGCCGCCCTTGCCGCCTTCCGCCCAGACGGTCGAAAGTACGGTATTCACGCCAAGCGCACGGCACTTTTCAATAATAAAGTTGATCTCGTTGTCCGTATCGGTCGGGAAACGGTTTACGGCAACGACGCACGGGCGGTGATATACGTTTCTTATGTTTGAAACGTGTCTGAGCAGGTTCGGTATGCCTTTTTCAAGCGCATTCAGATCTTCTGCAGCCAGATCGGTCTTGGGCTTTCCTCCGTGCATCTTAAGCGCGCGAACGGTCGCAACTACTACGACGGCGTCAGGTGTGAGCCCGGCTTCGCGGCATTTGATGTCAAGAAACTTTTCCGCACCGAGATCTGCGCCGAATCCGGCTTCGGTAACGGTATATTCACCCATCTTGAGCGCCGTTCTGGTGGCAATTACGGAGTTACAGCCGTGGGCAATATTAGCAAACGGTCCGCCGTGTACGAACGCGGGCGTGCCTTCGAGCGTCTGCACGAGGTTCGGCTTAAGCGCATCCTTAAGCAGCGCCGTCATTGCCCCAACCGCTTTGAGTTCCGCGGCTGTCACCGGCCGGTCGTCGTAAGTGTAGCCGACAATTATCCGCCCGAGCCTGAGCTTCAGATCGTCTATTGACTCCGCGAGGCAGAACACGGCCATAATTTCGCTGGCAACGGTGATGTCATACCCGTCTTCGCGCGCAAATCCGTTTGCCTTTCCGCCGAGCCCGTCCACAATATTCCTGAGCTGCCTGTCGTTCATGTCCACGCAACGCCGCCAAGTGATCTTGCGCGGGTCGATCCCGAGCGCATTTCCCTGATGTATATGGTTATCGAGCATTGCCGCCAGGAGGTTGTTCGCCGCTCCGATCGCATGAAAATCGCCCGTAAAGTGCAGATTTATATCTTCCATCGGCACTACCTGCGCATATCCGCCGCCCGCAGCGCCGCCTTTAACCCCGAACACCGGTCCGAGCGACGGCTCTCTCAAAGCGACCGTCACTTTTTTTCCAATGCGCGAAAGTCCGTCGGAAAGCCCTATCGTCGTCGTAGTCTTTCCCTCTCCCGCAGGCGTCGGCGTTATCGCCGTAACGAGCACAAGTTTTCCGTCCTTATTCCTGTTTTCTCTCAAATAAGCCAGGTCGATCTTTGCCTTATACTTTCCGTAAGGCTCGATATAATCCGCCGGAATGCCCGCTTTCTCCGCAATTTCATAAATCGGTTTCATTTTGCACTGCTGCGCAATTTCGATGTCGCTTAAAAATGCCATTTTGCTTCCTCCTGTATATATGCTTCTGTCTGTTTTCACCCGTTTACAGTCTTACCATCTGTTTTTTGCTTTCATCACTGCTTTTTGCTTTGTTCGCGCCGCCAGTAAAACAGATACTGCTGCGCAAATCCGCCGTATTTCGGAAAGTGTGTTTTCACAAACTCCGTGATCAGCGGCAGCGGCGGATCCGTTCCTTCCGGAATGTCCGGAAAATACAGTTCGTGCATCAGCCTTTTTACCCAAACGTCCACAGGGAACGCGTCCAGGTCCCTGCCCGTAAATAAATTCACGCATGCTGCGACTTTCGGTCCGACGCCCGGATAACTTTCGGGCTCGCTGATATCGCCCCCGAGGTCAATATATCTTTTCGCCGCGGCGGCAATATACGGTGATCTGTACCCTGCGTGGCACACTTCCGATATCTCTTCCGGCTCGGCGGCGGCAAGTTTTTCAGGTTCCGGAAACGCATACAGCGCTTTTCCGCTGTCCTCATCTATCCCGATCTGCTCACCGTACCGCTCGCTCAGGACCTCGATGCACTTGCTTATGCGCGGAATGTTGTTGTTCGCCGAAATAATAAACGAAATAAGCGTTTCAAACGGTTCCTGGCGAAGAAGCCTGATCCCGCGCCCGAAAGCCGTTGCCTCCGCGAGATATCCGTCGATCCCGGAAAGATACCCCCGGATCCCGGCATAATCGGTGCCCAGGTCAAAATAATTGCCCCACTCCTGCAAAAACGCTTCCGCTCCGTCGCCGCAGACAGTCACAGTTCCGCGCTGCCGGTCGGACTTCAGCTTGAGCTGTTTTTTGCGGGCAATCCCTTTCCACCATTCACCTTCCTGTTTCCAGCGAAAACATTGACCGCACGTAAATATCCGCCGGCAGTCAAAGTCGTCAATACTGAAAGTCGCGGTCTCAGTTCTCGCCAATTTCACGTACCCCCGTCATTTTACGCATGCCGCGCGGCAGCGCGTCCCTGGAATTTTTCCACGGTTCCTGTGTGTATCTGTAATCAAACTTTTTAGTAAACCAGTTGACCTCGTCCTGAATGCGGGAAAGGTTCTCAAGCTGCTGAGGCACGAGCGACGATAAAAGTTCGTCCTGCTTTCCGGGAGAAAGCATTTTCCCCGCTTTTTCACACAAAACTTCAAAATGCTTCATGCAGTACCCCTGGCCCGCGTCAACCTTCTCCCGAAACTCTTTCTGAGAAAAATACAGGTAAAAGATCACGTCGATGTATCTCTCCATCGTTCTTTCGAGATCCTGGCAGATGCAGCACGTTTCGCTGTGTTTTTTCCAATAGTCGCATATTCCCTGCGCAGCCCGCACGCTGTCTTTACCTTTTCCCTTACCGCCGAACAGCGATCTGCGGCCTTCATCCGCTTTAGGCTTTTCTCCGGCGATTTTTCTCAGTCTCGCGATCTGCTCCGTCATATATGTGTCAAGAATAAGTCCGAGCCCCAGCCGGTTCGTCTGCGTTTTATACATCATTCCGAAATGTTTTCCGCAAAAACCGGTATCATTGGTCGCGATCCTGTTCTCAGGCTCCATCAGTGAGGGGCCAAGATAATAATTAACTCTGTCGTTTTCGAATCGTGCCTCGAGCGCGCAGAGCGGACATTCGCACGGCGTCTCGTACACCTCGGTGACCGGGATCGTATATATAGTGTCCTTCATTATTTTGCCTCCCTTATAACAGTCACGCCGGAATTGAAAGTATTTTGCGCCACCGCTGCGGTTCCGGTGCCCTGCGTCTTTTTCATAACAATATTTTTTGCAGTCAGAATGACCGCTACGGAATTAAGCGAAGTATACTTTTCTATTTCTTCCGCGATCTCTTTGCGAAGTCTGGAAAAAACCTGCGGGAGAGGATAGCCGTAATACAGCACGATATCCATCTCGATACGTATTCCGTCCTCCGCTTTATCCGCTCTGAACCTGGTAATTCGCGAAACCGCCTCGTTTTTCTTCGCGGCGTGCTCGGCCAGCTGGTAGATCGTATAATCCGAGATCGTAAAGCGGCCCAGATAGCTGTACGTGGGGCGGATAACGGATTTCTCCCCCATATTTTCGTAACTTCCGGCGCCTCTTCTCCTTAAAATGTTGAGCGGGTCAAGCATTACCCCTGAAAAGTCTTTTTTCAGTTCCATCGTCGGTACGGGGACAACGTGTTTTCCTTCCATTCTGCGCGTGTTGAGCGCCTGCTGGATCTCGTACGGGCTGGAAATATCCTGAATGTATATCGTCTCGTCAATATCCCCGAGCCCGAGCCTGTTTGCTATCCTCTGCACCATCGCATCCGAGGTGCCCAGAATGAGCACCTTTTCCGCGTTGTTTTCTTTAAGAGCACTTTTCAATTCAAATGCATGCGCGTCTTCTGTCAATACTGCCGTCCGGATCGCAGCGACTTTGGTCTTTTCCGCCTTGGCAGACTTTCCCGCCAGCACGGAATTGCCCTTGATAAGCAGTCCGTCGTCGATCACAAAATCGATATTATGTTCTTTGGCGACCCACAGCGACCGGTGACTTTTTCCCGTACCGCTTGCGCCTACCAGCGCGCAAACATACATCTTTACTCAGCCTCAGTTATTATCTTCTTCCTGAACAACCTCTTCTTCGCCGCCGTCTGCAGAAAGATCTTCTTCAACTCCGATGTCCGGGATCACATCTTCCCCTTCTATCGTCTCCGGCGCAGCACTTTCTTCGCCTTCGTCATAAGAAGTAGCGTCACAGCTCGTAATATAATTATCCGCAGAAGCCTTCATAAGCGTTACGCCCCTGGCCGTCCTGCCGAAGATGCTTATATCTTTTGCATGGACCCTTATGATCGTGCCGTTGTTCGTGATCATCATAATATCGTTGTCATCCGTTACCATAAGAAGTCCGACCAGCGCACCTGTCTTATCCGTCTTCTTATAAGTGATAACGCCCTTGCCGCCGCGGCTCTGCTTTCTGTAATCTTCAACGTTTCCGCGCTTTCCGAAGCCGAATTCGCTTATGATGAGCGGTGTCGCGCCTTCGCTGCATACGTCAAAACCGATCACGTAATCATTTTCTTTAAGCGTCATACCCTTTACGCCCATCGACGCTCTGCCGGTCTCGCGCACGTCGTCAATAGAGAATCTTATCGACATTCCGTTCCGCGTAACCATCATCACGTCTTCGTCGTTTGCGAGCCGCACGTTGATGAGTTCATCGTCATCGCGCAGATCGATGGCAATGATTCCCGAAGCCCTTACGTTTGCGTACGCGGACAATGCAGTTTTCTTTACTATTCCGTTCTTTGTTCCGAAGAGCAGGTATTTCGCGTCTTCAAACGACTTGATCGCTATGAGCGAGGCAACTTTTTCTCCCTCCGTCAGCCGCAGAAGATTGACCACCGCCGTACCCTTCGCCGTCCTTCCGGCATCCGGGATCTGATACCCTTTAAGCGAGTACATGCGGCCCTTGTCCGTAATAAACAGCAGCGTATCGTGCGACGACGTTATCATCAGCTGTTTTACGAAATCTTCTTCGCGCGTTCCGGCGCCGGTGATTCCTTTTCCGCCTCTGTGCTGCGCGCGGTAGGTGTCAGCGGACGTTCTCTTAATATAGCCAAGGTGAGTAAGCGTTATGGCAATATCGTGCTCGTTTATAAGGTCTTCGAGATCGATCTCTCCTTCAAACGGCAGGATTCGGGTCCTGCGCTCATCCGCATACTGTGCTTTCACGGCCAGAAGTTCGTCTTTTACAACGCCCATCAGCTTGTTTTCGTCTTCCAGCAGACTGCGGAAGTATGCGATCTCTTCCATTTTCGCGTTATATTCTTCCAGAACCTTGCTGCGCTCTATTCCGGTTAAGCGTCCCAAACGCATATCTACTATGTACTGCGCCTGTCTTTCGGTAAAATCGAAGCGCTCCATCAGCCCCGCTTTAGCGTCAGGCTCTGTGCGGGACTCGCGGATGATGCGGATCACTTCGTCGATATTGTCAAGGGCTTTGAGCGTGCCTTCCAATATGTGTGCGCGGTCAAGGTCTTTATCCAGATCGAACTGCGTTCTTCTGCGTACGACCGATTCCTGATGCGCGAGATAGTATTCAAGCGCCTCTTTAAGGTTAACGACTTTCGGCTGGTACGTGCCGTCTTCGCCCGGAACGCAGGTAAGCATGTTCACGCTGAACGCAGATTCGAGTTCGGTATATTTATACAGCTGATTGAGCAGAACGTTCGCGTTAGCGTCTTTTTTAAGCTCAATAACGATCCTTATGCCGGCCTTGCTGTACTCGTCGCGGAGTCCGCTGATGGCATCAACTCTCTTATCCTTTACAAGTTCGGCGATGCGGGCAACGAGGTTCGCATTATTTACCATATATGGAAGTTCGGAAACGATTATCTGCTGGCGACCGTTTGGCAGCTCTTCTATCTCGCATTGCGCGCGGACAATGATCCTGCCTTTTCCCGTCAGATAAGCTTCTCTGATCCCCTGCTTTCCCATAATATTTGCCGCAGTGGGGAAGTCCGGACCCTTTATATATTGCATGAGTTCGTCAATGGAAATGTCGCGGTTCTCGATCAGCGCGACGACGCCGTCGATAACTTCGCCCAGATTATGCGGCGGGATGTTCGTCGCCATACCTACGGCGATACCGGAAGAGCCGTTGACCAGCAGGTTCGGGAATCTCGAGGGCAGTACCACCGGTTCCATTTCGTGCTCGTCGAAGTTCGGCTTGAAATCAACGGTGTTTTTATTGATATCCGCCACCATTTCGAGCGCGATCTTAGTAAGTCTCGCCTCGGTGTAACGCATTGCCGCCGGAGGGTCGTTATCGCGGGAACCGAAGTTTCCGTTTCCGTCTACCAGCACCGCTCTCATCGAGAAGTCCTGGGCCAGCCTTACGAGGGCATCATATATGGCGGCATCTCCGTGAGGGTGATATTTACCCATAACCACACCGACCGTGGTAGCGCACTTTCTGTAAGACTTATCCGGCGTATAGCCTTCCTCAAACATCGTATAAATAATGCGCCTGTGAACAGGTTTAAGACCGTCTCTTACGTCTGGAACGGCCCGGTCAACGATGACGCTCATCGCGTATTCGATGAAGGACTGCTTCATTTCCTTCTCTATTTCTCTCGGAACTACTCTGTGTTCCTTTCGAAACGCATCGGAATTCTCGCCGGGTCTGTTTTCCACTTCTTTTTTCATTGCAAATGAACTCTCCTTGTCTGGAAATTTACCTGCTGATTATACCATTTTTGACTGCTTTTTGACAATGCTTTTTATGCCCGCTTCGGACAATTATTTTTGGGCTGTTCGTTAAAAACCGGCTCGCGGCCCTTTTTAGCGCGCTTTACTGCGCTTTTCGACAGAGGGTCGAAAAAAATAGCAAAATCGCTTTTTCGGCCCAATAACGCGGTTTTTAAAAGTTTTTGATTTTGTTCAATTAGCCCGGCCCTTACGCAGCCTCTCTTTTCTCCTCATCCTGCCGGCCCTGCCGCACGCTACTTAAAACGCTGACTCCGCTCTTCAAAGACACCTCGTTTTCCGCTCTGGGAACTTTAATGACGATCTCAACGTTCTTATCTGTATTCCGTTGTCCTGCGATCACCCGAAGGCCGCTTTTGCTTGTTATTTCGACAAGTTCCTTTACTGCTCTGATGAGCAATCGCAGGCGCTCGGCATTGACCTCCGGATCTAACTGCGCTGCAGTAGCGTTTTCTTTTATCTTATCCTGCTCTTTTTTGAACCGTTCGGTCAATCTCACGTAATTTTTTGACATATTTTGATTTGCCGCCTCCAAAAGCTCTTTGATCCGCGCTTCCGTTTCTTCTGCGCTGAGCTGTTTTTCCAGCGTAAGATCCACGATCAGTCTCTGCAGCTTCTCGTCGTCAATTTTCAGTATCGCTCTGGCGTGCCTTTCCGTTAATTTTCCTTCTGTAATCTTCTTTCGCACGGCGGGAGGCATTTTGATCAGGCGCAGTTTATTGCTTATATATGACTGACTTTTTCCGATCCGCTCTGCCAGCGCTTTTTGCGTATATGCGCCGCTGTCGATCATCTTTTTAAAGTAATCCCCTTCTTCAAAAAAGTTGAGGATCCCTTCCATTTCGCTGATGATGCTGAGCATAGTTTCCTGCTCGTCATCCTGGCTGCAGATGATCGCAGGTATTTCTTTAAGGCCTGCCCGTATCGAAGCTGCAAACCGCTGTTTCCCGGCGATTATATCGTATTTTCCTCTTTTGGTTTTTATTACGCATACCGGTGTAACGGTCCCGGTTTTTTCGATCGATTTGATAAGCGCGCGGAATTTTTTCCCGGTCTCTCCGAAAGAAATGTTTCCGCATCTTATCGCTTTTACGGGGATCTTTATAACTTCCCCCGGATCTATGCTTTCTTCTTTTGTATTCAGAACACTATACTTTTTCATAACACGTCCTCCAGTTCATGTATTCTGTTTGTATTTGTCTGCGGCAGGGCGGTACCTTCCCTTCCGCGTTCAGACTGTACGTCCGACTGTCTGCAGGTGTCTTTTATACTACGCCCAAAAGAAAAAATAAACATAAAAATCTCGACAAAAATCGACAGATTCTGACATTATTCGACACGTTTTTATGTTTTTTGGCGTATTAGATGCGATGCTTCGCAAGAGATAAAAAAAGTGCCCCGGGGGGCACCGAAAAATTTTATGCTTTAACTTTTTAAAGCGGCGCTTTTGCGGGAAGCCCTGCTTTTCTCGGATACCTGGACGGCGCCGGAGCGATTTTGGCAACGCAAATGATCCGCCTCTTAAGCGTCTCCTCCGTCCCGAGCTCAAACGAATCATCAGACACCAGCCTGCCGTTAAGCTCTTTGATTGCCCGCGAAGCATCCTCCTCCGCCGGGCCCTTCATCGCTATGAATTGACCGCCGTTTTTAACGAGCGGCAGACAGTATTCGACAAGGATATTCATCGGAGCCACCGCTCTTGCCACGGCCACGTCGAACCGCTCGCGGTATTGTCCGCTCCGCCCTGCGTCTTCCGCTCTTGCATGCACGGTCCTGATTCCTTTGAGTCCGAGCTCTTTTATGACCGTATCGAGAAAATTCAGGCGCTTTTTTAGTGAATCTAACAGTGTAACGTCGAGTTCCGGCCGCATTATTTTAAGCGGGATCCCCGGAAAACCGGCTCCGGTTCCTACGTCGATAAGCGATATTCCGGATTTTTCCGGTTTTTCCGGATCATTACCGGTTTTTCCGGATTTTTCCGGATTTTTCCGTGCGTCGATCATGCGGTCAATATACGGCAGCACGCTCAGGCTGTCTGCAAAATGCCTGAGTGCGACTTCGTCAGGGTCAATTATTGCCGTCAGGTTCATTACTTTGTTCCATTCGGCCAGAAGTTCGTAATATTTTTCGAATTTTTCCGCCTGCTCCGGCGTAAGTTCGGGAGAAATAACAGCTGTATTCAGCATACTTCACCCTCCCCGGCGTCCTTTTGCGCTTCCGATGCGCAGTTTTCTGCCTCAGAGCTGTACTTTTTAAGATAGATCATGAGCGCGGCAATATCCGCCGGGGACACTCCTGTGATCCTCATTGCCTGGCCAATCGATGCGGGCCTGATTTTCCCGAGTTTTTCGCGCGCTTCATTGCTTATGCTCGGTACTTTTAAGTAATCGATCTCCGCCGGGATCCTCTGCCTTTCGCGCTTTCTGAACTGCTCCACCTGCAGAAGCTCGCGCTGGATATAGCCGCTGTACTTGACAACGATCTCTACCTGCTCCGCCTCGACGGGCGTAAGTTCATTGACCTCCGCCATGTCCGGAAACATCTTTTTCAGCTCGTTAAGGGTTATTTCGGGGCGTCTTAGCAGATCTGCCGCGCTCGCACCCGCATGAAGCTCCGCGCTCCCGATATCCGCAAGCAGCAAATTGACCCCGGAAGCCGGACCGATAAACGTTGTCTCCAGCTTTTTTACCGCATCTTCCACGTGCTTTTTCCGCAGAAGAAACCGCTCATACCGCTCGTCCGAAATAAGTCCGATCCTGTGGCCCTTCTCCGTGAGTCTCGCATCGGCGTTGTCCTGCCTTAAAATCAGCCTGTATTCGGCTCGCGACGTCATCATTCTGTACGGTTCTTTCGTCCCGCGCGTCACGAGATCGTCAATAAGCACCCCGATGTACGCTTCGCTGCGGTCAAGTACCAGCGGCTCTTCGCCTCTGAGTTTGAGCGCGGCGTTGATACCGGCTATCAATCCCTGCCCCGCTGCCTCTTCGTACCCTGACGAACCGTTAATCTGTCCGGCACAGAAAAGACCGTCTGCGAGCTTGCTTTCGAGCGACAGTTCCAGTTCGCGCGCGTCTATCGCGTCATACTCGATCGCATACGCAGGCCGCATAACGCTCGCGTTTTCAAGCCCCGCTATACTGTGCACAAAATCGAGCTGCACGTCTTCCGGAAGGCTCGAGGACAATCCCTGGAGATATATTTCTTCTGTTTCGCGCCCGAGCGGCTCTAAAAAGATCTGATGGCGGTCCTTATCCGCAAAACGCATTATTTTATCCTCGATCGAGGGGCAGTACCTCGGTCCTACGCCTTCTATCATACCGTTGAATAGCGGCGATCTGTGCAGGTTCTGCTTAATTATTTCGTGCGTCCTTCCGTTCGTGTGCGTCAGATAACACGGAATCTGCGCGCCGCCTCCTGCGACTCCGCGGACGTCCTGCTTCTCCTCCGGATCAAACTGGAAAGTAAACGGAGGCTCGTCGCCGTACTGGACCTCGGTCTTCGAATAATCCACCGTAAGGCCGTTGACCCTCGGCGGCGTGCCGGTTTTCAGGCGAATTATGGTATGCCCGAGCGCTTTTATGCTCTCAGAAAGGCGGTTAGCCGGAAATTGACCGTCCGGGCCGCTGCTGTACGACGTTTCGCCGACAATTACGCGCCCTTTGAGGTACGTTCCGGTGCAGGCAACGACACATTTGCAGCGGTAAAACGCTCCAAGGTGTGTGACAACGCCGCAAACTTTGTATTTTTTCCCCGTTTCGCCGCCTTCAGGTGCGGGTTCGGTGACGATTTCGACAATTTCTCCCTGCTTGAGCGATAAATTCGGCGTCTTTTCCAGCTCGTGCTTCATATAGATCTGATATTGGCGGCGGTCTATCTGCGCTCTTGGAGAGTATACGGCGGGGCCTTTTCCGCGGTTAAGGAACCGGACCTGAATAGCAGTTGCGTCAGCCGCTCTGCCCATTGTCCCGCCCAGCGCATCTATTTCTCTTACGAGCTGCCCTTTAGCCGTACCTCCGATGCTCGGATTGCACGCCATATTAGCTATCCCGTCGAGTGTTACGGCGAAAACCACAGTTTTAAAGCCCATTTTAGCCGCAGCGAGTGCCGCTTCACAGCCCGCGTGTCCTGCACCTATAACCGCCACGTCGAATTCCCCGAAGCATCTTCTTTCTTTTGTATCTTTATCAACCACGCCAAAAGTTTCGCTCATATTATCGCCCGTCTTATTTACCTAAACAGAATTTGCTGAAAATCATATCGACAACGTCGTCCGTGACGTTGCGCCCCGTTATCTCCCCCAGCGCATTGGCGCAATCCCAGACGTCGTACGCAATGAAATCAAGGGGCCGTTTTTCCTCCGCGCTTAAGATCGCGCGGTCAATAGATAATATTGCCCTGTCGATTAGCGCTTTATGCCTTTCGCCGGTCAATATCGAGCCCCCGTTTCCGGCGCCGTGTTTTTCCAGATATTCACGGATCTTATCAGAAATTGCAGCCGCTCCGCCGTTTTTAACGGAGATGTATAATATTTCTCCAGGGTCTATGCCTGCGTTTGTCAATATTTCGACGTTTTTTGCACCGCCTTCGGAGAAAAAATGCTTTTTATATGCGTTAAGTTCCGCTTCCGTCAGAAGATCGCACTTGTTGACCGCTAAAATTATGTGTTTTTTCGCATCTGAAGCGGAAATCTTGCCAAGCATGGCAATTTCTTCATCAAGATTGCCCGCCGGATCCATCAAAAAGATGACAACGTCCGCGCGCGCCGCTTCGTTCATTGCCCGCTCGACACCTATTTTTTCGACCGGGTCGTCGGCGTCCCTCAGTCCGGCGGTATCGGTCAATATCACGGGATATCCGCCGATCTCCATTCCCTCTTCGAGCGTGTCACGCGTGGTTCCGGGAATGTCCGTGACGATCGCGCGGCCAAAACCTAATAACGCATTTAACAGCGAAGATTTACCGGCGTTCGGCCTTCCGGCGATAGCCACGCGCAATCCTTCGCGCACGATCCTTCCCTGCTCGTAAGTTGCGGCCAGTTCTTTAAGCGCCTCTCCCGTTCCTTTTAGCGACGAAAGCGCTTCTGTAATGATCTGCTCGTCCTCGTCATACTCGGGATAATCTATTGCCACCTCGAGCCGGGCAAGCGTTTCGCCTATCATCCGGGCATGGTGATCGACGAGCGCGCCGAGCTTTCCGGACATCTGGTCCATTGCCGCCCTGCGTGACTCTTCCGTGCGCGCCTGGATCATGTCGGCGACGGCTTCCGCCTGCGTCAGATCTATCCTTCCGTTTAAAAACGCTCTTTTCGTAAATTCTCCCGGTTCCGCCGGACGTACTCCCGCCCTGAACAATATCCCGAGCACGCGGCGCATCACGGCACTGCCCCCGTGAGTGTTGATCTCGACAACGTCTTCCCCCGTATACGACTTCGGTGCGCGCATCACAGACACGAGACATTCGTCAACAAATTCCGGAATCTCGCCGTTGCCCTCTTTTTCGGCTGAAAACATCGCCGGATCATATATGTACCCGTGTTTCAGTGTAAAAGCAGACATACGGACCACCTCGTGTGCGGTCCGTATGCAATATGTTTCGCTGTTTTTTCGCTTTGACGCAAAAATACCGTCTACTGTCCCGATCGCATCAGGACCGCTCACGCGTATGATTCCGATGCCTCCGCTTCCGGGAGGAGTGGAGATCGCGCCTATAGTATCGCCTTTCATAGTCTTTCCTTAAATCAGAACACTTTTACGTAAGGCTTCGGTTTAACGACAACGTATCTGTTGGGTTCCTCTCCCTCACTCTCAGTGATAACGCGAGTGTTATTCTGAAGCGCCGTATGGATTATTCTGCGCTCGGAAGCGGGCATAGCCGCCATAGGAACCGGCTTCTTGAACTTCGCTGCCTTGGACGCAGCTCTGTTAGCCATGCTGATCAAAGTCTGCTCGCGGTGTTTGCGGTAATCGGCCACGTCGATGTGAACGCGCACGTAATCTCCGCCGTCTTTATTAGCTACAACGCCCGCCAGGGTATTTATAGCATAAAGCGTATCGCCGTGCTTTCCGATAAGATATGCCACGTCAGTTCCCGAAATATCCGCTTTTATCACGGTCTGACCGTCTTCTTCTTCCTCGCGGATATAGAATTTAATATCTGAATCGTCAGAATCTTTGCTGGACTCAAGTAAGAGGTCAAGAAATTCGGTCACTCTTCTTATCGGAGAAATGCTTTCGGTAACGCGCACAACGGCATCTCTGCCTCCGACGATACCGAGCACCGCTTTCGCACCGCTGTCAAGGATTTCGACGTCAACGTCTTCCTGATCCAGGCCTAATTCTGTCAATGCCAGTTCAATGGCTTCCTCCACTGTCTTCGCGGTTTTTTCTACGGATCTTGCCATTTCAGACACTTCCTTCCTTCTTCTTTATGTTGAACAGCTTCTTAACGAGGATCGTCTGCAGAATGTTTAAAAGATTGCTGACGGTCCAGTAAAAACCAAGTCC
>JAEEGL015339455.1_pt1 | contig 20504 bp, 17 predicted proteins | sample 9134231 | NCBI WGS metagenome assembly JAEEGL01 (sample SAMN16246548, study PRJNA631951) | gut metagenome | biome: gut microbiome; feature: rumen; material: fiber-attached | host: Bos | place: Iran: Karaj | collected 2018-10
GAATCGGTGTCGCGCTCATCGCCAGCACATGCGGTTCCTCGCCTTTTTTGAAAAATGTCTCCCTCTGGCGTACACCAAAACGGTGTTGTTCGTCCGTTACGACCAGCGCCAGGTCGGCAAACTCTACATCCTCCTGCAAAAGTGCGTGTGTACCGATGATGATATCGATCTCCCCGGCAGCAAGGCGGGCTTTGACATCTTTTTTCTCCTTGGCCGTCATGGAACCCACAAGAAGTTCGATCCTTACCGACGGCTCTTCACATAAAAGCCCCCGAAATGTCTTCAGATGTTGTCCTGCCAGAACCTCCGTCGGTACCATGAGCGCCCCCTGTGCGCCGTTTTTCACAACCTGATAGAGACTTAAGAGAGCCACGATCGTCTTACCGGAGCCGACATCTCCCTGCACCAGACGGTTCATCACGCGGCCGCTCCCCATGTCCTCGAGGATCTCCAGATAAGCCTTTTTCTGTGCTCCCGTCAGTTCAAACGGAAGGGAAGTCTTAAAGTCCTCCACCTCTTTTGACGGCTCGATCCGATGTGTGCTCTCCTTTTCCGTAGCCGAATCCCGAATATGCCGAAGTGCCAATACGTACAAAAACAGTTCATCGAAGACCAAACGTCTCCTGGCCTCTCGCAATTCTTGCTTCTCCGTCGGAAAGTGGATCGACTTCAGAGCATTTTTATAACCGACCAGATTCTGCCGCGTCCGGATCTCGGACGGAAGGTATTCGAGAAGGTCATCGGTTTCCTTCAGTGCCGCCTCCATCGCCTTTGTGATCGCGTTGTTCGTCAGGCCTTTGGTCAGCGGATAGATCGGGCGAAGTTTCCCGACCAGATTGTAGAACTCCGTCTTCGTATACAGCTTCGGCTGCTCCAGCACGAGACGATCGCGTTTTCTCGCGACACGGCCACGTAAGATGTAGACGGTACCCATGTGCAGCTGATTTTTCAAAAACGGCATGTTGAACCACGTCACATCGATCATTCCGCCGCTGTGATCACTCATCATCGTCGTCAGGATCGTAAGTTTCCCGTGCGTTTTCATCTGCGGTCTCGACACAAGATTTCCCTCGATCGCAACCAGCTCACCCTCTTTGACCGAGCGAATCGGGCGGATTGCCTTGACTTCGTCGTAATCCCTGGGGTAATGCTCCAGCAGATCGCCAACCGATTCGATACCGAGTTTTTCATATTTTTCAAGGGCCTTATCTCCGACGCCCTTGATAGTTTTGATAGAATCGCTTTGGTTCATTGTTCTGCTCCTTAAACCTACGAGATATACTCAACCGTTTCCGCGAAGGACTCCGCTTTCGCCATTTCCGAACATTTCAATTCTTCTTGTGCCCAATCACTTCCGAAACATCGGTGAACGTCGTAAAGGCGGAATAGTCAAGTTTCGAAATCATCATCCGGAAGTCATGCACCTCCGCTCGCGTGATCACGCACAGCAGAACGTCCTTTCCGGTCTGACTGATGTAACCCTCTCCGCGTAAAAATGTTACCGTACGGTCAAAGTTCTTGTATATCTCATCCGCAATCTCTTCTCCGTGTTCGGTGATGATCATTACCGATTTGTCCTGTTCAAGCCCGGCCTCGATGATATCGATGATGCGTGATGAGATGAAATACATCAGCATCGAATACAGGCCGTGCTCAATACCGAACAAAAGGCCGGCTCCCGTGTAGATGATAACATTGATGATCATCACGACATTCCCCACAGAGAGCGAGGATCTCTTATTGATCAGAATACCGACGATCTCCGTTCCGTCCAGACATCCACCGCCGCGGAGAACAAATCCGACACCGATACCCAAAAGCACACCGCCAAAAGCCGTTGCTAAGATCGGCTGATCCGTTTGCTCGTGAATGAACCGCGGCAAGCCCTCAAAAAGAGAAACACACACGGAAAACAGCGCCATCGCGTAGGCCGCCTTTAGGATAAACACATGACCGATATTTTTCCAGGCAACGATCAAAAACGGGATATTGATTACAATAGACAAAATTCCCAGTTTAAGCCCGGTCAGATGAGAAAGGATCATGCTGACACCAACCACGCCGCCGTCGAAAATATTACTCGGCGTGAGGAATTCTTCCACGGCAAATGCTGCCAACGCCGCACCGATCGTGATCGCGATCATGGAAAACACCGTCTCTCGCTTTTTCTCGTAATTCCCTTTCGGGCCACGGTTCTGTCCGGGTACCTCGATTTTTCCTCCCATAAAAAACCTCCCTGCGTCGTTTCCGACACAAGGAGGATTATACCATATTTTAGGTTCAAGCGCAAATCCAAACTGCGATTCGAAATCGTTCAAGTAAGTGCTGCGCCCGGGAACACGTATTACTGTTCTAATTGATCGGCGTCTTGCCATACGACATGAACGTATCAAAGAGACGCTTTTTGTCCCCGTCATTGTCATACGCGTAATCCAGATACAACCAGTCACCATCATCATCAACAAAACGGAACTGAACATATCCTTTAATATCTCCCCCGCGCATACTGTGCTTCTCCGTCTCCAAAAGTTTCGGATCTTCCACCAATTCCCTGTGTGCCTGTGCGATGTTTCGAATCGCCTCCTCATCCTTTGGCGCATCGAAATAATAGTTTCCGACAAAATCCGAACTGCTGATTTCAATGCGAACAACATGATCCGGATTCGGCTTAATCGCAGGTCCGATGACATGCATACTGAGAAGCGCCACATAGAGCAACATCAACGCAAGTGGAATTGCCCCGTGCAAATACCTGGTCTTTTTCGAATGAAAAATGTTCACACTCTTTTGCAGTAGCATCTCACTGATAAAGAACCCTACGATACTTCCAATGATCAGAAGACCGATGGCAAACGCGATCAAGCCGCCGTTTTCACCGTAAGTAAGCGCGAATTGATTTCTCATCAACACAAATGCGCTGCCCATCACCAGGCCGCCGCCGCAGAAGGTGAAGAGCACACGGAACACGATCTTACACCAACCAAAAGTCACGGTCTCTCCGGTTTTTTCCAAGCGCTTATTTTTATATAAAAGCGCGGCCAACACAGCCAGAATCACGGTCGGAATCAGCATCCACAGTACATTCAGGAAGCCCCCGCGATAACAAACCTCACCTGTGTTCGTGACAACCTCCAACTGATCATGACACTTCATAAAGAAGTATGCCGGGAACAGACCGTCAAGACTCTCAAAGATCATATACCGGAACCCCCAGGAACCAGAAGACGCAATCGGATGTTCCACGATCAGGGTACGCATAAAGGCCGCAAGCATATTGATGAAGAGCCACAGCGCATTCAGCACACCGAACGTCACGATCGACAGGATCATATTGCCGCACACCACCACTGTGAACAGTGCCAGCGCGTAGAAAAACAGAACCTCAACCAACCCCTCTAACGCTCGAAGTATGATCAATTCAATCAGTTGTGTTTCCGCCCCCGTGATAACGAACATCGAACTGAATATCACCACCTCGAGGATCATAAGCACGGTCAGACCGGCCAATGCGTGGCTGACAAAATGCGCCATGCGGCGTATCGGCATACTGTGAAGCATATAAGAAGAACTTCGGCTGTACTGATAGTGAAAAAGCACAACGGCAATCATAATGGCAACCACGCCGATCAGCACCGGATTTGTCATCCAATCCGTCAGATCCACAAGTACTGATGAACGTACCAGTTTGGAAGCTGTATCGCCAGCCATGTCCGGCTCCAACGATCTCGAAACCTCCATCATCCCCGGTATGAACAGAAAACTGAAATACCCCAGAAGGAACAGAACGATCGTCGGTATCTGACTCTTCAGATCGTTCAGATACAATCTCTTGTTAAAAAAGGATGTCTTTGATCGCATCGTTCTCACCTCCCAGTTCATTAATAAAAATCTCCTCAAGTGACAGTGGCATAAACTCGGTAAATACCGGTGCCGTTTCCCGAATCCTTGTTTCCAATGTATCTCTGTCTCCCTGCAGGATCAATGTGTGCATCCGTCCGCTCGATGTTTTGTGAAGGACCTTTGCACCTTCTCCCAGCTCCGGCATCTCTCTTTCATCCTGATAAGCGATTGTCACCTTGGCGAAGCCTTCCTGCAATTCTTCATACGACCTTTCCAGTACAATACGTCCGTGATTCATGATGCCGATATGATCACATACATCCTCAAGTTCTCTCAGATTATGCGACGAAACCAACACAGTCGTCCCCTCGGATGCCACACTTTCCATGATCACTTTCCAGATCGTATGGCGCGCTACCGGATCCAATCCGTCCATCGGCTCATCGAGAATCAGGATATCCGCGTGACAACTTAACGCCAGCAGCACCGATGCCTGTTTCTGCATTCCCTTGGACATTTTTCTGAAAAGCAGCTTGTCATTCAGTTCGGGAAAAATCCCTATCAGACGGCTCAGTCGATCTTTGTCAAACTTCGGATACATACCGGCGTAAAGACTTGCCATACCGGCGATCGTCGATCCGTTCGTGTAGTAGATGTCGTCAGGAACGTAGGCAACTCTTTCCTTAACCTCCGGATTCTCAAATACCGGTTCCCCGTCGATCAGAATCTCACCGCTGTCCGGCTTAAAAATACCCATGATGTGGCGGATCAAAGTGGACTTGCCGCTTCCGTTCGGTCCCACAAGACCGTATACACTGCCGCTCTCCACGGCAAAGGTCGCTTCGTCAAGCGCCTTCAGACCGTCAAAGTCCTTTGTGATCTCAGTTCCAGTAATCATCAACATCCTCCCTTCTGACTCCTAAAAACTTCAATTCCTCAATCGTCTTTCTCAAACTCTCCTTCAGCTCCCCGATCCGCTTTTCATTTTGGTCGGGGATTCCGGACACGAAACATCCGCGTCCCTGCGCCGTGTAGATATACCCTTCGTGCTCCAGTTCCCGATATGCCCGACTGATCGTGTTTGGATTGATCGTCAGCATCGTTGCCAGTTCACGCACGGAGGGGAGTTTTTCATCCTTCTCCAGGATGCCCTGGATAATCTGCTTGCGAAACCCGTCCATGATCTGTTCATAGATCGGACGACTGTCGCGATAGTTTACCTGAATCAAGGGCTTCACCTCCTTTTCATCACTTCTTTCCCGCCTCTTTATGGATAGTGTGTTATAACTGTATTATTTATACTAGTACAGTTATAGCATAAGTTTTTTTATTTGTCAACTACTTTTTTGAAAAATGCGGACAATTGGACATGTGCATACAAAAAGGGCGTCGCTTCCTGCATAAGCGAGCGCCCTTTTTGCAATCCAAAGTGATCAGATGATATCATACCAAATCCACTTCGTGGATTCGCGTTTGTTCCCCGGGCGTGTTCTCCTTTAGTCCGCCAGGTCCATATGGGCACAGGCAGAGCCTGTGCCCATATGGACCTGGCGGGAATCGAACCCGCGTCCAAATCGGAGTCCCATGTACTTCTACTATCATAGTCGGTCATTCGAAGTTTTCCTCGCCCGGTCGGAGATCGACACCCTCCGGGTCCGGTAGTCCGTTAAATCTCTGCGCGTATCACGGACAAGATACACACAGGGAGCCTGCTAAGGATGATACCAACGCGTGGTCGCAGGAATCCTCACGATGGCAGCCAGGCGCGATTAGGCAGCCTGAGCAACTAACTTATTGTTGTTAGCGTTTAGATTTAAGGTCTGTGTTTTAACGTGGTCACAGTCCACGGATAGCTTCTCCATCTTCCGCCGACCTGTCGAAACCGGTACAAGCCCGTAAAGCAGCAAGTTCCCTTGCTACTCTTCTATCATATCGTACAGATATGTCAATTGCTTGACATCCGATAAATTGTAACGAAGATAATATGTATTCGGACGACATACCGGATACATCCCGCGCTCGCTCTGAAACGTTGTAACGTTAACGCCGCTCGCGCTGGGAGTATCCGTATATCTTCCAGAACTAGAGTTTTACCTTGAAATCTCTTTCAGCTGCGCGCTTGAGATCCTTTTTCTTTATGTCCTCGCGCTTATCGTAGAGCTTCTTACCCTTAGCCAGAGCAATCTCGACCTTGATCAAGGAGCCTTTGAAATACACTTCCATCGGGATCAGCGTGTAGCCCTTTTCCTTGATCTTTCCGATCAGTTTCCGAATCTCCGACTTGTGCATCAGAAGTTTGCGTGCCCGGAGCGGATCCCGGTTAAAAATATTCCCTTTCTCGTAAGGACTCACATGCATACCATAGAGCATGACTTCATTATTCTTGTCGATCCGCACAAACGCCTCGTTCAGCGAACAATGCCCCATCCGGATTGATTTTACCTCCGTGCCGACAAGTTCAATCCCGCATTCATACGTCTCTTCGATAAAGTAATCATGCCTCGCTTTCTTATTATTCGCGATCAGTTTTCTACTATCTTTTCCCATTTTACTCTACTCCAACATCAAAAAGTCAACCGTCCGCATCGTTGTATCCACCCGTGCCACCTGCACTCTCACCGGCTGCCCGAGTCGAAACTCCTTGCGTGAACGATGTCCGACCACGCGGAACTTTTCCTCTTCATAATCGTATCGATCATCTGTCATATCACTGAGACGAACCATCCCTTCCACCGTGTTCGGCAGCGCAACATAGATTCCCCATGTCGTCACGCCGCTGATGACACCGTCGAACTCTTCACCGATATGATCCTCCATGTACGCCGCTTTCTTCAGACGATCAACCTCACGCTCCGCCTCATCCGCACGTCTCTCACGCTCGGACGCCAGTTTTGCCGTTGCCGCCAGATTCTCCGCGTAATAACTCAACCGCTCCGGTGTCAGTTCCCCATGACGGTATTCCTTCAGAATCCGATGGATCTGCAGATCCGGATAGCGACGGATCGGCGATGTGAAGTGACAATAATACTTCGCCGCCAGACCGAAGTGCCCGTCATTACTCGTCCGATACTCTGCCCGCATCATGGCGCGAAGCGTCAGTTGCGTCAAAAATGACTCCTCGGGTGTATTTTTAATCGCGTCCATCAGGGAACGGATCACCTTCGGGTGGATCTTATCCTGTCCTACCTTCAGCGTATGTCCGAAGTAGGAAGTTACTCTCGCCAGGTCGCGTATCTTCTCACGTTCCGGCTCATCATGACAACGAAATACAAAAGGAAGTTCCAGCCAGTATGCCTCCTCGGCCACCGTCCGGTTCGCCGCCAACATAAACTCCTCGATGATACGCGTAGCGATATTACGATCGTACGGATGGATATCCACCGGTCTCCCGGTCGGATCGAGTTCCATCTTGCACTCCGGCAGATCAAAGTCAATCGATCCGTGCTTCTCACGACGCCGACGCATCTTGTCGGCAAGTTCCTCCATCAGTAAATACCAGGGAATACTCTTTTTGTAACGCTGGAACAGTTCCGACGTCTCGCCCCCCTCAGCCTTCGCAATCTTTTTGATATGATGAAGAGAAATATCAATCGGATCTCTGTCCTGTTTCTTCTGTTTCCCCTTCTTAAGTAAGCCCGACTTCGTCGCAGCCTCCTTCGCACCGGACGACTCGGCCTTGTGCGCCATGTCAATCAACGCCGCCACATCATGATAGGTCATCCGCTCGTTGACATTGATCACGGACTCTACGATCTCATGAGACTTTACCTCACCACGTTCGTCGATCTGCATCACGCAACTGAGCGTCAACCGGTCCTCGCCTTCATTCAGAGAACAGATTCCGTTGGACAGTTTCTTCGGAAGCATCGGAATCACACGATCTGCCAGATAAATACTCGTTCCTCGATTTCTCGCGTCTCTGTCAAGCGGCGATCCTGCCGTTACATAATGTGACACATCCGCAATATGTACCCCCAGCTCATAGCCGTCCTTCGTCCGGGACAACGTGATCGCGTCATCAAAATCCTTCGTATCCTCGCCATCGATCGTGACCGTCATAAGCACACGATAGTCACTGCGCCCTTTCCTGTCTGAACGAGCTACGGAATTCGGCAGTTTCTTCGCCTGGCGGATGACATCCTCCGGATACTCAACCGGCAACTCCATCCCCCGAATCACGCTCTCGACATCAACACCGGGTTCATTCAGGTATCCCAGCACCTTCGTAACAGCGCCCTCCGGACTTTTCCCCTCAGACGGATATGCGGTGATCTCCACCTGAACCTTCTGTCCGTCCTTCGCTCCGTGTGTTTTTCCCTTCGGAATATAGAAGTCCGGCAGTTTCACGTCATCCGGGATCACAAAGGTCGTCTTTCCATGCTTATCGAAGGTCCCGACAATCGTCGTTACCGCCCGCTTCACCACACGGTCAATCTCCCCCTCCGACTTATGTCTGCCGTTTGGGCGCTGCTTCACAACAACCACCTTCACGACATCGCCGTTCATAGCGTCCCCGGTATATCTCTCCGGTATAAAAATATCCTCATCGAGTTCCTCAACCCGTACAAATCCGAAGCCCTGCTTCGTCCCCATATAGGTGCCCGTATACACAGGCAACTCAACTCTGTTTCTGCTCATTGTACTGCTCTCCAATTATCCTGTCCGGTACAGCATCGCCGTACTCTCTTACGACTCACATCAATCAATAGAAAAAAAGACTCCTTCCTATGCAGAAGGAGTCTCAGAAATCTGCCTGTATCAATCCAGCCACGTAGTGCAAAGAACCACTGACAGTCCGACAAAAAGTACGGCTGCCACGCGTGTGATCTTCACCAGGATACCCTCAGCGGAACGTCCCTTGTTCCGTGTCCAATACGTATCGGCCGAACCCGAAAGGGCTCCCAGACCGGAATTCTTTCCTTCCTGCATCAATACCACAATAACCAACAGCACACAAACCACGATGTATGCGATAGTTACGATCAAACGTAATGTACTCATTTCCTAATTTTCTCCTTTTCTTGTATATATGGATCCAAATCCGGACGAATCCGGCGATCAATCCTGCTTCTTATTCCGAACGAAATCCGGAATCTTGATACCGCTTCCGCCATCTAACGGTGTACCTGCCGGTCTCGGAGCCGGAGCCGGTGTCGGTGCTGTCGGAGTCGGTGTCGGTGCTGCTGCCGGTGTCGGCGCCGCCGGTGCCGGTGTCGGATGAACGACATTCTGGCTTACCACACCACCGCCTGCCGGACGAGGTGCCGGTGCCGGTGCTGCCGGACGTGCCGCAGTCTGTGCGCCGAAGCCCTTATTCAAAAAGCTCAAGCCACTTCCTCCTGCCGGCTTTGCCTGACTTCCTGCTGCCGCCTGAGTCGACCCACTTTGTGAAGAGGCAGACGAACTCGAACGACTCATGAAACTCGGTCTTGCCGCCGAACCGCTGAAGCCACCACTGAACATGGATCCCGCAGAGGGATTGGTCGGTGCTGCCGTCATATCAATTCCGGTTGCGATAACCGTAATCGTAGCCGAATCCTGTGCGTTTTCATCATGCATCGAACCAAAGATGATATTGGCCTCCTCGCCGGCCAGCTTCTGAACATAAGAAGCCGCCTCGTTGGCCTCGATCAAGCTGACATCACCGGAAATATTGATGATGACATGCGACGCTCCCGTGATGGAAGTCTCGAGAAGCGGCGAACTGATCGCCTGCATCACAGCCTCAATACACTTATCATCACCACTGGCCGATCCGATACCGATATGAGCGATACCCTTATCCTTCATGACTGTCACAACATCGGCAAAGTCAAGATTCACAAGTGCCGGTGTGTTGATCAGATCCGTAATCCCCTGAACACTCTGCTGAAGAACCTCATCCGCCTTCTTGAATGCGTCCGGAATCGAAGTACGACGATCACAAATCTCAAGAAGCTTCTCATTCGGGATTACAATCAGGGTATCCACGCAGTTCTTCAATTTATCAATACCACCGATCGCGTTGTTCATACGTTTTTTGCCCTCAAACGCGAAAGGCTTGGTCACAATACCAACCGTAAGCTTGCCCATCTCCTTGGAAATCTGGGCGATAACGGGAGCCGCACCGGTTCCGGTTCCGCCACCCATACCACAGGTGACAAACACCATATCCGCATCACGAACAGCCTCAGCAAGTTCCTCACGGTTCTCCTCAGCGGCCTTCTCGCCAACCTCCGGTACCGCACCGGCTCCGAGACCTTTCGTCAACTTCTCACCGATCTGAATCCACTTCGGCGCCTTACATTCCTTCAATACCTGAATATCCGTATTTACACAGATAAACTCAACACCCTGGATTCCCTCTTCTATCATCTCGTTGACAGCATTGTTGCCGGCACCGCCGACACCGATCACCAAAAGATTGGCTGCAACGCTGTCTCGCTCGTTCGATTTGATCTCTAACAACGATATTTCCTCCTTTTTGGAACACATATCCGTTCGCACACAGATATATATTACGATTTTTTTACAAAAAAATCAAGTGGTATTTTCAAATCCCCACAAAAAAATCCATAAACCCGCGATTTTTCGGCATTTTGGCTCTAAAAAAATTACCGGCACATGTGTAATGAAATAATCATTTAGCGTCCTTCTTAAAAATAATAGTTGAACCGGCCTTGTAATTTACCATATCAATCGTCCCCTTATCCCCTGTTTTCCTTGCTGTTTTAAGGATATCGGGTAGGATTGAGACGACCTCATCGTAGTCAGATCGACGCCCCAGTCGAACAGTCACCGGTCCGCTATAGATCGTGGCGTGTCCCTCCGTGTCAAAATCCGCCTTATCCCAGTCAATCTTATAGTAGGTCAACCGGTTGGACAGATTGATCATCTGCTCGAGCAGTTCCTCTCTTCCGGTTGAAAGCCTGTGGTACAAAGTGAAATCCGTCACATCCTCGCTCTCAAAGAACGGAATATCCGGGAGCGCCTGCTCGGTCGTCTTCAAAACCATCCCATCCTTATCAAAGTAGATATAATGATTCGAAAACTTGACACCGGCCAAAACCACCTTCTCGTACAGCTTGATATGCAGTTCCCCAAAAGACGGATAACTGATCTCGGCCTCTCTCACATACGGCGGATCCTCGGTAAATCCAAAGGCATCCATAATGATGTTTGTGAGCATATTTTTCTGCCAAAAGTGCGATTGGTAGCTCTCAGCCACCTGACTTTCCGAATAGAAGGTGTTCCCCTCGACACTAACCTCCCGGACTAAAAATACAAACCACAGGATTGCCAATATCACAGCGATGATGCCGATGATCAGGGGGAGCTTGAACCGCAATTTAAGTCCACGCATGCCTTACCTCCCCTCTCGCTGTCCGGTCTTGGCCGAGATGCCGAGCACGATACCGATCTCTGCCATCATAAAGATCACCGACGAACCACCGTAACTGATCAGCGGCAACGGAATTCCTGTTGACGGGATCGTGTTCGTCACAACCGCGATATTGATCAGCGCCTGCGAAGCGATATGGAACAGCACACCGACACAGATCAGCGCCGAGAAAAGATCCGGCGCTCGCATCGCGACAAGATAGATGCGCCAACAAAGCAGGATAAACATCAGGATAACAATTCCCGCTCCGACTAGTCCCAGCTCCTCACAGATCACGGAAAAGATCATGTCGTTGTATGGCTCCGGCAAAAATCCGAGCTTCTGCATGCTCTCTCCGAGTCCCGCGCCGAACACACCGCCGGACGCGATCGCGTACAGTCCATGAACGATCTGCGTCCCCTTCGGATGGCTCTCCGGATTCTGCCAGATTGCGATACGCTCCGCGCGGAATCCTTTTCCGAAAAACACATATAGGGTGGCGAAAAATCCGCCGGCTCCCAACATCACAAAATACGGCATCTTCTTTTTCGCCGCAACGATACAAATACCAAAGGCCGTTATAAAAATTACGATAGCACTACTCAGGTCCTCTTTCGCTACCAGCAAAAGTGGGATCATGAGCGGCACGAAAATGCGAAGCATTTTTTTAGTCTCAGAGAAGCGTGCCGGGATCGTCGTCATGTAGTAAGCAACCGACAGAATCAATACTACTTTCGTGATCTCCGACGGCTGAAAGGAAACAGGTCCGATCTTCAACCAACGGTTAGCACCATTAAGCGAACCTCCCTGCATCAGTACGGCCCCCTGGAGTCCGACAACAAACCAGAACAAAAGCTGTACCAGTCGTATCCTCAGCGGCGTAAAGGGCTTGATGAAGAGTTTGTAGTTGAACTTTGTCGCCAACAACATCGCCACGGCGCCGATCAGAACATTGATCGCCTGACGACGCAGGAAAAATGTACTGTCATCGTACTTAACCTGAGCCGAATAAGAACTGGCACTGTAGATCATCAACATACCGAAGCCGACGATGCAGAACGTGATCAAGAGAAGGCTGTAGTCGAAGCCACCCTCGACGCCTTCTCTGCTCTTTTGTATTCTGCGCTCACGCCTCTCAAGGCGCTCAGCTCTGGTTGCCTGCATAAAAACCTCTCAATATACAATCATGGACATGTCAAAGTCCCGCCGGATGCGAGAAAAATGCCAACATGCACAAAAACATCGTAATAACCGTAAACATCGTGTCAATCTGTATCTCGGACATGCCACCAAGCTCAAAATGATGATGAATCGGTGCCATCCGAAAGAGTCTCTTCCCGTGAGAAATCTTGAAGTATCCAACCTGAAGGATATCTGAGATCACCTCTACCAGATAGATGAAACCGACAATGATGATCAGGAACGGATCATACAGTAGGATACACATGGACGACAGCCATCCTCCGATCGCGAGCGATCCCGTATCTCCCATAAACACCTTAGCCGGGTGCGAATTAAAAAGCAAAAATCCCATCAAACCGCCAAGCATCGAACCGGACATCGGCTCCATTCCGGGCGCGGCCTGTCTCGTAACAATAATGAAAAAGACAGCAACAACACAGGTGACGCTCGAAACCAATCCGTCCAGTCCGTCGGTCAGGTTTGTACCGTTGACAGTACCCAGCACCACGAAGAATACGAAGATGCAAAAGAGCCATACCGGCATCGTAAAGCAGTACTCCGTAAACGGAATATGAACGAGCGCCTCTTTCTTCTCTACCAGGAAATAGTAAACAAGGAATCCTGACGTAAGAACAAATTGCAGTGCCATCTTCTGCAAAGGCGACAGACCGTCCGACTGCTTTTTTACCACCTTGATGAAATCATCAATACAGCCGATCACACCAAACCCGATCGTCATCATCAGGATCGGAATGATCTCCGGACACGTCCGCATGTAGAAAAGCGACGGAATCAAAATCGCGATCAGAATCGCGATACCGCCCATCGTCGGCGTCCCCGTCTTGCTCAGATGTGACTGAGGACCATCTTCTCTCTCCGTCTGACCGAACTTGAGTCTCCTCAACGCCGGAATCAAAAACGGCAGGATGATCACCACGATCACGAAGGATAGCACGATCGGTAGTATTTCTCTCACAAAATCAATAGACATTTCAGAATAACCTCCTAGATTAGATTCTTACCGGGCGAACGCCCATATGTTATCAGTCAACCTTATTTGACACAAAAGTATATCTCGCAGGGGGCGGGCGTTTCACACATCTGTCGAGGGGAATTCGTTAGCGCAGGCCACGCAGTGGCCGTGAGCGCCCCCGAGACAGATGTTGTGAAAGCTAGCCGCCCCCGTCCGTCTTCAGTTTTCTTCAGTCTGTTCCTCTTCAGTCTGCTCTTCCGTCTTCTCCTCTTCTTGCTTCTCCTCTTGTTTCGGTTCCTCTTCCGTCTTCTGCTCCGGTTCCTGGTTCGATTCTTCGGTAGTTTCCGAAGTATCAGGTTCGGGCGTCTCCTTCGGCTTGATCTTGCTCTCATCCGCATAGATCCCAAGGAACGGAAGAACCTTTCCGAGAATCCGGCTCGCAAACTCCGTCGCATACGTCGAATGCGCCTGATCCTCGACATTCGGCTCATCGATGATCACGTAGATGGCCACCTCCGGATTATCAATCGGAACCGCGCCAATGAAGGAAACGAGATAATTTTTCTCGGAAACCGGTCGCTTCTCGGCGGTTCCCGTCTTACCACCCACGGAATACCCCTCGACAGCCGCCGGCTTCGCCGTACCCTCTTCAACCGTAGCCTTCAGATACTTGCGGAGTTTCCGGGAAGTCTCCTCCGACGTTGTCTCCTTGACGATCATAGGCTCGAACTTCTTGACCGGGTCGCCGTCCGAAGAACGTATCTCCCGAACCAGATGTGGCTGATAATACTTACCGCCGTTGATCAATGAGCAAAAAGCGCTCATCATCTGAACCATCGTCACCGTCTGTGTCTGACCGAAGCTGCTCGTCGCAAGCTCAACAGCATTCAGCGCCTCTTTACTGTGAATCAATCCGGACGTCTCTCCGGGAAGATCAATCCCCGTTCTCTGTCCAAAGCCGTAGAGTTTCGTATACTTAGAAAACTTCGTACGCCCCATCTTAGCAGCGATATCCATCAATCCGACGTTACAGGACTCCATCAGGATGTGTTGCAGATTCAGCGTCCCGTGTCCATTACGATTCGCGCAGTGGATCTTCGAGCCGGCCACATTTTTCACACCGGTACAATCACAGGTGAAATCCTCGTTGATGACCGCCTCATCAAGCGCCGCCGCTATCGTGAACGGCTTAAAGGTCGAACCCGGCTCATAGGCGGAGCCGATGCAAAAATTCGACCACATCTCCATCATCTTTTCTTTTTGTTCCTCTTCGCTCATCTTCGCGATCTTTTTGGCCGAATACATGGTCTCCAGCGTACGCGGATTATTCAAGTCAAAAGAGGACTCCGATGCCATCGCAAGAATCTCACCGTTGTTCGGATTCATCAGCATCACGCCGACATGCTTCGCCGGACCGGCGCCGGACTTCTGGAACCACTTGATCTGCTGTTCCACCACCTGCTGCACATGGGCATCAATCGTCATGACGATCTCATTGCCATCCTTCGCGTTTTTGATCGTACGCTGCAGGTTCATGTTCGAATCAAAATATCCGTACTCGCGCCCCGTCGTTCCGTTCAGTTCTTCATTATAATTCTCCTCGATCCCGTATGTCCCGTGATCATCGCTTCCCAAAAAACCGATCAGATTGCAACCGACATTTTTCAGCGGATACGATCTCGAATACGTCTCCTCGAACCATACCCCGTCGATCAACTCGTCCTCCGACATCTTTTTCCGAAAGTTGTCCACCTGTTCGTCCGTCAGTTCACGGAGTTCATCGATATGCTCATACATCGAATCAGGCTTAGATGCAACGATCTTCTCAATCACATCCCTTGAGATGTTGAAAAATGAAGCGAGCGCGTCCACGGTTCGCACATGCATCGCGTCGTTGTTATTCAACGTTCTCGGCTCCAGGATCAGATTGTACCGGCGAAGCGAAACCGCCATCGTCGTACCGTTTCGATCACGGATCGGACCGCGTTGATAATTGAGAACCGAGTTTGTATAGGACTGCTGAGCCAACGCCGCCTTACGATATCGGTTGCCGTCATTTTTATCCAGGAAAAATATACGCAACAGCAGAAATACAAAGCAAACAAAAAAGAGTGCAAAAAAAACGAACAGGGCACGACGCATCTGCCTGGTAAATCGTTTTGGTTTGACTCTTTTTCTTCTTGGATATCGGCCGTCCGGCCGTTCATATCGCTGTCTCGTACTCATATTAAATCAACGGGTCAGATCTTCGGGATCTCTCCATACGCGCGAATCTCAGCGCTCTTTTTCCTCTGATAGGTAACGATCTTGCTCTTCTTCATGGGCTTCATACCGAGCTTCGTCGCCTTCTTATAGATCTTCTTTAAGTTAACCCCATCCTCCAATTGTTCATCTAATGCACGGTTGGATTTTTCCATCTCCACAACCTCATGTTGTAATTTTACCACATTTTTTGACAAATAGGTAGACTGAAAATTTAGATTTAAGTAAATAATTCCAACAACCATGACTGCAACGAATGTCAGGACGATCAATCCGATGGAAAAAAAGTCCAGTTTTGGCTTGGAGGCCGGTCTTTCGATGACCTTCGGCTCGCGGCGTACCACACGACCGGAATGCTCGTTGAAATCCGGCATCGTGTCATAGGCTCTTGCCGCACTGCCAAATACATATACGTTATTACGATCCGTCCATTTTTTCTGTTCCGTCATAAATCAACTCTCCTCATTTTCTCACGTTCATTATTTTCGAACAAACACACGCAACTTCGCGCTTCTCGCTCTGGGATTATCCTCAACCTCTTTCTCACCCGGCGCGATTGGGCTGTGAGGCTTCATCTCCCCCAGTGGCTTCTTCCCGCATACACAAACCGGAAAATCCGGTGGACATGTACAAGGGTTTTCCGCCTGCTTGTACTTCAGTTTCACGATCCGGTCTTCCAACGAATGGAAGGTGATGATGCACAACCGCCCTCCCGGCTTCAGACTTTCGATCATCGAATCAAGTGCATCCTGCAACACATCAAGTTCCTTGTTACATTCGATCCGAAGTGCCTGAAAAACTTTTCTGGCCGGATGACCTTTTTTGTTTTTCTCCCGCTCCGGCATCGAGGCCCGGATGATATCCACAAGCTCTCCGGTCGTCTGAATCTGTCTCTCTTCCCGAGTCCTCACGATACGCCCCGCAATCGCCCCGGCATACCGTTCTTCACCGTATTCCTTAAAAATCCTCACGAGTTCTTCCTTCGGATAGGTATTGACGATATCCGCCGCCGTGAGTGTCGCTTCCCGATCCATCCTCATATCGAGCAGTGCGTCCTCCCGATAGGAAAACCCTCTCTCCGCTTCATCGAACTGGTAGGAAGAAACGCCCAGGTCCAACAGAATCCCGTCTACCTTGTCAATCCCCAGTCCATCCAGTACCGATCGCATGTTTCGGAAGTTACTCTTTACGATGGTGACGCGTTCATCTCCCTGCAATCGATTTCCAGCTGCCGCTATCGCATCCTCATCCTGATCAATTCCGATCAACCGTCCCTGATCGGATAAGTGTTTCAATATCTCTGATGAATGTCCGGCGCCACCTAACGTCCCATCGACATAGATGCCGTCCTCCCGGATATTCAGTTGCTCGATCGTTTCATCAAGCAGTACCGATCTGTGTTTAAACTCCACCGCGTTCTCCTCTGTTCTCAGAAGCTGAGACCAAACTCGGACATGTGATCCGCGATCGTATCGATATCCGCCACCTCATCACCACTCTCGTAGCGTTCCTTACTCCAGATCTCGACCTTACCGAGCACGCCGATAAATACCACATCTTTATCAATACCGACCCGTTCTCTCAAGTTCGTCGGTATCAGGGTTCGTCCCTGCTTATCACATTCACAGGCTGCTGCGTTCGCCATAAAGGTGCGCTGCAGCGTTCTGGCTTCTTTCGTTCCCGGAAGTTCCTTCAGCTTGGTGAGGAAGTCTTCCCACTCGTTCATCGGATACGCGTACAGGCAGCCATCAAGTCCAACGGTAACAACAAAAGAGTCGCCAAGACCATCCCTGAGCTTAGCCGGGATAATCACGCGCCCCTTCGCGTCTATGCCGTGTTCGTAGGTTCCCATGAACATGTCTGCACCTCTAAGCTTTTCATACTTCCGGGAACGATCTAACGTTCCCGGATTCCCAATGAACAAACCACTTTGTGGGGTATTCCCTCCACTTTTCACCACTCTGGTTATATTTTACTCCACTTCAAGGGAAAATGCAAGCATTTTTTTAAAAAAAATCAATAAAAATAGCCCGAAACTCACGTGTTTTCGGGCTATCTCTATATCTTCCGTATAAACTATATCAATGTACCATATATTGTGTTTTACGCTCAGGTCACAGCTTATTTTTCGCTTCAGTCTCCTGCGCTTTCTGCTGTTTCGCCTCCTCAGCGTCTTCCTCATTGATTGCGGCGATCACCTGATTCAAAAAGGCCGTCATCTCGCCTTCTTCCGTTTGCTTTTCCTTGGCTTCCTCGCGCTTTTTCTTCTGCTTCTCCTTTTTCTCCTTCGGTGACTTGCCGGTCGCATTGGAATCGTACGCCATCGCTTCCGGAACAATCGGATTCCCTTCCGCCTTTCGTCTGGCTATGATCCAGACGACGATACCGGCAACAACCAGCACCGCGGACAGAACCTGCGACACGGCAATCCCCGACGAACCGATCTGAAGCTGGTCCGTCCGAAGCCCCTCGATCCACACACGTCCGGCTCCGTACCCCACCAGATACAGAAGCGCGACTTCACCGTGAAACTTCTTTTTCTTGGTAAAAAATATCATCAAAAGCAGGATCATCAGATTCCAAAGCGACTCATACAAAAACGTCGGATGCACCTGGATGAATTCCTTGCCGTCAATCTTATCTATATGCTCTCGCATCGCATCCGTGATGTAACTCGGATTGACATTGGCTGTATTCAGGCGCATGGCGAGGAAGTTGTTCGTATAGTCTCCAAACGCCTCCTGGTTGGTAAAGTTTCCCCAGCGGCCGATACACTGTCCCAGGATCAGCCCGCACAGCGCCGTGTCCGCGAAAAGAAGGAAGTGGAACTTCCGGATACGGCAGTAAATATATGCAGACAAAAACGCTGCGATCACGCCACCATAGATTGCCAGTCCTCCCCCACGGATATCGAAGATCTTCCATAGGTTATCCTTGTACTTATCCCAGGCAAAAGCAACATAATAGATCCTGGCTCCGATAAGCGAAAAGATGATTCCGAAGATCACATAGTCCGCGTATACATCCTTCTTCTGCCCGGTCACCTTCGCCTGCCGGCAAGCCATCAAAAGCCCGGCCAGCATTCCAATCGCAATGATAATCCCGTAAAGCGCGACAACGCCGATCTTCTTGGGAAGATAATCAATATAAATTCCTATATTCGGGAATGCCACATCTGCAGTATTCATTCTTCGCCCCCTTCACAAGCGTTACCCCCCCGACCGCACGGAGCAGGGGTTCATCGGCATCAAACATTAAAACGGAACAAAACCACATCGCCGTCTTTCATTACATACTCCTTGCCTTCCGAACGAACGAGCCCCTTCTCCTTGGCACCGTTCATACCGTTATTGGCAATCAGGTTATCATACGATACCACCTCGGCACGGATAAAGCCTCTCTCAAAATCCGTATGGATCTTCCCGGCCGCCTGCGGTGCCTTCGTCCCCTCGGTGATCGTCCACGCTCGCGTCTCATCCGGACCTGTCGTCAGGAAACTGATCAGACCGAGCAGACGATAACTGGCACGGATCAGCTTCTGAAGACCTGACTCCGTCAGTCCCAGATCCTCTAAGAATTCTTTCGTCTCATCCTCATCAAGCTCCGCGATCTCCTGCTCGATCTGCGCGCAGATCACGAAGACTTCCGAATTCTCTTCCTTGGCAAACTCACGAACCTTTGCCACCTGATCGTTGGACGCGCCGTCATCCGCCAGATCATCCTCAGCCACATTGGCCGCGTAGATCACCGGCTTCGCTGTCAGGAGGTTGTACTCCTTGAACCAGGCAATCTCATCATCATCCTCCGAGAGTTCAAAGTTCTTGGCCAGTTTATTCTCTTCCAAAAACGCCTTGATCCGCTGAACAAACTCGAGTTCCTTTTTCAACTTCTTATCGTTGTTGGCACCACGTCCCACCTTGGCGATGCGACGTTCCAGGATCTCGATATCGGAAAAAATGAGTTCAAGGTTGATGGTCTCGATATCTCTGAGCGGATCGATGGATCCGTCCACGTGAACGATATTGTCATCCTCAAAGCAACGGACCACATGCACGATCGCGTCGACTTCACGGATGTTTGATAAGAATTGGTTACCAAGCCCTTCTCCTTTACTTGCCCCCTTAACCAATCCGGCGATATCGACGAACTCGATCACGGCGGGAACCTTTTTCGCCGATGAATGCATGTCCGCGAGCACGTCCACTCTCTCGTCCGGAACCGGTACGACTCCCACGTTCGGATCGATCGTGCAGAAGGGATAGTTCGCGGATTCAGCGCCTGCCTTGGTTAACGAGTTAAACAGGGTGCTCTTTCCGACGTTTGGTAATCCGACAATTCCTAGTTTCATTAGTTTTTCCTCCAGATTTATTTGATAATAATCACTATCTTGTCGCAGCCATACCGTAGCCGCTGCTTAGGTAAGTTTCTCCTTGAATAGTTTTACATTTTCACTAATACTGCCTTTAAATACTTGGGTACCGGCAACGAAAACGTTGGCACCGGCCTCGCGCACTTCGGTTATATTGTCAAGCGTGATACCTCCGTCAACTTCGATATCAACTGACAAGCCTTTTTCATCGATGATCTCACGCAGCTTCCTGATCTTGGAAAAGGTATCTGTGATGATCTTCTGGCCACCGTAACCGGGATAGACTGTCATTACCAGTACCATCGAGAGTTTGTCAAGAACAGGGAGTATCGGATCGATCGGTGTGTCAGGGCGGATTGCCACCGCCGGTTTTATACCGTAACGAAGGATCTCGTCGATCGTGTCGTCAAGATTTCCTTCGCAAGCCTCGGCGTGAACCGTGATCCCATCCGCGCCGGCCTCGGCAAAAGCGCGAATGTGTTCGATCGGATTGACGATCATCAGATGAACATCAAAAA
>JAEEGL012662150.1_pt1 | contig 20503 bp, 16 predicted proteins | sample 9134231 | NCBI WGS metagenome assembly JAEEGL01 (sample SAMN16246548, study PRJNA631951) | gut metagenome | biome: gut microbiome; feature: rumen; material: fiber-attached | host: Bos | place: Iran: Karaj | collected 2018-10
CTACAGAACAAGGAGAGTTCACTCTTGGAGCCGAAAAGCTCAGTCTGAAAAAGGAATTGAAATCCAGTCTTGCCAATCTGACCATTACTTGTTCGACACCCGATGTTGAATATTATGTCAATGATACGAAGTCGGGAAAAGGAGCGACTTGGACTGGCCAGTTGAAGGCAGGCGACTACCTTGTTGAGGCACGCAAGGAAGGATACGTTACTCAGCAACGGAGCATAACACTTTCCGACAATCAGCGCCTCAAAGTGGATTTCCCCGAGCTTATAGCCTGTGTCGGTCAGCTTGATTTGAACTACAAGCCTCTTGATGCTGAAGTGTGGATAGACGGCGTGAAGGTGGGCACGGCACCCGATATGTTCAACAACCTTGCCATCGGTGTCCATAAGATAGAAATACGCAAAGAAGGCTATCATGGCGAGACGAAGACGGTAACGATAGCGGAAGGACAGACAGCGACGCTGAGCGGGAGCTTGGCGGCTGTAGCTGTTACATCCGCAGTAACATCATCATCTTCGGCAAGTTCCACCACTTCGAAAAAAACATCAACACCTTCGAGTTCTACTTCAACCAAGCAGACGTTCACGGTGAACGGTGTTTCGTTTACGATGGTGCGTGTAGAAGGAGGCACGTTCACGATGGGAGCGACCTTTGAACAAGGCGAAGACGCTTATGATAACGAGAATCCTGCGCATCAAGTGACACTTTCGACCTATTCAATTGGGGAGACCGAAGTGACGCAGAAACTGTGGGAGGCGGTGATGGGAAGCAACCCGTCGAACTTCAAGGGGAACAAAAGGCCCGTGGAGCGAGTTAGCTGGTACGATTGCCAGGATTTCATCGAAAAGCTGAACGCTGCAACAGGGAAGACGTTCCGTCTTCCCACGGAAGCTGAGTGGGAGTATGCTGCACGCGGTGGAAGCAAAAGTAAAGGTTACAGGTATGCTGGAAGCAACAACCTCAACTCGGTTGCGTGGTATATGAAGAATTCCTATTACAAGGGACAATCGAGCTCGGACTACGGCACTCACAATGTTGCGTCTAAGAAGCCGAACGAGCTTGGATTGTACGACATGAGCGGGAACGTCTATGAATGGTGTCAGGACTGGTACGGGATCTACAACAGCTCCTCGCAGACGAATCCGAAGGGTCCAAACAGTGGACTGCACCGTGTGCGCCGTGGTAGCAGTTGGGTCAGCTACGAAGTGGACTGCCGCTCGTCGTGTCGCAACCGCAACAACCCTGGCTACTTGGACATCAACATCGGCCTTCGTCTCGCCCTCTCCGAGTAACAACCTGCAGAGCGAAGCTCTTTAGCAATTAACAATTAACAGTTAACAATTAACAATGCTTTTGATTGGACGAATGAATTTGGATAGTTTGATCGAGACAAACAATAACTATTTTTATTTAGAATAATGATAGAAATACAAAAATTCACAAGCGTGGAGGAACTCTACGCCCGAAAGGGTCAACCAACAGGAGAGTTGATTATTGATGCTGTCATCGAAACTATACGTTATACCACTACACATCGTTCGGAGGACATTGCGCTCTTACTCAATGTCGATCAGCGAGAATTGTGGTATTCGGTTCACATGTTGACAGGTATGAGGTTGAACGACATCATTCTCCACTGGCGCGTGTTGCAAGCCAAGGAAAAGTGGGATGCAAAACAGGCCAAATACGAGGAACACAAGGAATTGGTCAAGATCAAGAAAAAGGAAATGCCCGAAGGATACCAGCTGACTGAAGAGTTCAAGAACGCTTATCGAGAAGAAGTCGGCACCAAGAGTCTCGATGAAATAGCCAAATTCTATGGATGGAAATCCTACAAAAGTTTGCAGCAGATTGCAAAAAGATTCGGTGTGAGCTTTCCAACCTTACGATATGCTTCCAGAAAACAGAAATAAAGCGTCAACGTTCGCAGACGCTCCACATTCCACGGCATATGGAGTGTCAATGTACGCAGACGTTCCACATTCCATAGTAAATGGAGTGCCAATGTTCGTAGACGTTCCACATTCCATAGTAAATGGAGCGTCAATGTTCGTAGACACTCCACATTCCGCAGCAAATGGAGCGTCAATGTTCGTAGACGCTCCACATTCCGCAGTAAATAGATCGTTAATGTTCGTAGACGCTCCACATTCCGCATCAAATGGAGCGTTAAAGTTCGTAGACGCTCCACATTCCGCAGGATATGGATTGTCAATGTTCGCAGATGCTCCACATTCCTCAGCAAATGGAGCGTCAATGTTCGTAGACGCTCCACATTCCGCAGTAAATGGATTGTCAATGTTCGCAGACACTCCACATTCCGCAGCATATGGAGCGTCAATGTTCGCAGACGCTCCATAATCGTTTGAGATTGTAATTCGAGATAATTTGTCGATCAAACAGTCTGATTCACCAAAGGATAACAATTGTTTTCAGTGGCAATAATTGTAATTTCTGTCATGAAAGTGACAAAAAACACTTATTTTGGAAGAAATCCAGCCACAAAGGTGTTATCCTTTTAGATTTTTTAGTATCTTTGCAACGATTTATACTCTTTATAATCCATTTGGAAAAGCGACTGTTACAATGAAACGTTTCATATCGTGTATCATTATGCTTCTTGTGGTATGCTCTATTTGCAAGGCGCAGAAGATCAGTGTGGAAAGCTTCGAGTCTGTTCCTAGTGACCTGTATGCCTCGACGCATCGACGCAATGACCTGAATGGCACCCCTTGTGCGCTCATCAAGGTGCAGTTGGCCCGACCGGGAGCCATATTCACGGGTAATATAGCAGGCGACGTCAATTACGATCATGGCGAATACTACGTCTATATGATGAAAGGGTCGAAGTTCCTGCAGGTGAAGTTGGATGGTTACATCCCGCTTGATCTGGTGTTTGCGAATTATGGTTACACCGCAGTCGAAAGCCTCACTACCTATAGGCTTGTGCTCATGTTGCCGATGGTGGCGGGACAGTCGGTTGATGATGGAAAATCGTACTTTGCCTTGGAAGTGACACCCAAGAATGCGAGTGTCGTTATAGACGGGGAGACTGGGACGCTTGCTGCCGATGGCACGCTGATTGTTCGTTTGCCCCGAGGCACTCATACATTTCAGGTTACGTCCGGTGGGTACGAGCCATATCAAGAGACGTTCACTCTGGGAGTGGAGAAAAAGGAAGTGAAGGTGAACCTTGTCTCGACGAAGGCAACACTGACAGTGAAGTGTGCAACTTCGGGAGCGGATATCTATATCAACGAGAGGAAGCAGGGTGGCAACTCATCGTGGACAGGGACGTTGGATCCTGGCAGTTACGTTGTCGAGGCGCGCAAGGAAGGATATTATAGCCAGCAGCAGAGCGTAGATCTTGGTGCGAAACAGAACCGCACGGTGGAGTTGCCCGCCTTGATAGCCCGAGTGGGTCAACTCGACGTAGCTTACAGGCCATTGAGCTCTGAGGTTTGGATAGATGGAGCGAAGGTGGGCACCTCGCCTGATGTTTTCAAGAACCTGACGGTAGGCAGCCATCGCGTGGAGATCCGCAAGGAAGGCTATCAGAGCGAGATGAAGACGGTGACGATAGTGGAGGGGCAGACAGCATCGTTGAGTGGGAGCCTCGCAGCAATGACATCTTCAACATCAACCACGATCGCATCATCTGCAACAGGCACAACCACGTCTTCGAGTTCCTCACAAGCTAAACAGACTTTCACGGTGAATGGCGTAAGTTTTACGATGGTACGTGTAGAGGGTGGCTCGTTCACGATGGGGGCGACGGATGAGCAGGTGAGTGAAGCGTGGTATGACGAGAAGCCCTCTCATCAGGTGACACTCTCAACCTACTCGATCGGAGAGACGGAGGTGACGCAGGAACTGTGGCAGGCTGTGATGGGAAGCAACCCATCGAACTTCAAAGGGGCTAAACTTCCCGTGGAGGAGGTCAGCTGGAATGATTGCAAAAAATTCATCAAGAAACTGAACAAAAAGACTGGGAAGACTTTCCGCCTGCCGACGGAGGCGGAGTGGGAGTATGCGTCGAGGGGAGGTAGCAAGAGCAAGGGGTACAAGTATAGCGGGAGCAACGACATCGAGTCGGTGGCATGGTACACAAGCAATAGTGGAAGTAAAACCCACGACGTAGCTACGAAGCAGTCGAACGAGCTTGGCTTGTATGACATGAGCGGGAACGTTTCCTTGGCTTGCGCCTTGTCCTCTCCGAGTAACAACCTATCTTCATTTGAGCGGAGCTCCTAAGCAATTAACAATTAACAGTTAACAATTAACAATGTTTCGCTTGATCAAGAAATCATAATGAAACGTATATTATTTCTCCTCGCCTTAATCTTATCCGTCACAAATGTGATGGCACAAGAACTCACGGTCAAGAATTTTGCGCTCGATCCCACAGATCTGACCGCCTCGACGCAGCGGCGCAACGACAACAACGGAGATGCCTGCGCCCTCATCAAGGTGCAGTTGGCGCGACCAGGCGCCGAGTTCCTAGGCAACGTGAGGGGTGATACGCCATATAGCAACAGCGTCTATATGGTGTATATGATGCAAGGCTCGAAGTTCCTGGAGGTAAGGCTTGAAGGTTATCTTCCCGTGAAGGTGAATTTCACGGACTATGGGTATAAGAATGGCGTGGAGTCATTGTCGACCTACATCCTTTCAATCACCTTGCCGAATGTAGTCGGTCAGTCGGTGGATAATGGGAAGACGTATTTCAGCCTTTCAGTTACCCCGAAGAGTGCCAGTGTGCGTGTCGATGGCGATTTGGTGGCTCTTGAGGATGGCACATGGTTCAAGCAACTTGATAGAGGCGTTCATCGTTATATAATTGAAGCTGCGGGTTACGAAACCAAGGAGGAGACATTCACTTTGGGAGCTGAGCGCAAGAGCTTACAAGTGTCGCTCGTTTCAACCATGGCGACGCTGACGGTGAAATGCCTGACGCCTGGTGCGGATATCTTCATCGATGAAAAGAAACGTGGTAGCAATTCGACATGGACGGGAACCCTTGTTCCCAATAGTTATGTCATCGAGGCACGCAAGGAGGGATACTATAGCCAGCAGCAAAGCGTGGAGTTGAGTGCGAAGCAGAATCGTACCATCGAACTGCCAGCCTTGATAGCTCGTGTCGGCCAGCTTGATGTAGCCTACCGTCCGCTCGATTCGGAGGTATGGATCGATGGAAAGAAGGTCGGACTTAGTCCGGATGTTTTCAAGAACTTAGTTGTTGGCGTTCATAGTGTAGAGATTCGAAAGGAAGGTTATCGAAGCGAAACGAAGTCTGTAACGATTGCTGAAGGTCAGACAGCGACGTTAAGTGGGAGCCTCGTCGACAACCAAACTTTCAAAGTAAATGGTGTCAGTTTTACGATGATTCATGTGGAAGGTGGCACGTTCACAATGGGATGCTCAAATATTCAAGACAAAGATGCGGGCGATGACGAGAGCCCAGTACATCAAGTGACACTCTCCAATTATTCGATAGGAGAGACTGAGGTGACACAGGAATTGTGGGATGCAGTGATGGAGAGCAACCCGTCTTTCTTCAAGGGTTCGAAGCGCCCTGTGGAGCAAGTTAGCTGGAATGACTGCCAGGATTTCATCCTTAAGCTGAATGCTGCAACGGGTAGGACTTTCCGTCTTCCAACGGAGGCGGAGTGGGAGTATGCTGCACGTGGTGGGACCAAGAGCCGAGGGTACAAATACGCAGGAAGCAACAGTTTGGGTGATGTCGCATGGTACACGGACAATAGCGGAAAAGGACGACTGCATGATGTAGCAACAAAACAGGCTAATGAACTCGGCTTATATGACATGAGCGGAAACGTATTGGAATGGTGTAGCGATTGGTATGACAAGAATTATTATGTCAATTCGAGTCAGACGAATCCGCAGGGTCCTCAGAATGGTCAGTACCGCGTGTTTCGAGGGGGTAGCTGGTTCGATTACGCTAGGTTCTGTCGCACGTCGATTCGTCTCAGCGATCACCCTGGTTACCATTGCTCGTACCTAGGCTTGCGTCTTGTCCTTCCCGAATAACAACCTGCGGAACGCAGAGCCCTAAATAATTCTCAGTTAAAAATTTACAATGTTTCGCTCGATTAACAAATCATAATGAAACGCATAATTATTCTCCTCGTCTTGATCCTGTCCTTCACTCTTGTGATGAGCCAGGAGCTTACAGTCAAGAATTTCGCCCTTGCGCCTCAAGATCTGACGGCATCGACGCAGCGGCGCGATGACAACAATGGTCAGGCATGCGCCCTCATCAAGGTGCAACTGGCGAGGCCAGGGGCAGAGTTTCTCGGCAATGTGATGGGCGGTACGCCCTACAACAAGAGCGAATACTTCGTCTATATGATGAAGGGTTCGAAGATGCTTCAGGTGAAGCTGGAGGGCTACCTTCCTGTGATGATTGACTTCGAGAAGGATTGGGGTATCGCAGGTGTTGAGCCATTGACCACGTATGTGCTATCAATCACCTTGCCCAATGTGGTCGGTCAATCCATGGATGATGGGATGAGGTATTTCACTCTGACCTACAGTCCACAAAATGCCACTATTTATCTGGATGACGAAATAAAGCCGATTGAGCAACCTGGTATGTTTAAGATCCGTCTGCCTCGAGGGACCACCCATAGCTACAGGGTTGAGGCAGGAGGCTATGAGTCGGCGGGAGAAAGTTTCACGATGGGCAACGAACGCCTCTCCAAGACCGTCACCCTTGTTTCGAACAAGGCCCGCCTCACAGTGACGTGCGCGACTGCAGGCGCCGAGATCTACATCGATGAGGTAAGGCGAGAGGGCACCACGTCAGGTGGCCAGACTAAATGGGAAGGGGAGCTCGGCCAAGGCAATCACCTCATTGAAGTACGCAAGGAAGGATACTATTCTCGTCAGGAAAGCATAGATCTACAGGCGAAGCAGAAACGTGCGGTTGAGCTACCCGCCCTGTTGGCCAAGGTGGGCCAGCTTGATGTCTCCTACATGCCTCTTGACGCTGAGGTATTGATCGATGGCGTCAAAAAGGGAACTTCACCCGATGTGTTCCGCGACATCCTTGTTGGCAGCCACCGCGTGGAGATAAGGAAGGAGGGGTATAAAAGCGAGACGAAGACAGTGACGATAGAGGAGGGGCAGACTGCCTCGTTAAGCGGAAGCCTCACGGCAATAGCTTCTTCAACAAGCGCAACCACCATTTCAGGCTCCACTCAAGGCAAGCAGACGTTTACGGTGAACGGTGTAAGTTTCACGATGGTACGCGTAGAAGGTGGCACGTTCACGATGGGTGCGACGGATGAGCAAGGGAGTGATGCTTATGGGAACGAGAAGCCCGCTCATCAGGTGACGCTTTCGACTTACTCAATCGGCGAGACGGAGGTGACACAAGAGCTGTGGCAGGCGGTGATGGGGAATAATCCGTCCAACTTCAAAGGAAACAAAAGGCCCGTTGAACAGGTGAGCTGGGACGACTGCCTTGCCTTCATAGACAAGCTAAATGCTGCGACAGGGAAGACTTTCCGTCTGCCTACGGAGGCTGAATGGGAATATGCGGCAAGGGGAGGCAACAAGAGTAAGAGCTATAAGTATGCAGGGAGCAACAACATTAAATCTGTGGCGTGGTTTGCCAAGAATTCCTTAGCCAGGGGAAAAAATAGTCAGGATTACGGCACTCACGAAGTAGCGACGAAGCATCCGAACGAGCTTGGGTTATATGACATAAGCGGTAACGTCGATGAATGGTGCCATGACTGGTACGGCAGCTACAGCAACACATTGCAGACGAATCCGAAGGGGCCAAACGGTGGGCGGGGCCGCGTGCTCCGTGGTGGCAGCTGGCGCACCGCCGCCAGAAACTGCCGCTCGTCGGTCCGCGGCGACGACAACCCCAGCGGCAGGTGCAGCTACCTCGGTTTGCGCCTTGTCCTCTCCGAGTAACGACCTGCTTGAGCGGAGCTCCTAAGCAATTAACAATTAACAGTTAACAATTAACAATGCTTTTGCTTGGACAAAAGAGGTTCACTCAAAAAACTATAAACAATAAGCAAATATGAAAAAGTTAATTCTTGTACTTCTTGGCGTAACATTACTGCAACTGCAGCTCATTGCGCAATCCAGAACCATAGCATTTCATTTTGATCCAGAATCGACATCAGGAGTCTCGGATGTCGCTGCAATGGAGAGTAACATCTCGAACCTCCTATCTGCCATCAATGTGGCATACATCGATGGCGAGCCGCTGTCGTTTTCAGCCATCCGCATTGATGCAGCTGCTCAGAAGAGCCTGAAGTTGCTTTGGGAAAACATGCGCTTCTATTGTGAAGATGACATTAATGTCAGCAAATGTCTGCATGATTTTCAAGGAATTCAAGTGCGTAACATCTCTATAACCTTGAAACCTGTTGCAGAATACGAAGACAGCTTGGACGTGGAACGAGAATTAGTGGTGAGCCTCACAAGAGATGGCGTCATCACAGGTGTCTGTATAGCACTCTGCAACTATCAGTATAAAAGCATCATGAATGATGGTAGTACCTTTACTGATTTTCGCGAACGCTTGGAAATTCTGAAGTTCATCGAAGAAATGAGGGTATTCTATCTATCGAAGGATTTCGATGCTCTCAGGAAATTATATTCTGAAGATTCCTTGATTCTTTTTGGACTAAATATGCATTTGAGGAAATCAAATATCGAGATTCCATCTCAAATTATTTGCCGATATAGGACAACTGATGACTTTGAGAGATTGGTGAACTTGATTAAGAAGAATAGTTTCATTGATGTAGTTTTCGACCATATTTCTATCTTACGACATGGCTCGATGCCTCAGTATTATGGTGTAACCTTGCATCAGTCGTTAAAGGGCATTTCTTCATATAGTGTCGATAGTTGGCTCTTCATGCTTTGGGATTTTACCGATCAGAATCACCCCGTCATTCATCTTCGCAACTGGCAGCCTGACGTTGAAGAAGAAAATGGTGATTTCATAGAACTGAATGATATTATCCCATACGACTAAAGTTTTGATTACATTTTTTATCTTTTTTTACATTTTGTTGTATTTTTCGAAAAACTATACCTTATTTATTGAGTTTTCCCAATTATTTTTTGTGTTTTAGTTCAATATTACTTATCTTTGCATCGCTAAAATCCATTATTATTTGAAAAATATTACCTATACTTACATCCTATATGATGAAACGCATCATCTTGCTTCTTTTCTTTTGTTTAAGCCTCACAATGGTGATGGGGCAGAGGCTTATTGTTGAGAGTTTTGAACTTGCCCCCAATGACTTGACGGCATCGACACAACGGCGCAATGACCTCAATGGAGACGCCTGCGCTCTTATCAAGGTGCAGCTTACGAAACCTGGCGCCGTATTTCAAGGCAATGTGATGGGCGACACCCCGTATAGCAATAGCGTTTATTGGGTCTATATGACGAAAGGCTCAAAGATGCTTGAAGTCCAACTCGAAGGCTTTATTCCTGTGAAGGTTAACTTCTTGGATTATGGTATTAAAGGATTGGAATCGTTGAATACCTATATTCTAACCATCAATACGCCGGGAGCCGGAGCTGTGGATGATGGCACGTCGTACTTCACACTGACAGTGACCCCGAAGAATGCCATTGTGTCGATTGATGGGGGAGAACCGAAGACGCTCAGTATTGATGGAGTTTATAGTGATCGTCTACGTCGTGGCACACACCGATATAAGTTATCTGCCACAGGCTATCAATCGAAGGAAAGCACTTTCCGTTTGGGTAGGGAACGTGTGGACCTGGTTGATACACTTCAGTCGGCAATGGCAAGCCTTACGGTGCGTTGTGCCACTCCTGACGCCGACATCTACATCGATGATATTAAGAGAGGCAAGGGCACGTGGAGCGGTACCCTTCTCCCTCGTAATTATCTTGTGGAGGCAAGAATGGAAGGCTATAACCCACAGCGTAAGAGTATCACGCTGAAAGAGAGCCAAAGTATGGAAGTAGAACTTCCTGCCTTGGAGGCTTTGAAGGGTGTACTTGACGTCAACTATATGCCAGTGGCATCCGAAGTATGGGTCGATGGCGAGAAGATTGGCACATCCCCCAATGTATTTCAAGACATCCACGTAGGCAGTCATAAGGTGGAAATCAAGAAAGATGGCTATGAGACCAAGACTGAAATGGTGACCATCAAAACTGGGGAGACCACACATCTGAGGGGTAGCTTGACGCAGCAGGTTTCGGCACCACCATCACAGCCGACACCACCGACGTCGCCGACAACACCAACACCGCCAGTTTCAACGTCTTCTTCTACGACATCACTGTCGTTTTACGCCGAAGGCAAGTTCCAAGCGGGGATGATGATGGGTGCTGGTGCATCCGTCGGCGCATATATCTATGGCTTAAATGTTGAAGGAACCTTCCTCCTCGGTCTTGCTGAGAGCGAAGAGATTGCCTGGCGACAGACTTCACAGAGCGGCAATTCGGGCTATTCCTATACGTATAAGCCTATGTTCTATGGGCTCAAGTTAGGCTATCGCATTCCCAGCGAATCGAAGTTCCGCTTTACTCCACAGGTCGGTATAGGTGTTGCGAGCATCTCTGGCTCACAAGTGCAGAAAGGCAGTGGTACAGATCCTGGTGCCACAAGTTGCTATGCAGTACCTGCATCTGTCGGAGTTCGTTTGGAATATAACATTTCCAAGAACTTCGGCGTGAGTGCCAGCCCCGAATTTAGTTTCCCAGTGATGAAATCTGATACCTATACCAAGTTGTCAGACCTTTCCTCGAAGGTTAAGGGCTTCGGTTCTGGATTTAACGCGCGTGTCGGTTTGTTCGTGTCCTTCTAAAGATAACTCATGATTATGAAACGATATATCAATTTTTTGGCAGCTGCTCTACTTGCGGCATTCACAGCTTGTAGCGACAGCCCGCTGGAGGACTGGGAGCCATATATACCCACAGGTTCCTCAGTGCCCGTGTCGTCATCCATCAGTGTGGACAAAACTGCGATTTCTGTGGGAGCAGCTGCTGCTTCTGAGTCTGTCGTTATTACGACTACAGATACGTGGACGGCAACGGCAAGCGATGCATGGATATCTTTGTCTGCGGTTTCAGGAACATCTGGCCAGACGGTCACTATCTCTATTGCCGAAAATACGACTGCATCCCAGCGCACTGGCAAGGTGACATTCTCGAATGCTGGTGGCAAGTCTGCTATCGTCAACGTGACTCAGGAGGGCAAGACGCTTTCTGTCAACCCGACATCGCTCACCTTCCAGGCTGAGGGAGGCACATCGACTATTGATATTACTACCAATGGCAACTATACCTGGAACAAGAATGAAATCGGTGCCTGGTTAACCATTGTACAGAGCGACAAGGGACTCAACGTCACAGCTACGAAGAACCAGAAACCCGAACAGCGTGCCGATACTCTGACTATCTATATGACAGGACTTACTGAGGGCTCTGTCTCTCGTGACGTAATCATTACTCAATACGGCACCGAGTATACTTTCGACATTGACAAAACCTCTATTACAGCCAGCTCTGCTGAGTGCTCTGATGCAATACAACTTTCCACCAACGACGAATGGACAGCCAGTGCATCAGACTAGTTGATTACATTGTCATCGACTTGTGGAACAGGCAGTCAGTTGATCAACATCAATTTGTCAGAAAACAAGACTCCTAATGAACGTAAGGGTACTGTTACATTCGTGGGCATTAATAGCAAGATATCAAAAACTGTTGAGATTACGCAGAGTGGCAAGACTCTGACGGTTTCTCCAGAGAGTCTTTCTTTTGATACTGAAGGTGGCACGATGACCGTAACGGTAACCACTGATGGTACATTTACAACTTCAACAGATACAAATTGGATTACAGTTTCGACAAGTGGCAATACAATTTCAGTGAAAGCTTCTGCCAATACAAGCACCTCGTCACGCACTGGAAAAGTGACAGTCTCACTGACTGGACTCACTTCGGGTTCTCTCAGTAGAGAAATCACTGTTACGCAAAGTGGCACAAGCGTTGTAGCTCCAACGGTGAATCCATCGAGCATTTCCATTTCGTCAGCTGCAATTTCAAAGAGCATCTCGATTACGTCGAATGCTGATTGGACTGCATCGAAAGATGCTTCATGGATCACATTGTCTTCCACTTCGGGCTCAGGCAATGCAAATCTTTCTCTATCCATTGATGAGAACAAGACAACAACCAGCCGCACTGGTACCGTCACAATCCAAAATAGTGCTGGTTCTGCCAAGGTGACAGTCACTCAGGATGGCAAGTATATGACAGTATCAATCGAAAGTCTCACATTTGAAGCATCAGGAGGCTCGAAGAATGTGACTGTGAATACCGATGGTTCATTCTCAGCTTCGAAGAGCGCTGATTGGATCACTATTACCACTAACGGTAATACAATCACCGTAAAGGCTTCGGCCAATACTAGCACCTCATCACGTACCGGAAAAGTGACAGTTTCACTTACAGGACTCACCTCAGGCTCTCTCAGTAGAGAAATTACCGTGACGCAAAGTGGCACAAGTGTTGTGGCTCCTACTGTGAATCCAAACTCGATTACTGCTACTTCAGCTGCTACATCGAGAACCCTTTCCATAACGTCGAATGCTTACTGGACGGCCTCAGATGATGCAAATTGGATCACGTTGTCCTCAACCGAAGGGTCAAGCAGTGCCAACATTACTGTGTCCGTTTCGGAAAACAAGACACCAAATACACGTACTGGATCAATCACAGTGCAGAATAGTGCGGGCTCTGCCAAAGTAACAGTAACGCAGAATGGCAAGTATCTGGAGCTTTCGGCTGGAAGTCTCACCTTCGAAGCAGATGGAGGAACAGAGAGTGTGACAGTTACCACCGACGGCACGTTCACTGCGTCGTCTGAAACCGACTGGCTGACTGTTACAACCAACGGCAATACAATTACTGTGATAGCTCCCGTTAATACTGGCACATCTACGCGCACCGGCAAAATTACAGTGAAACTCACCAATCTTAGTTCCGGTTCTCTTAGTAAAGAGATTAATGTGACCCAGAAAGCCACAAATGTCATTGCTCCTACAGTGAATCCCACCACAATTACTACTACTTCAGCTGCTACATCAAGGACTATCAACATTACCTCGAATGCCAGTTGGACAGCCACTTCGGATGTGTCATGGATTGTTCCGTCCTCAACAGGCGGATTAAGTAGTGTCAGCATTACTGCTTCTATTGCGGAAAACAAGACACCAACTACACGTACAGGATCAATCACCGTGCAGAATAGTGCAGGCTCAGCCAAAGTAACAGTAACGCAGAATGGTAAGTACTTGGATCTTTCGACTGGAAATCTCACCTTCGATTCTGATGGAGGTTCGAAGACCGTGGCAGTAACAACAGATGGCACGTTCACTACGTCAAAGATCGGCAACTGGATTTCAGTTTCAACAAGCGGTAACACAATCACTATAAGTGCTTCCGCCAATACTTCAACCGATAGCCGATCGGGCACTGTAACAGTTTCGCTTACTGGCCTCTCAGAGGGTTCGCTTTCGAAAACCATTAACGTTCAGCAAAGCGCCAAGGGCGATGTAACAATCGAGGATTACGGAGACTTGAAACCATTGGATTAACTGAGTCAATAATATGAGAAAGATGAAAAGTCATTCTATTATAAAAGTCTCTTTTGCTGCATTAACAATCTTGGCTGCTTCATGCAGCCAAGATGATGCTTTGATCGACTCCCAAGTTGATGATAATCTCCAGACCTACACTTTGTATCTCGATGCCGATGTTCCCGGTTTCGATACAGTGTATGAGGGGGAAACTCGAGCATCTGGTAATAGTTGGGTGGATGGAGACGTGATTTACATCGCCTTCTCCAATGGTGGTAATACGGTCATCAGCAATGCAACCTACAAGAACAATCTTGGTGCGTTCCAATTTTCCTTGACCTCGCTCAGTTCGATTACTGATGCCTCTTGTAGAGTTTATTATTTCCGTGAAGGCTCCGTCTCAGTATCCGGCAATACAGTCTCGATGGACAAATATACAGCCATCTTTACCGACACGAGTGCCAAGTACACCTGTTCGAACAACGTCATCACCATGAGAGCTGCTTTCAAGCCCTATACCTGGCGGCTCTGTTTCAAGGGAACAACAGGCACACAGGTAAAACTGAAGTCGGCTTCGAATATTGTTTACAATACTTCGTTGAACTTGTCTTCAGGATCATTTTCGACTAAAGCCGACTCGGTGAACCTGTTGGTGCAGTCCGATGGCTATACGCCTTACGTTTATGGCCTGTTCACCGGCTCAACCAATACCGTAAAGGTTAAAGTAGGAGGCACCTATTATTCGCGCTCACTTTCATCTTCAAAGCTTGCTGTAGGTCAAAGTGGATACTTCACCGTGCCGACCACAGGTAATCATGCTAATTGGAGCTCATCACGCGACGATTCTGGATTCGAATACGTTGATTTAGGTTTGCCCAGTGGAACCCTGTGGGCGAAATGTAATTTGGGAGCATCGTCCGAAGAAGAGTATGGCGACTTCTATGCCTGGGGCGAAATCTCAGGATATGACGGACTAGATCGCACTTTCGACTGGAGCACTTATCAGTGGTGTTCAGGAAGCAGTTCTTCATTGACCAAGTACAACGCAAGTGACGGATTGATCACACTCGAATCATCAGATGATGCTGCAACTGCACAATTGGGTTCAGGTTGGCGCATTCCTACAAGGGAAGAATGGATGGAACTCAATAACTATACCACCAAGTCCAATGAGACAATCAATGGCATTAAAGGACGCAGATTACAGAGTACTCGGAACTCAAATTCAATCTTTCTTCCCTTTGGAGGTTATTTTAATGAATTTAGATATGTTAGTGCCGGCACCGACGCAAGCTATTGGGCTTCTACACTCAGTTCGACAAAATCCAAGGCATATATTGCCTCCACTCTAAACAGTGAAGACATTATTACAAGTGGCACATTGGACAGATGCCTTACACAAGCCATCCGTCCTGTCAATGTTCTTTCACCTAATACAATCAATGGCCACGAATATGTTGATTTAGGTCTTCCAAGTGGCACGTTATGGGCTACCTGCAATATTGGAGCGACTAGGCCTGAAGGTTTTGGCGGCTACTATGCTTGGGGAGAGACTGAGGAAAAATCCACTTATAGTTGGAGCAATTATATCCATTGTGATGGATCATATTCGAATTGCCATAATATCGGAAATGATATCGCAGGAACTCAATATGATGTTGCACATGTGAAGTGGGGTGGTTCATGGAGGATTCCTACAATAGATCAGCTCAAGGAATTGATGGATAATTGTTCTGTAACATGGACAACCTTAAATGGCGTTTACGGCGCCCACCTTGTGGGACCGAATGGTGTTTCAATCTTCTTGCCTGCAACTGGCTACCTTAGGTCAAGTTTAAACGAGGATTCTTCTGTATATATCTGGTCGTCATCTGCCAGCTCTGACCGCGAGTTCAATGCTAATTACATCCACCTCAGTTCGTCAAACTATTGGTCTTGGGGCAGTTTCTTTAGATACAGCGGCTTACCAGTTAGAGCGATTGTAAATCCTGAAAACGAACCTAAATCTAATTGTCCAGACGAGAATCATCCTCATTTAATCGATCTTGGTAGTGCTGGGAAGTGGGCTTGCTGCAACATCGGAGCTACTAAGCCCGAAGAATATGGCGGCTACTATGCTTGGGGAGAAACAGAGGAAAAGGATTATTACGACTGGAGCACATATACTTGTTCATGTTATTATGATATCTCTAGCACAGAATATGACGTTGCCCATGTGAAATGGGGTGGTTCTTGGCATATGCCATCATATTCTGACTTTGGATATTTAATGACCAATTGTTCTCATGAATGGACTACCCAAAATGGCGTAGAAGGTGTACTTGTCACTAGCTCCAATGGTAATAAAATATTCCTTCCTGCTGCTGGTGGACGTGCAGGCGCCAGTCTCAGTGGTGTAGGTTCATGGGGCAAATACTGGTCGTCAACCCCAGATGAGGAATATAGTCAGTTATCTTACGACTTATCCTTTTACTCGAATGGTAGTTGGGGATGGAGCTATGACGGAGGCCAATACAAAGGACAATCTGTTCGTGCTGTTGGACGATAATACAGTCTGGTAATACATTATTAATTAAGATCGCTTTTCATATTACGAAGAATTCATAATGTAATGATGATAAAACGTATATATATTTTATTTCTAGTTTTTGCTTCGATAGCAATCTTGGCTGCATCATGCGGCCAAGACGATGCAGTTATTGACTCCCAAGCAGATGATAATCTTCAAACTTATATATTGTATCTTGATGCCGATGCCCCAAGCTTCGAAGCGGTGCGCGAGGGCGAAACCCGTGCGTCGGGCAATAGTTGGGAAGATGGAGATGTGATTTACATCGCCTTCTCCAATGGAGGTAATACAAAGGTCAGCAATGCGACCTACAAGAGTAGCCTTGGCGCTTTCCAGTTCTCATCAGCATCTTTGAATGCTGTGAGCGATGCTTCCTGCTCGGTCTATTATTTCCGAGGAGGCTCCTTCTCCGTATCCGGCAACACGGTCACGATGGACAAATATACGGCCATCTTTACCGACACCAATGCCAAGTACACCTGTTCGAGCAACGTCATCACTATGAGTGCAGCTTTCAAGCCCTACACCTGGCGACTCTGCTTCAAGGGAACGACAGGTACACAGGTAAAACTGAAGTCGTCTTCGAACATTCTTTACAACACTATGATGAACCTTATAATTGGTTCTTTTTCCACAAACACAGGCTCTGAGACCTTGAATGTGAGATCAGATGGCTACACTCCATACGTCTATGGCTTTTTCTCAGGCTTAAGCAATACGATAAAGATTGAAGTTGGTGGTGTCATTTATTCCCGCACGTTGGCTTCGTCTAAACTGTCTGTTGGTGAAAGCGGCTATTTTATAGTTCCCACATCTTCTGACTTGCATGGATGGACAAAGTCATCTACATCAGACGAAGATGTGTCTTTGGACATCAATAAGGAAGACTACGGTAGCGACAAAAATCTTGATAATTCTTCTGGTGGCGGTGTTGACAACACTGGGTTGAACGACATCAACAAAGAAGATTATGGTAGCGACAAGGATCTCGATAATGCATCTGGTGGTGGTGTCGACAACACCGGCTCGAATGATATCAACAAAGAAGGATATGGCGAAGACAAAAATCTAGATTAACAATATTTTAAAATATAGATATATGAAAACGAATTATTTATTTTTGGCTTTTTCTTTTGCAGCAATGACTCTTGTCAGTTGCTGCAATGAAGTGGATGACGCGCTTAATGTTCAAGAAGAACTAATCGAGTCACAGGACAGCATTTTCACCTACGACATGTATTTTGATTCCGAAATCACCTCATACGATGGGACCACTCGCGCCACTACAGCCAGCGACTGGGAAGATGGAGATATAGTATATATACATTTCCGTGGCAACAATAATGCATACGGACAAGCAGAATATATCAGTTCAAGCAAAAAGTGGAGAGTTACCTGCGAAAAGGCATTGGGTGAAGCAACGAATAATCAATGTTACGTTTGGTATGGCAAAGGGTATGGAGATCCATATAGCACCGATGAACTGATTATGTATTCTTTCCTGACAGAGGCTTTCATTACATCAAAAGGTGAATACACATACAGCAACAATAGCATTTATGTCAATGCCACTATGAAACCATACAATTGTAGGCTTCGCTTCAAAGGCACTCCTGGAACAGAGGTCGGTACTGGTGACGTAATCGAAAAAAAATGGTTTCGTTTTTGCAATATTAATAAACTAAAATCTAGTGCCCCTTTTGAATATGCAGCGAATAGTTTTTTGTTGACAGTAGGCAGCAATGGTTATACTGATTACTTTGTTATATGGATAAATGAGTATTGTACCAGCATTAGCATTTATTTAAAAAATACAAATGAAAGGTATGAACATTATTTTGACCAGAATACACTTAAGGTTGGAGAAAGCGGTTGTTTCACTTTACCTACTTCATCCGACTTACATGGATGGACGCGAGTTTATGATTAAGCATTCAGTATCTTCTGTCTTGCAGATTTATTAAGCTCAAGTCTACAGGGTAGATATTCTCTGTAATAATCCTCTGAATAATTCATAATCCTTTTATCGCGATTTCGTCAAACAAACCCACAAGGTTCAGACGAAATCGCATTTTGTTTGCCAATTATACAAAAACCATTCAAAATATTATCTCGATAAAAAATTACCGAATTGTTTCTATCAAAAGATAATACTATAGTGAATTATGAATTCAGAAGAGCTGATGCTTGATAAGCCAATAAGTCAAGTTTTGTACAAATCAATATCCAAAGGCGTTTCCTTAACAATCAGATCTGAATTGAAGCGTCTATGTAATTCTAACTTTGCTTTTTGAATTGCGGATTATCGTAACTCGTGACTGAAAGTTTCATCCCTACTCTTATCATACATAATGAAATATTCTGTCAAGATTATCAATAATTCGGTCTTTTTTAGTTCTATATTATGGATAATTACTTTTTTTTTGGATAGAAATGATTGTCAATTGAAATATTATACTTATATTTGCAGTCGGAATGGGCATTGCTCGTGACGATAATCAAAAACAGATATGGAAATACCATTTACAATATCAGCTAGGACTGCCAAACTTATTGGCATTCTCCATTAATCTAATGAATGTTTATGATAAAGTTAGCTTACATAGATACTGATATTGGTTGGCAATCTATAGTCTTCGATACTCTATCAGATAAATACTTGCTATCTATTCCCGAAATATTGCCTAGAAATATTTCGGACATATGGGAAGAGGTGTGCGACTATCAGGTCGCATTAGTTGCTTTTCGCTTAAATGGAAACGGAAAGGTATCTTATACTGGAGATGATGTGGCACGAGAAATACTTAAGCATAACAAGCATTTCCCTATTATCATCTTTACATCGTATGTAGATGATGCTATTAGAGAATGTACCGAGGTAAAGAATATCTGGGAAAAGGATTTGATCGCGGACCCTGAAAAGCAACATAGACTCTGTCTTTTGATAGATTCCGCAGTTTCGATTTATGATCGAAAAAAGTCTGATTGTGAGGCTAGTATTCGCGCATGTCAGGAGAAATTGAAAAATGGTGAAAAATTGTCTTCGCTTGAAGAAAAAGACCGATTTGAGGCTGAACTATATCTTTCGGAATTAGACTTGGATGCTTCAATTCGTTCTGAATTGATTACCACCAGAACAGCTGACGCTCTTGAAGAGATGCTGAAATTAGCCCGAGAACTAGTTGATAAGAAATAACATTTGTTTTCCATTGACTAATAGGGTTTAAAAGGTCAATGGGTGTTTTTATGGCTTTATGGAAAGAGAATGGACGGACTCGTGTCTTTTTGACTCAAGTTCGTCAATAAACCTGTGCAGTTCAGACGATATCCTGATTTCATTGATTGTTATTCGAAGAAAAGTCATTATCTTTGCAGCGAGAGATCGAAAACCAATAGTACAAACTCTAAAAACTGTATCATCATGAAACGATTAGTTTACACCCTCCTCATCCTGTCATTCCTCGTGTCATCTGTGAGTTGTTCCGATGCAGGTCGTTTGACGATTGGCTTCACGCCTACGGGATTGCCCATCACACTTTCCGTCGATGGTAATGGTCATCCGAATGTCACATTCAATGGTGTCGTAAGCACTCCATTGGGTTCTTTCTCGATCGGCTATACTGTGTCCGATATTCCGGCCCCTGTGCATTACACCTATATTGAAATCGTAAACCGTCACGTGGGCAACAAACACATCATTCGCCTTACTGATGTGGGTGAAAAGGTTCTGTGGGATTCTGACAAATGCCATGTTTCGGTTGAGAACCTCCGCTACTGCACGGTTGTCACAGTGGAGTCGGACGAGATTTCCAATCTCCTGTATGCCCAACGTGGTCCGGGGTATAAGCCGGACTTTCCCGAATCACCTGTCGATTATTTCTGCCTGTTCAACGAACTGCGTTCGCGGGTGAACTGGGAGATAGAGTCTGTGGGCGATTTTGTGGCCGATCTGTTCTTCGGTTTTATCTCCTTTTTTGCCATTATGATCGACTTGCTTATCATCATGGTCCTTTTCGTATGCCGATTCTTCTGGTGGTTACTGCTGTTGCTTGGCTATCTGATTGGGGTTGTTTAGGTGGTTGTTTTCGAGGCAAAAATGGGTCCGGAAATGGAATTTCTGCAAGAAAGACTAACAAAAAACACGAAATCTGCAAGAATTTCATCTATAAGATGTTTCAATTTAAGAAATATTTAGTATCTTTGCATCGTTATTTAATGTTCAAGGTCATACGATAAAACCTTTAATTACATGTCGAAACGTCTTATATTATCATTACTTTTATTTCTTGTGAC
>JAEEGL015021738.1_pt1 | contig 20503 bp, 20 predicted proteins | sample 9134231 | NCBI WGS metagenome assembly JAEEGL01 (sample SAMN16246548, study PRJNA631951) | gut metagenome | biome: gut microbiome; feature: rumen; material: fiber-attached | host: Bos | place: Iran: Karaj | collected 2018-10
CGCAGCCCACCGACGCTCCGGTAGTCACCGAAGCGCCGAAGCCTACCGACGCCCCGAAGGCCACCGACGCTCCCAAGGACGATACAAAGGAGAAGGACGAAGTTAAGAAAGACAACAAGACGACCTGGATCATTATCGGTGTTATCGCCGCTGTGGCGGTCGCAGCCATCGTTGCCGGCGTCGTGATCTCTAAGAGCAAGAAAAAGAAATAAGCTGTCGCTTGGCTTGAAATAGCTTGAATCGACCGGCCGGCAGATCGATCTGCCGGCCATTTTTTTCTTGCAATAATCCCGGAAGGCGTGCTATAATTTTATGAGAGCAGGTCTTTGCGGACCGCTCCCGGCTTTTTTGTATTTTGCTAAAAGGAGTATGGTAGTATGAGCGAAACAAAGCAAGAATCAAAAAACAATCTCAAGATCCTCGGAAGTGTACTCGATGCTGTGATCAAAAGAAACCCCAATGAACCGGAGTTTCATCAGGCAGTAACGGAAGTGCTCGAGACACTGGAGCCTGTGGCCGAGAAGCATCCCGAGTGGGTTTCCGCAGGTATTTTTGACCGTATCGTTGAACCCGAACGTCAGATCATTTTCCGCGTGCCCTGGGTGGACGACAACGGCATAGTCCGTGTTAACCGCGGTTTCCGCGTGCAGTTCAACAGCGCCATCGGTCCCTATAAAGGCGGCATCCGTCTGCATCCGTCGGTCAATATAAGCATTATGAAGTTCCTGGGCTTCGAACAGATATTCAAAAACTCGCTCACCGGTCTCCCGATCGGCGGCGGCAAGGGCGGCAGCGATTTCGATCCGAAAGGCAAGTCCGACGGCGAAGTCATGCGTTTCTGCCAGAGCTTTATGACAGAGCTGGCTAAACACATCGGAGCGGATACTGACGTACCCGCCGGCGATATCGGCACAGGTGCCCGTGAGATCGGCTACATGTTCGGTCAATACAAACGTCTCCGCAATGAATTCACCGGTGTACTGACCGGCAAAGGACTCGAATGGGGCGGTTCGCTGGCCCGTACGCAGGCTACCGGTTACGGACTTTGCTACTTCATGGAAGCGGCGATGAACGCCAATGGCGACAGCTTCAAGGGCAAGACCGTAGTGGTTTCCGGTTCGGGCAACGTTGCCACCTACGCCGTAGAGAAAGCGACGCAGCTGGGCGCGAAAGTCGTTGCCATGTCCGACTCCGGCGGCTATATTTACGATCCTGCCGGCATTGACCTCGACGCGATCATAGAGATCAAACAGGTCAAACGCGGCCGCATCAACGAATATCTGAACTACAGACCGGACGCTAAATACACTCCGGGCTGCAGCGGCATCTGGTCCATCAAATGCGACGTCGCGCTGCCGTGCGCCACGCAGAACGAGATCGACGGAGAGTCCGCAAAACTGCTCATCGCGAACGGCTGCAAGGCGGTAGGCGAGGGCGCAAACATGCCTTCCACTCCGGAAGCGATCGCGGAGTTCCAGAACGCGGGCATCCTGTTTGGACCGGCCAAAGCGGCCAACGCCGGCGGTGTTGCCACCTCCGCGCTTGAAATGTCCCAGAACAGCATGCGCTATTCCTGGACCTTCGAGGAAGTTGACCATAAGCTGCACGACATCATGGTCAATATTTATAAAAATATCAGCAAAGCCGCTGCCGATTACGGCATGGAAGGCAACCTGGTAGCCGGCGCCAATATCGCGGGCTTCGAGAAAGTCGCCAAAGCCATGTACGCGCAGGGCATCGCATATTGATCGTTTAACTGTTCCGGGGCGCTCAGGCGTCGCGATCTGCAGCGCTCCGGTTTCCGCTACCGATCAACAATAATACGCAAAGGGGATACTAAATGTTTTATTCCGCACAGCATGTAAACAAATACGCCGCCACCGACCTGGAAGGCCTTATCAGCTTTTCCGAATCCCGCATACAGCTGCAGTTCGAGATGCTGCTCAGCGAGATCCATGTTGCCGACGTCAACTGCAACGAAAGCCTTACGGATATCGTGCTCATTACGGGGCCTTCTTCATCCGGTAAGACCACTTTTTCTAAACTGCTGGCGGAAAAGCTCACTTTGGACGGCTACAACTGTACCGTTATTTCGCTGGACAATTATTACCACGACCGCGATTATCTGATCGAGCAGTCCATCAAAGCCGGCCGCGTACCGGAAAACAAGATGGATCTGGACTTCGAATGCATCGAAGCTTTCAACGTAGAGCGTTTCAAAGCGGACATGTCCGAATATCTGGCGGGCAACGAAGTCACCATCCCCGAGTACGACTTCAATACCGGGCGCAGCCTGCCCGGAACGCGGGTATTGACGCCGACGCAAAAAGACATGATCATCGTAGAAGGCATACAGTCGCTCAATCCCGTGCTGATCGAAGGAATCGATTTTCACCGGGTATTCAGAGTATATATCTGCCCGTTCGATTATTATTCCGGCAGTTTTCACGGCGAATCGATCACCGTTAACCCGAAACAGATCCGCTTCATGCGCCGCGCGATCCGCGACAGCGTCCACCGCAATTCGCCGGTCACCATGACCATCGATATGTGGCAGAACGTACGCAAAGGTGAAGAAAAATACATAAAACCGATGAAACAATACGCGGATTTCTTCTTTAACTCGTCATATGAGTATGAGATCCTGTATTTGAAACATAAAATAATGCCGATGTATGAGGCGCTGAATGATGAAGATAAATACCGTTTTTCCCGTATCATAGCGCCGGAGAACCTCGAACCCTTTACCGGCGTCTCGAAACTCGAACTGCCCAAGGATTCGATCTTTAATGAGTTTTACATGGGGTGACAGAATAAACCGTAAACTGCCCCGGAGTGCGGCAAGTAAAAGGAGGAAGATATATGGAAAGTTCCGGAACCATTTTCTTTTCGAAGATCAATGAGCGCCAGCGCCTTATCAAGAGCATTCTGAATGATGTTTACGACGCGTTGTCCGAAAAAGGCTACAATCCGATCAGCCAGCTGGTGGGATACGTGATGTCCGGCGACCCGACTTATATCACGAATCACAACGGCGCCCGTTCCAAGATCACGCGCATTGAGAGAGACGAGATCGTCGAAGAACTGTTCAACGTGTATATTGCCAACGAAGCGCGCAACAGGGGAGCGGGCACTTGAGCGACTGTCTGCTGGGTATTGACTACGGCGACAGCCGGACCGGTGTTTCTGTAGCATACGGCCGCGGACCCGCGCTTCCGCTGTGTGTGATCGATTCGTCCCGCGGGCGGCGCAGCACAGCTGCTGAAGTGGCGGGTATAGCCATTGACAGACATGCGTCAGTTCTGGTACTCGGACTTCCGGTCAATATGGACGGCAGTCGCGGCAAGCGTGTTGCCGCCACAGAAAAGTTCGCCCGGGTGCTTCGAGAAGAACTTGCGGCGCGCGGCGCTGTGACTGAAGTGACGTTCTGGGATGAACGGCTAACGTCAAAAACCGCTGAAGCGGAACTGCGCGGTATGAATTACGCGGGAGACCGTACCGGGGCCAGCGATCAGATCGCGGCCGCTATAATACTTGAGAATTATATTGAGCATTTAAATAGAGTCGCTGCCGCGGCGGAAACGCAAGGGCGCTGCTGATAACGGACAGGTTGTCCGGGAAGGATCATTATATGGACGATACAGTTAACGAGAAAATCGAAAATGTTGAAAATGAAGTTGCGGAAGCTTTGAATGAAACTGAGTCTGCATCCGGACAACTGGAAAAACTGGTGAACGATATTACTGCTTTGACCGCCGATACGGAGGCGCAGGCAGAGGAAGCAGCCGAAACAGCAGAGGAAGGTTCAGATTCTCCCGACAGCGAAGATGACGGTTTTGAAGGTGTCAATCTGGTTTCGCTGTACGACGAAGAAGGCAACGAGTATTTCTTCGATCTGCTCGACTATGTCGATTACGACAATAAATTGTACGCCGTGCTGATCCCCGATGCCACGGCAAACGATTCCGACAGCGACGAAGTTGTGATAATGGAAACTTATTTTGAGGGCAATGAGCCGAACTTCGTGTTCGTTGACGATGAAGCGCTGGCGCAGAAGATCCTGGATGAATACACCGCCGGACAGAGCGAGGGTTGATACGGTCATGTTTGTTCCCGCATTTGTCGATATCCATATGCACGGCGCTGCCGGACATGACGTCGGTACTACCGGCCGCGAAGGGCTGCACGCGATATGTGCGATGCTCGCCGCACACGGTACTGCCGGATTTTTGCCCACACTGCCCGCAGTCTCATTTGAAACCTCCCGGAAAGCGCTGGCCGTGATCTCAAGCGTAATGGCAGAGCAGCGGACGCTGATCGATGAGATAGAAAAAGTTGAAAGCTGCGAAAAGCACAAATTGCCTGAAGCGCTGGTGCTGGGCGCGCATCTGGAAGGACCGTTCATGCTTAGCGCATATAAAGGTGCCCTGGATGAGAGCGTGTTCGTCGACGCCACTGTTGAAAACTGGGAAAAGCTTACCGGCGAGTATGCCGGGATCGTTAAACGCGTCACGCTGGATCCGCTGAGACCCGGAGCGCCTGAATTGATATCATACCTTGCGGCGCGTGGCGTCAGCGTTTCATGCGGCCATACTGCCGCGGATGCGGATACCGTAAACAACGCATTCGAGGCGGGAGCCACTTCCGTTACCCATATTTTTAATGCCATGCCATCGCTGCATCACCGGGCTCCCGGTCCGGTAGGCGCCGCACTGGCGGACGACAATACATACGCCGAACTGATCAGCGATTTCCTGCACGTCAACAAACTGGTATGCAAAATGGTGATCAAATGCAAAACGCCTGATAAAGTGGCGGTGATCACAGATTCGTGCGAAGCGGCCGGTATGCCTGACGGAAAATATCAACTCAGCGGCCGGGATATACAAGTCGTCAACGGCGAAGCGCGCCTCGAAGACGGTCGTTTGGCCTCCAGTACCGTATTTATGGACCGCGAACGGCTGAATCTGCTTTCGCTGGGATTCGGAGAGCGGGACGTAGCAAAATTAACGCATTATACGCCTTTAAACGCCATCGGCGCAGATCCCGGTACCAGACAGCTGTTCTCGCGATTGTTCGCCGGAATCGGCGCTGACGGGCTTTCAGAAGGCACCTATTACATAGGAACATAAATCGAAACGGAGAAGCAGTTATGAGAATCGAGACCAAATGTGTTCAGAGCGGATATAAACCGGAAAACGGCCAACCCCGGGTGCTGCCCATAGTGCAGAGCACCACGTTCAAATACGATTCGGCAGAGGATATGGGCGCGCTGTTTGACCTTTCCGCCGACGGCTTTTTCTATACGCGTCTGGCAAATCCCACAGTAGACGCCGTGGAAAAAAAGATAGCTGATCTGGAAGGCGGTGTACTGGCGGTAATGACCGCGTCCGGGCAGGCCGCCAGCACATATTCTATTCTAAATATTTGCAAAGCAGGCGACCATGTGGTCTGTTCCGCGGCGATCTACGGCGGCACGTTCAATCTGTTCAACAAAACGCTGCGAGATCTGGGCATCGATTTCACCTTCGTTTCTCCGGAGATCACCGCGGAGGAACTGGACGCGGCATTTAAGCCAAATACCAAATGTGTATTTGGAGAAACCATATCCAATCCGTCGCTGGATGTGCTGGACATCGAGCTTTTTGCCAACGCGGCACACGCGCACGGCGTACCGCTCATCGTGGACAATACATTCGCCACACCCGCCAACTGCCGTCCGTTCGAATTCGGTGCGGACATCGTGACGCACTCTACCACTAAATATATGGACGGACATGCCTGCGCACTGGGCGGTGTGGTCGTTGACAGCGGCAATTTCGACTGGGAAGCCTCCGGAAAATTCCCGATGCTCACTACACCGGACGAATCATATCACGGAGTCACTTATACAAAAGCGTTCGGCCGCGCCGCTTACGCGGTCAAGATGCGCGCCCACATAATGCGGGATATCGGGGCGATGCAGAGCCCGCAGAACGCGTTCCTGCTCAATATAGGTCTGGAAACGCTCTGCCTGCGCATGGAGCGGCACTGCGCCAACGGAATGGCCGTCGCGCAATATCTCGAAAGCCGCATGAAAGACGGCAAGATCACCTGGGTCAACTATCCGGGCCTTCCGTCGTATAAAAACGCCGACCTGGTCAGCAAATACCTGCCGCACGGTTCCTGCGGCGTCATTTCGTTCGGTGTTGCCGGCGGCCGGAAAGGCGCGGTGCGCTTTATGGAAGGGCTGAAACTGGCTGCGATCGTGACGCATGTTGCCGACGCGCGCACCTGCGTACTGCATCCCGCCAGTACCACCCACCGCCAGCTCAGCGACCGCGAGCTTATTGAGTGCGGCGTAACTCCGGATCTGATCCGGTTTTCCGTGGGTATCGAAAACGCGGCGGATATTATTGAAGATATAGAATCGGCGCTCGCACAGGTATAAACTCAATTTACAACGGAGCGTAAAAGTAATGGAAAACGATTTTCTAAAACTGATAAAAGATGCCGAAGCCGAAGCTGCGGACAAGATAGAAGCGGCAAAAAAAGAAGCGGCAGCAATAGAAAAAGACGGCGAACGCCGCGCGGCAGAACTCGCCCGCAAACAACAAGAAGAGGCGCTGGCGCGGCGGGAAGAACAATTGTCCGCGGCTAAGTATTCAATAAAGAAAAAATACGATAATCAGAAAGCGCTTTTGACCGTGGAACTTGACGAAAAGCGCCGTGCCGCAGCGAAACGGCTCGATCAGGCCGCCGGTATAATCATCGAAAGGATCATTAACGACTGATGGCAGTTGCGGGGATGCGCCACATCAGCTGCATAGGGCTGATGCGGGATAAAGCAAAAATACTTGACATGCTTCAGAAGGAAGGCGCGGTACATTTTGCCTCGCCGGCGGAAGCGGTATTGCCCAAAAACGACGTTGCAGAGGGTGAGATAAACGCGGAAACTGAAGATATTGTCATTCCCGAGCCCGAATCGTTGCTCTCGGACAATGCGGCGTTTATTGCCCTCAACGAAAAACGCGCCAAACTGCAGAACTGCATCGAAGAACTGGCGCGCTATGACACCCGCAAGAAACATTTGTTCTCATTTCTTCGCCCTGTGAAAGCATCTGAAGTCGCGGAAGTTGATTCGCGGGCGGATATCATACTTGCCGAGGCGGATAAGATCATTGTAACTGATGCCGCTATTAAAGACGCGGAAGCGGAGATCGCCCGGCTGGACTCGGAGATCCTGGCTGTGACACCCTGGGCTGCATTGCCATATGCGCCTTCAGAGTGCGAAACTGCGCACACTGCCACCGATTTTCTGGCCGCGGGTTCCCGGAAAGAATATGAGGAGTTCAAAGCCGAATTTGCGAAATCGATCTCTCCGTCGGATATCTGTGTGCTGAATGAAGACAAAAACGGGGGAACGGTCAGTTTCGCCGTTACATATCTGAAGCCGGAACGCGCGGCCGCCGAGAAATATTACAATTCCGCCCGCGTGACCCGGTTTGATTTCAGCGCTATGACCAATACGCCGGCTGCGCGGCTTGATGAATTGTCCGAATTGAAGCAGCAGAAGCAGAATGAGATCACGGAACTCACGGAAAACCGCAAAGCCGCCGCACAGCATCTTTCGGACTTTGAGATCCTTTATGATTCCCTCGGCATGCGCGTTCAGAAAATGCTGGCGGACGTGAATGTATCCGATTCATCAGTAACATTCAACTTTGACGGCTGGGTACCCGCAAAGCAGGAGAAGAAGATCTCGGCGGCATTGACCGACGAGTTTATCTGCCATGTCGAATTCCGCGATCCCGCGGAAGGCGAATTGCCTCCGACCAAACTGGAAAACGGCATCCTCGGCGGTTCTATAGAGCCGGTCGAATCCTTGTACAGCCTGCTCCGGTACGGTCAGCTGGACCCCTCGGCAATTGCAGCGTTCTTCTATGCGCTGTTCTTCGGATTTATGTTTTCGGACGCGGGTTACGGCATACTGCTGACTGTGGCGTGCGCGATCATACTGATCAAGTGCAAACTGAAAGCCTCGATGAAAAAATACATCTGGCTGTTCCTGTTTTCCGGCATTTCCACGATATTCTGGGGCGTGCTGTTCGGCAGCTGGTTCGGCAACGTGGTCCAGACCGTCACGCTGGGAAAATTCGCGCTGAAGCCGCTCTGGTTCGATCCGCAGGACAGCGTCAATACCGAACATTTCCTGGCTTTCACGCTGCTGCTGGGCGTTATCCACCTCTACACCGCGCTGGCAATGAAAGCCGCTAACCTGATCGCCAAAGGCAAGTGGCTCGACGCGATCTGCGACGTATTCTTCTGGTATATTTTCTATACCGGTGAGATCCTGTTCCTGCTGCCGTACATTCCGTATTACAAGGACACCGCGTTCTGCGCCAAAGCGCATCCGTACGGCGTGTATCTGCTGCTGGCGGGTTTTGTACTTATATTGTTTACGAAAGGGCGGAAGTCCAGGAATCCGTTCATCAAGCTGTTCGGCGGCATCACCTGCCTGTACTCGCTGGTGGATATGCTTTCGGACTGCCTGTCATACACACGTCTGATGGCGATGGGCCTCGCGACTTCAGTCATCATCAACGTGTTCAACTCCATTGCCGCCTCCGCCGCCGGGCTGGATACCGCGGGCATCACGTTCCGGTTCATCATATTCATCGTGATATTCGTTGCGGCCAACCTGTTTAATTTCGCGATCAACGCTCTGGGCGCGTACGTCAACGCGTGCCGCCTCACATATATAGAATTTTTCGGCAAGTTTTACGAGGGCGACGGCAAAGAATATGATCCCTTGTGCTACAACACCGAATACATTACCGTAGAACCCGGAGACAGCGCTGACGAACTCGGCGCCGTTTCCTGATCACATATATTTCAGGAGGTATCGTTATGATCACAACACTGAATCTGCTGCTCGCTGAAGCCGCTGAGCTCCCGACCGCGGTCGACAACACGTCGAAGTTCTTCACCTGGGGCGGCACCGCCATCGCGCTGATCGGCGCACTGCTGGCGGTAGTACTCGCCGGAATAGGCTCGGGCCTGGCAGTCAAAAACGTGGCGTCCGCCGGACTGGGACTGCTGTCGGAAGATCCCAAGCAGTTCATGCCGGCACTGGTGCTTTCGCTGCTGCCGTCCACACAGGGTATTTACGGCTTCGTTATTGCCTTCATGATGCTGGGCAAAGTTACGACCGGAATGGCGTATGCCGACGGCTTCGCGCTGATGCTGGCCGGACTTCCGATAGGTGTCGTAGGCCTGTTGTCCGCTATCTGCCAGGGCAAAGTTGCCGCTGCCGGCATCCAGCTGGCCGCCAAGCAGCCCAAACACTGGTCGCGGGCAATGATCCTCACGCTGCTGGTCGAGATGTTCGCGCTGCTCAGCTTCATCATCTCCATCTTCATGGTCAACAGATGACGCGCCGGGAGGACTGGTCAACATGGCGGAAACCAACGGCGGCATCAACGCCATTATAGAGAAGATCCGCGAATACGCCGAAGAGACCGCGTCCGGCCTTACCGGCGACAGCACCCGCAAGGCGGAGGCATGCGTGGCGGCCGCGCAGGAAACTGTGCGCGCTAAAGAAGCGCAGGAACTGGCCGCGCTGGAGGAGAGTGTTGCCGCACTGGCCGCGCAGGCAGAGACCGATTACGCCTCGATATACCGCGACCGCAATCTGGCGCTCAAGCAGGAAATGCTCGGAAAGACTTACAGCCGCAGCGTTGAACTGCTGGCTGCGCTCCCGTCGGACAAACGGCTGGATCTGTACCGCAAATGGCTGAAAAAGTACGGCGAAAACAGCGACTATCGTGTGATCCTGAATCAGGCTGACCGCGATGATTTCGGTGATATCCTTGCGGATGAAATGAGCCGTGGATTGTATCCCGGTCATCCGTCGCTGTCTTCGTACTGCGCTTCGATCGCCGGCGGACTGATCCTCGATTTTATCGATTCCAAAACGGATATCTCGTTTGAAGCGGTCGTTGAAGCACAGCGGGGTAAAAGCGAAAGCGAACTGATTAAAATACTGTTTGCGGAAGGCAAAAAGTAATATGCGGCAGGATACTAATTACGCATACGCGGTAGGCAGAATAAGAGTGCTGGAGAAATCGCTGCTGAAGAACAGCGATTATGAGACGCTTATTGACGCTTCGGAGGAAAGCTTTGCGGCCACGCTGCCCGCAGGTAACGAAACGCGCTTTACCGACACTGTCCGCGAAGTGATGAAGTTCGCGCCGGAGCCGGAAGTTCTCAGTGTGTTTTTACTGCCTGCGGATTACGGCAACGCTAAAATCTGCGTAAAGAGCATTGCCGGCCATTCCGAAGTCAGCGGCGATATGCCGGCACTGAGCCGCGGCGGCACGCTCCCGCCCGAAATGATCTGGGACGCGGTGCGCACCGGACAACGCGGCAAACTCGATTCAGGCATGTTCCGCGCGATCACGCAGGCTGTTGAAGAACTTTCTGTTTCGGGCAGCGCGCGCAAAGCCGATATGATATTGGATCGCGCATGTTTCATAAATATGCGCGAACTGGTGAATAAAGGCTGCTATTTCACGCGGCGCTTTATGAACCGGTATCTGGATATCTACGCGGACTGGACGAATATCCTTACCGCCGTGCGTATTGCCTCCGGCGGCGGGGATGAACAGCTGTTCAAAGCAGCGTATCTCCGCGGCAGCATCCCGGCTAAAGAGTTCGTTGACAACATTGCCGCCGGCAATCGCGCGTACGCAGGCACTCCGTATGCGGAGTATATTGACAGCCTCCGCAGCGGTATAAACGCGCTGCAGCCGGGGGACAACGCCGGTGACGAACGGATCGACAACGTGACGCTGGAGAAGATCGCCGATGTATTTATGGCGCAATTCCTGGCGGAGAATAATTCGGACCCTTACCGGATCAACGCGCTCACCGCGTATCTCGGTGCGCTGAAACTCGAAACCCAGAATCTGCGAATTATCACAGTCGGCCGCCGCAGCGGAACGAATAAAGACACGATACGCAGCCTGCTCAGACAGACCGGGCGCGCGTAATTATAATTGATGATTTAACGGAGATCGAATCGGAAATGGCATACTCGATAGGTGTGATCGGAGACAGAGAAAGCGTGTTGTCCTTCAAGGCGGTAGGACTTAAAGTATTCGAGTGCGAGTCGCGTCCGGATGCGCTGAAAGCCCTGAAATTCGCCGCAGAGGACTGCGCGGTCATATTTGTAACCGAAAAAGTGTACGAGTCGATCGCCGAAGAGATAAGAGAATACGATGACAAACCGCTTCCTGCCATCATTCCGTACCCCGGCACATCCGGAGGTACCGGTCTGGGCATGGAACTGCTTAACAGATCTGTGGAGAAGGCGGTCGGCAGCAATATCCTGCAGAACTGACCGCTCATACGGAAAGGACGGAAAATAATGGTCAAGGGAATAATCACCAAGATCTCCGGACCGCTGGTCGTCGCATCCGGAATGCGCGCCGCCAGTATGTTCGATATGGTCAAGATAGGCGAGCTGGGATTGACCGGCGAGATCATCGAGATCCACGGCGACAAAGCATCGATCCAGGTGTACGAAGAGACCGCCGGGCTCCGGCCGGGCGAGGAAGTCATCTGCACCGGTCTGCCGCTGAGCGTCGAACTGGGCCCGGGCCTTATAAAAAGCATATTTGACGGTATTCAGCGCCCGCTGGAGGAAATGTACCGTATACAGGGGTACAACATCAAACGCGGCCTGTCGCTGCCCGCCCTGGACCGTACTAAAAAGTGGCATTTCAGTCCCGCGTGCAAAGCCGGCGACGCGCTCGCGGAAGGCGATGTATTCGGCACGGTCAAAGAGACCGAACTGGTCACGCAGCGCATAATGCTGCCTAAAGGCGTATCCGGCACGGTCAAAGAGATCCGCGAAGGCGACTTCACCGTTGACGAACCGGTCGGTACGCTGATCGATTCCCGCGGCAGGGAACAAGAACTTAAAATGATGACCACCTGGCCGATCCGCGTTGGCCGTCCGTATGCGCAGAAACTGCCGCCGACGGAACCACTTTCCACCGGTCAACGCAATATCGATACCCTTTGCCCGATCGCCAAAGGCGGCGCGGCGGCAATACCCGGCCCCTTCGGCAGCGGCAAGACCGTTGTCCAACATCAGCTCGCCAAATGGGCGCAGGCGGACATCGTTGTATATATCGGCTGCGGCGAACGCGGCAACGAAATGACCGACGTGCTGAATGAATTCCCGGAGATCATTGATCCGCGTTCCGGCAAGTCGCTGATGGAGCGCACCGTGCTGATCGCCAATACTTCCGACATGCCGGTGGCCGCGCGCGAAGCGTCGATCTATACAGGTATTACTATTGCCGAATATTTCCGCGACATGGGCTACGACGTAGCTATAATGGCAGACTCTACCTCGCGCTGGGCGGAAGCGCTGCGCGAAATGTCCGGTCGTCTGGAAGAGATGCCCGGCGAAGAAGGCTATCCCGCGTATCTGGGTTCCCGACTGGCCCAATTCTACGAACGCGCCGGTATCGTGCATACTCTCGGCGGCCGTCCGCGCACCGGTTCCGTTACCGCCATCGGCGCGGTATCTCCTCCCGGCGGAGATATTTCCGAACCGGTTTCGCAGGCAACGCTCCGTATCGTAAAAGTGTTCTGGGGTCTGGACTCCGCGCTGGCGTACGCGCGCCATTTCCCGGCGATAAACTGGCTGAACAGTTATTCTCTGTATGTCAACAGCCTGACGCCCTGGTTCATTAAAAATATTGCCCCAGACTGGATCGAGAAGCGCGCAACGATGATGAAACTGCTCCAGAAAGAAGCCGAGTTGAACGAGATCGTTAAGTTGGTGGGTGTGGACGCGTTGTCCGCGCAGGACCGCATGGTGCTCAATGCCACCCGCTCGATCAGGGAAGACTATCTGCAGCAGGACGCTATGGACGAAGTTGACACCCACGCTTCGTACAGCAAAATGTACGGCCTCATGTCGCTGGTGCTGGAGTATTACACCAAATGCCTAGATGCCATCAAACGCGGTGTGAGCTTCCGGGGCATCGATCATCTGGCTGTCACCGAGCGCATCGGCCGTATCAAATTCGTGCCCGAGGACCGTTTCCCCGCGGAACTGGAAGAAGTCAGGAGCGCGCTGGACAGCGAGCTGCGTGAACTTGAGAACAGGGAGCTGAGTGAATAATGCAAAAAGAGTATAAGACAATAACTGAAATTGCCGGCCCGCTCATGATGCTGAACAAGGTCACCGATGTCAGCATGGGCGAACTGGGCGAGATCATGCTCTCTGACGGCAGCAAAAAAATGTGCAAAGTCATGGAGATCGACGGCGATGTGGCGGTGGTACAGCTGTTCGGCTCTTCCGCCGGCATCAATCCGCAGGAAAGCACGGTCAAGTTTCTCGGCCACGGCACCGAACTCGCGGTTTCCGAAGATATGCTGGGCCGCGTATTTGACGGTCTGGGCCGCCCGATAGACGGTGGACCGGAACTGCTCGCGGAGGAACGGCTGGACGTCAACGGTCTTCCGATGAACCCCGCCGCCCGAGAATATCCTTCCGAGTTTATTCAGACCGGTGTTTCCGCTATTGACGGTCTTAATACGCTGGTGCGCGGTCAGAAACTGCCTATATTCTCCGCGTCCGGTCTGCCGCATTCGGAACTGGCGGTGCAGATCGCGCGGCAGGCCAAAGTGCTGGGGGACGACAGCCGGTTCGCCGTGGTGTTTGCGGCACTGGGCATCACCTTTGAGGAAGCTAATTTCTTCATTGACGATTTCCGCCGCACCGGCGCGCTGTCTCGCAGCGTGCTGTTCATAAACCTGGCCAACGATCCATCAGTAGAGCGTATCTCCACGCCGCGAATGGCGTTGACCGCCGCGGAATATCTGGCATTTGATCAGCATATGCATGTGCTGGTCATCATGACCGACATTACGTACTATTGCGAAGCGCTGCGCGAGATCTCCGCCGCCCGCAAAGAAGTGCCCGGACGCCGCGGCTATCCCGGATATCTGTACACCGACCTGGCGACGCTGTACGAGCGCGCGGGCAAGAAGCGGGGAGTTGACGGCAGTATCACGCTGATCCCGATATTGACCATGCCCGAAGATGATAAGACGCATCCGATCCCTGACCTGACCGGATATATTACGGAAGGTCAGATCATATTGTCCCGCGACCTGCACCGCAAGGGTATCACGCCGCCCATCGACGTGCTGCCTTCGCTGTCGCGTCTTAAGGACAAAGGCATCGGCGACGGCAAGACCCGCGCGGACCACGCCAACACGATGAACCAGCTGTTCTCCGCATACTCCCGGGGCAAAGAGTGCAAAGAGCTGGCAACAGTGCTCGGCGACTCGGCGCTCTCCGAAATGGATCTGAAATACGCGGAGTTCGCAGACAAATTCGAACAGGAATACGTTTCACAAGGCTTCAACAACAACCGCGGCATCGAAGAAACGCTGGATATCGGCTGGAAACTGCTCCGGATCTTCCCGAGATCCGAACTGAAACGCATCAAGGATGTGCATCTGGACAAATATTATAACGACGGTACAGACACGGGTGACAAATAATGGCCAGACTTAACGTCAGTCCGACACGCATGGAACTGAACCGCCTCAAAAAGCGGCTCGCCGTGGCCAGGAACGGGCACAAACTGCTGAAGGACAAACGGGATGAACTGATGAAACAGTTCATGAAACTTATACGCCGCGATCAGGAACTGCGCCGGGAAGCCGAAGCGCAGCTGGAAAGCACGCAAAAAGATTTTCTGCTGGCCGGCGCGCTGCTCTCGGACGAGAATCTGAACGCCGCGCTGATGCGTCCGTCCCGTACCGCTTCGGCCGAAGTCACTTTCCGCAACATGACCGGCGTAAGTGTCCCTGAATTCGAATACAAGATCAGTTCCGGCACCGGCGACCCGCTATGCTATGGTTTTGCAGAAACAAACGCGTCACTGGACCGCGCCGTTATCAAGATGGATGCGATTTTAGAGCCGCTGCTCGAACTGGCGCGAGTGGAAAAAGCAGCCCGGCTGCTCAGCTGCGAGATCGAAAAAACGCGCCGCCGCGTCAACGCACTGGAATACGTAATGATCCCGCAGCTGGAAGAGACGATCAGATACATTATGATGAAGATGGAAGAAAACGACCGCAGTACCAAGATCCGGCTGATGAAGGTCAAAGATATGGTGCTGGAGAAGAAGTAATATTACACAGGAGGTCAATCATGAACATCGGATTATTCGGCGCCGGCAACATGGGCGGCGCGCTGCTCGAAGCGATAATTAACACCGGCAAACATTCCGCCGCTGTATTCGACCCGTCTGAGACCGCAAAAAAACATTTTGCGGGAAGGCCGGGCGTGTCGTTCACATTGTCCTCTGAAGAGGCGGCCGCGGGGCGGGATCTGCTCATAATTGCGGTCAAGCCGAATATTGTCCCCGGCCTGATCAATACGATCGCGCCGGTGATCCGCGACAGTCAGACGGTGATTCTGTCCGTTGCCGCCGGTGTAAAAACGAGGGTTTATACGGATGCGCTGGGCGCCGGGTTCCCGATCGTACGCGCTATGCCTAATCTGCCCGCGCTCGCCGGTGAAGGATATACCGGATTATTTTATAAGAACGCGGATCATATCCCGAATGATATAAAATCCGCCATTACGGAAATATTCAGCGAAGTAGGCGAGACCGCGGAATTTGCGGCGGAAGACTATATCGATAAATTGATCCCGGTTACATCCAGCAGTCCGGCGTATATCTGCATGCTGATCGAAGCTATGGCGGACGGCGCGGTACGGCTGGGTTTCACGCGCGCCGAAGCGTACCGTATGTGCGAACAGGCGGTGTTGGGGACTGCTGCGTATCTGAAAGAGACCGGCATGCATCCTGCGGAGCTCAAAGACCGCGTATGTTCGCCGGCAGGTACTACTATCGAGGCGGTAGCGGCGCTGGAGGAGAAAGGCTTCCGGGCAGCGATACTGGACGCCATGGATAAATGTCTTGGAAAGCTTGCTAAATAACGATTATTCTACTTTTCAGCGCTCGGGGAGCAGTTCAGTTATGAAATCCGTTTCGATCCATACCGATGGTGCATGTTCCGGCAACCCGGGTCCGGGCGGCTGGGCTGCAATTATCGTTTACGGCAAGAAAGAGCTGGAACTGTGCGGATTTGAACCGGACACCACCAACAACCGCATGGAACTTACTGCCGCCATCAAAGCGCTGGAAGCGCTGAGAGAACCCTGCCGCATAAATCTGTATTCGGACAGTACATATCTGGTATCCGCGTTCAACGAAGGCTGGATATACAACTGGAGTGCGCACGGCTGGAAACGCGGGAAGGAAGACGTTAAAAATCCCGACCTGTTCAAGCGGCTGCTGGAATTGTCTGCTGTCCATAATATCACCTGGATACATGTTAAAGGGCACGCGGACAACGAATACAACAACCGCTGCGACGCCCTCGCGGTCAATTGCTACAAAGAACATTTGGCAGAGACCGGCGCGGACCGCGACAGACCGTACACCGGCGTGCTGGAAGAAACGATCGAGTCCCGGGAGACATATTTTCGAGGCCGGGTGTTTGACGTTGAAAAACGGCAAGTTTTATTGCCCGACGGCTACAAAAGTGAACGTGAGATAGTGCTGCATCCCGGCGGCGCTGCGATAGTGGCACTGGATGCGGACAATAATGTGTTTCTGGTCCGTCAATACCGTTCGGCCGCAATGCAGCCCATGCTGGAGATCCCCGCCGGCCGGCTCGAAAAAGGCGAAGATCCGAAAGCCGCCGCGATCCGCGAACTGCGGGAGGAGACCGGATTGACCGCCGAACCGGATAAAGTCGAACTGCTCACCGAAGTATACGCCACACCCGGCTACTGCTCCGAAAAGCTCAGTATTTATTTTACTAAATGCGATTTCGCCGCGGGCAAACCGCACCGCGACGCCGGCGAACTGCTGCGCTGCGAAAAATTGCTCTTCACCGAAGCGTGGTCAATGGCCGTCACCGGCCGACTGAAAGACTCCAAGACCGTCGTCGGTCTTTGCCTCGCTAAAGAACGGCTCGACACAAACCGCTGAATTTCTTGACTTTACCCGCGTATTGTTGTATCATATGCTGAAAATTTATATTAGGAGGCCTCTGCTTTAATGAACAAAGGAGAGAGCATGGCCAAGGTCTATGATCCGGGCCAGGTAGAGAAACAGATATACGACAATTGGGAACAGAGCGGATACTTCAAGGGCGTCATTGATCCTGACAAGAAACCGTTCACTATCGTCATACCGCCGCCGAACATTACCGGTCAGCTGCACATGGGTCACGCGCTGGATGAAACGCTGCAGGATATCATTATCCGTTATAAGCGTATGCAGGGTTATTCGGCGCTGTGGCTGCCGGGCACCGATCATGCCAGCATTGCCACCGAAGCCAAGATCGTGGACGCTCTCGCAAAAGAAGGGCTCACAAAAGAAGAGATCGGCCGCGATGAATTCCTGAAACGCGCCTGGGCGTGGCGGGAAAAGTACGGAAACCGCATCGTTAAGCAGCTGCGTTCTCTCGGTTCCTCCTGTGACTGGGACCGCGAGCGCTTTACTATGGATGAAGGATTGTCCAAAGCCGTTCGCGAAGTATTCGTGCGGCTGTACGATAAAGGCCTGATATATAAAGGCGAGCGCATCACCAACTGGTGCCCGTGCTGCAATACCTCCATTTCCGACATCGAGATCGAATACAGCGAAGACGACGGCAATTTCTGGTATATCAATTATCCCTTCGCAGACGGCAGCGGCGCGCTCATGATCGCTACCACGCGGCCCGAGACGCTGCTGGGCGACGTGGCGGTCGCGGTCAATCCCGAAGACGAAAAATACAAAGACATCGTGGGTAAGATGCTGATCCTGCCGCTGGTTAATAAAGAGATCCCCGTCATTGCCGACGATTATGTGGAACTGGGCTTCGGTACCGGCGCGGTCAAGATCACACCCGCTCACGACCCCAACGACTACGAAGTGGGCAAGCGGCACGATCTGCCGATCGTCCGCATCATGGACGACAAAGGCTTCATCAATGAAAACGGCGGCAAGTACGCCGGCATGGAGCGCTACGCCGCCCGCAAGCAAATCGTGGAAGACCTGAAGGCGCTGGGCCTGCTGGTCAAGATCGAGCCGCATAAGCACAACGTGGGCCATTGCCAGCGCTGCCACACCGTGCTCGAGCCCTTCGTGTCCAACCAGTGGTACGTCAAAATGAAACCGCTGGCGGAACCGGCTATTGACGCCGTAAAGTCCGGACGCATTAAATTCGTACCAGACCGCTTCTCGAAGATCTATTACAACTGGATGGAATATATTCAGGACTGGTGCATCTCCCGGCAGCTCTGGTGGGGCCACCGGATCCCGGCGTTCTACTGCGCCGATTGCGGCCATATCACCGTGTCCCGCACCGATCCCGACTGCTGTGAGCATTGCGGCAGCAAAAACATCACCCAGGATCCCGACACGCTGGACACCTGGTTCAGTTCGGCGCTGTGGCCGTTTTCCACACTGGGCTGGCCGGAGGAGACTGCGGACCTCAAGTATTTCTATCCCACCGACGTGCTCGTTACCGGTTATGATATCATATTCTTCTGGGTCGCGCGCATGATATTCTCCGCGTGCGAGCAGATGGGGGAGGTGCCGTTCAAGACGGTCTTCTTCCACGGTCTGGTACGCGACTCTCAGGGCCGCAAGATGTCCAAATCGCTGGGCAACGGCATAGACCCGCTGGAAGTCATTGATAAATTCGGTACTGACGCGCTGCGGTTCTCGCTGATCACCGGCAACAGCCCGGGCAACGACCAGCGCTACCTGGAAGAAAAAGTCGAAGCCGCCCGCAACTTTGCAAATAAGATCTGGAACGCCACGCGTTTCGTGCTGATGAATTTCGACGAGGAGCCGGACTTCAGCAAAGTTGACCCCGCGCGGTTCACGATGGAAGACAAGTGGATATTGTCCGCCGCCAACCGCCTGATCGCCGAAGTTACCGACAATCTCGACAAATTCGAACTCGGCGTCGCGCTCTCCAAGGTATATGACTTTGTGTGGGATGTGTACTGCGACTGGTATATCGAGATCGTAAAGCCGCGGCTGTTTGACGCGGCGTGCGAGACCCGCGCCGAAGCGCAGTTCGTCCTGAATGACGTGCTGATCAAATGTATGAAGCTCCTGCATCCGTTCATGCCGTTCGTTACCGAAGCGATCTATCAGCGGCTGTATAAGGATGCTGACAGCATCATGATCTCCGCCTGGCCGGTCACTAATGCCGCGTTCGACTATCCTGCGGAAGAAGCCGCGATCTCGTACATGATCGAAGCGATAAAACGCATCCGTAACATTCGCCACGAGATGAACGTACCGGCATCCAAGAAAGCGCATATCATTGCGGTGACCGCAGATGCCGACAAAGCGCGCATTCTTACTGAGTGCGAGCCGATGCTGCGCAACCTGGCGTATTGCGCGGGATTGACCGTAAAAGCGGACAAGGAAGGCATTGCCCGCGACGCCGCCAGCGTGCAGCTTGAAGGTGCCGCGCTGTATATGCCGCTGGAAGAACTGATCGATATCGGCAAAGAGATCGAGCGCCTTACCGGCGAAATGCAGAAGTTGGAACAGGATATCGCGCGCATTTCCGCCAAACTGGCTAATGAAGGCTTTGTTTCAAAAGCGCCGGCGGCCGTAGTTGAGGGCGAGCGCGCCAAACTGGAAAAATACAAATCGATTTATGAAAGCACCGCGCAGAGACTGCGTGATATGAATGAAAGGTGATGCGATATGCTTAAATTAAGCGAAATAGTTAAAATTCTGGACGCTCAGGTCCTCACCGGCGAAGAGAATATGGATCTGGAGATCTACTCCGGCTGCGGCGCCGATCTGATGAGCGACGTTATGGCGTTCGTCAAAGAAAGTGTTATTCTCTGCACCGGTCTGGTCAACCCGCAGGTCGTACGCACCGCGGAAATGATGGATATTAAAGTACTGTGCTTCGTGCGCGGTAAAGTGCCCGGCGACCAGGTCATCGAACTGGCCAAAGAAAAGGGAATAACCATCATCGCCACACAGCACCCGCTGTTCATCTGCTGTGGAATGCTGTACAGCAACGGTATAAAAGGCAGGGGTGTTTGGAATTGAGCGATACTGCCGTAAAATTGCATTACGACATTGACGCCGAGGATTTCACTACTGCGGGCGAAGCATCCAGCGGCGTCAAAAAAACGCTTACCCGGCTGGGGGCGGATCCGGACGTGATCAAACGCGTTGCTATCGCCATGTACGAAGCCGAGATCAACGCGGTCATTCACGGCGGCGGCGGTGCCGCGGATGTGGAGATCACGCCGGAGAAGGTGACGGTAGTCATTTCAGACCAGGGCCCCGGCATTCCGGATCTGGACAAAGCCATGACTCCGGGCTGGTCGACCGCCACGAATCTCGTCCGCGAGATGGGCTTCGGCGCCGGCATGGGC
>JAEEGL015387600.1_pt1 | contig 20503 bp, 16 predicted proteins | sample 9134231 | NCBI WGS metagenome assembly JAEEGL01 (sample SAMN16246548, study PRJNA631951) | gut metagenome | biome: gut microbiome; feature: rumen; material: fiber-attached | host: Bos | place: Iran: Karaj | collected 2018-10
TACAGCCCGGGCAGTACTGTATATATTTCCATGGAGTCCGCTGACGAGAAGCTCCGTGCGGTACTCACCAAGAAGGAAGCCGACAAGCTTATAAAGCAGATGCCCGGTGTTCTCGATATTACGGTAGATAACGATAAGCAGCTCGAGGGCGAGTACAAGAACTGTATCCGTTCCAATAACGCAATGGATCTGGTCAAGCTCCTCAAGACCATTTACCACAGGCGCGAGGCGAGATTTGCCGCAGGCCGTAAGGAGACCGCACTCGATGCGAAGTATTTCCGCATGGCCGGAGATTACCTCTACGGAGAGCTTGCCATAAGCCTCAATATTCCCAGGGAAGAGGTAGAAGGCTATATCGGAAATACTATTTCCTAAAGGTATTGACATGGGTTATCCCATGTGTTAATATGCATTTTGCGTGTGAAAACACGGACAACAAAGCAGAGCAGCCGCTCTCACCTGCAGGCTAAGCCAAACAGGTCCAGATGTCCGATCACTCTATGATCGAATATTGTAAGCGGCTAACTGCAAGCCGCTTTTTTATTTGTTTGGGGGATATATCAGGAGGTACTTAGTATTAACAACTTATTTATCAATGAACAGATAAGAGACAAGGAAGTCAGAGTCATCGGCGAAGCCGGCAATATGATCGGCATTATGTCCACAAAGGAAGCACTCGCTATGGCTCAGGATGCGGGACTTGACCTGATCAAGATCGCACCCACCGCAACTCCGCCCGTATGTAAGATCGCCGATTACGGCAAGTATCAGTACGAGCAGCTCCGCAAGGAGAAGGAAGCACGTAAGAAGCAGCATCAGGTTGACATCAAGGAGATCCGTATTTCTCCCAACATCGATACCAATGATGTGAACACCAAGATCAACTCCGCAAGAAAGTTCCTTGCAAAGGGTGACAAGGTAAAGGTTACGCTTCGTTTCCGCGGACGTGAGATGGCTCATATGAATACCACCAAGCATGTGCTTGATGATTTCGCTGAGCAGCTTTCGGATGTTGCAGTCATTGAGAAGCCTGCCAAGGTTGAAGGCAGGAGCATAATCATGTTTTTAACGGCAAAGAAAGAAGAAAAGCCGTCAAAAAATAAAGAAGAAGCACCAAAGCAAGATTAGGAGGAAGTAACATGCCCAAGATGAAGACAAGCAGTGCTGCAGCAAAGCGCTTCAAGGCTACAGGCACAGGAAAGCTTAAGAGAAACAAGGCTTATAAGAGTCATATTCTGACCAAGAAGAGCACCAAGAGAAAGAGAAATCTCCGTAAGGCAGCAATGACCGACGCTACCAACGTAAAGAATATGAAGAAGATCCTGCCCTATCTGTAAGGCAGACGCACCCGGCAGCGACATGTGCTGACGGTTAGATTGGAGGAAATTAGAAATGGCAAGAATTAAAGGTGGTTTAAACGCCAAGAAAAAGCACAATCGCGTTCTGAAGCTTGCAAAGGGCTACAGAGGCGCAAGAAGTAATCAGTATAGAGTTGCAAAGCAGTCCGTAATGAGAGCTCTTACCTCATCTTACTCAGGACGTAAGGAGAGAAAGAGAGAGTTCAGAAAGCTCTGGATCACCAGAATCAATGCAGCAGCTCGTATCAATGGTCTTTCATACAGCAAGTTCATGTATGGTCTCAAGAAGGCCGGAGTTGACATGAACAGAAAGATGCTCGCTGAGCTCGCAGTAAACGATGCAGCAGGATTCGCATCACTTGCTGAGATGGCTAAGAAAGAGATTGCTTAACTAAAAGTCAATATGGCTTAACATAAAAAAGACAGCTCCTGCGAGCTGTCTTTTTTATGTTTAAGTATATTATTCCTTGTCTGCCAGGACTTTTAGGAGGTATTCGTAGGTGCGGCGGGTGGAGGAGATGGAGAGGCGCTCGGCGGGAGAGTGGATGTCCTGCATATCCGGACCTATTGACACTGCGTCAATGTTGGGAGCCTTGTCCATGAAGAAGCCGCATTCGAGGCCTGCGTGGATTGCTTCGACCTTAGGAGCATAGCCGTACATATCCGTGAAGACCCTGATCATCTTGTCACGAAGAGGAGAGTCGGGAGCATATTTCCATCCGGGATATACTCCTGTTACCTTGTTGCTTCCTCCGAAGCCGGAGGTTATCTTTTTGAGCTCATCGATCAGTTCGTCTCTTTCCTGAGCTATGCTGCTTCGTACGGAGAATTCGGCGTGCAGTTTTCCTTCCTTTACATCGATGATACCGAGATTAAGGGAGGTCTGGACAAGTCCATCTATATCCCTGCTCATCGCGATCACACCGTTTGGAAGAGCTTTCAGGAACTCCGAGGTCTTCTTTGTGCTTAATGATAATGATCCCGAAGCATCATTTACCGGTGTGACAGAGTATTCAAAGCCGGGATCGGTGCCTGCAAAGTTTTCCTTTATCTTACCTGCCTCGGCTTTTACGGCTTTGGTGACGGTATCGGCATCGCTTTCGGGAACACTGACGGTAACGCTGCACCATGAGGGGATCGCGTTATCTGCATTTCCTCCTTTTACATCAGTGATGACGGCACCCGGAATATAACCAAGTATTTCTCCCATTACCTTGATGGCATTGGCCCTGCCGAGGTGGATCATCTGACCCGAATGTCCGCCGGCAAGTCCCGAAACGCTTATCTCTAATGATCTGCCGCCTGAAGGAGCGGGAGAGTCGGATTCAATGAAGCAGGAAACTCTTGCTCCGCCCGCACAGCCCACGGTGAATATTCCTTCGTCTTCGGAATCGAGGTTGATCAGCCGGCGGTTCTTTATGTTGCTTATATCAAGTCCGGATGCGCCTTCCATTCCGGTCTCTTCGTTGGCGGTGATAATGACCTCAAGATCCGGATGGGGAATGTCTTTTGCTTCAAGTATCGCAAGAACCATTGCGACGGCAATCCCGTTATCGCCCCCGAGGGAAGTATGCTTTGCACCGATGAGGTCTCCGTCAACAAACAGATCGAGAGGAGCGGTCTTCATATCGATGCCCGATCCTTCTTCGCATACGGCGACCATATCCATATGTCCCTGAAGGATCACCCCCGGCTGATCTTCGTAACCTTGAAATGCGGGCTTTTTGAAGATGATATTTCCGGACGTATCGGCTATATATTCTATGTCATTCTTTTTCGCGAAATCGATCAGATAATCCCTGATGCCGTCAAGGTTATATGAACCGTGAGGAATCTGTGTTATCTCTTCGAAATGCCCGAATACTTTTTCGGGCCTCAGTGATTCAAGTACTGCCATTTTGTCTCTCCAATAATTTTTCGGAAACTTCATTTATCATAAACCTTTATAACTGATATAAAAAGAGGTCTTTTCTTTAATTTACGGCACATTACGGGTATTTTATGGTATAATTTACATATCTTTGTGAATGTAACTCATGAGGGGGCGTAAATGAATGTTACAATTCTGGGCGCAAGAGGTTCTATTCCTACCGAAGGAAAGGATATGCTTGAATTCGGAGGCGGTACTTCATGCGTGCTCGTAGAAAATCACGATCAGGCAATTTATCTTGATGCCGGTACGGGTATGATCTGCACTCCCGACATCGGTAATAAATCCATCTCGGTCCTGCTTACGCATCCTCATCTGGATCATATTCTGGGATTTCCTTTCTTTCCGTATATTTCAGAAAAAGACAGGAAGATCGATATCTATGCCGGTAAAAGCGGGGATCTCGGTACTTTTGAACAGCTTGAAGCTCTCTACAAGAATCCCTTCTGGCCGTGCGGACTGAAGGATTATCCTTCCGTTGTTTCATTTAAAGATATTGAATTTCCGCTGAATATCGGAGCGTTTACCGTTACGGGCATCCCTTCCGTTCATCCCGGCGGATCGATCGTTTACAGGCTGGAGACGGACGGCAGGTCGGTCGTATATGCCACTGATTATGAATATGAAGAAGACAGGGTTTCCGAGCTTATAGAGTTTTCACGCGATTGCGACCTTCTTCTTTTTGATGCGCAGTATACCGATGAGGAATTTGAAGCAAGAAGAGGATACGGTCATTCGACGGTTGCGCAGGGCATGATGATAATGAAAAAGTCCGGTGCAAAGAATATCCGTTTTGTACATCACGATCCCAGGCACACCGATGATTTCCTCCGAGAGATGGAAAGTCCGATAAAGTGTGCGACTGCCGCATTTGCGAGAAAAGATGAGGTGATCATCCTTTGAGTAATAATGAGACCGGAAACAGCATAGGCGCTACGGGTTATACACTTGACCGGATGATACGCATCGCACTTGATCTTTCTTCGGAGAAAGATTTTGACCTCCTTATGCAGAAGATCCTTATCGAAGCGATGGATATATGTCACTGTGATGCGGGTACGGTTTATGTTCTTGAAGAGGATCATCTGAATTTTCATACGGTCCTTACCAAGTCGCTCGGAACGAGCCTCGAGGAACAGAACCGTAACAAGAATCTTCCTCCCGTGCCTCTCGGAAGAAAGAACGTCTGTGCATGTGCCGCGCTCGATAAAAAGAGGATCAATATTCCCGACGTATACGAATCCAGGGAATATGATTTTTCGGGAGCGCAGAAGTACGACGCGATAACGCATTATCACACGGGATCCATGCTTGTTATCCCGATGGATGATGACAAGGACGATATAATCGGAGTGCTGCAGCTGATTAATGCGCAGGATGAAAACGGCAATACCATTCCATTTGATCCCGCTTATGAACAGATCGTCTCGGCACTTGCTTCACTTGCCGCAGTGAGCCTCAATAACCACCAGCTCGCACAGGAAGTAACGGATACGCTTCATTCTTTTGTCGAGGTCATGGTAGATGCGATAGATGCAAGAAGCTCATACAATGCCAACCATACAAGAAGCATGGTAAAGTATGCGGAAAGATTCATCGAATGGCTTAAGGAAACCGGTAACGAATGGACCTTTACCGAAGACCAGAAGGATGCATACCTTATGAGCATCTGGCTGCACGATATAGGAAAGCTGATCGTTCCGCTGGAGGTGCTCGATAAACCTGACAGGCTGGGACCTTTAAAGAGTGTGATCAAGAGCAGGGTCGATATCGCATGTCTTATGGAAAAGGTTGAGAGTCTTCAGAATCCGGACAGGATCTCCGAGTGCAACGCCATGATCGATGCGATAAAGAATGCATATGAAGTTATAGTGAAAGCAAATACCGCGGGCTTTCTTCCCGATGAAAGGATAGAAGAGCTTAAAGGTTTTGCTGATATAAAGGTGAGGAATGCGGAAGGCGAAGAGATTCCTCTTCTCGATGAAAAGGAAGTCGAAGCGATCACCATCCGAAAAGGAACCCTCACCGATTCCGAAAGACAGCAGGTTCAGAGCCACGTTGTATATACAAGGCGAATGCTCGACAAGATGCACTTCAAAGGCATTTACAGGGAAGTTCCTTTCTGGTCGGGATCCCATCATGAATTCCTGAACGGAGGAGGATATCCGAAGGGACTTTCCGCAGATGAACTTCCGAATCAGTCAAGGCTTCTTACGATCATCGATGTATATGATGCGCTGACAGCGGAGGACAGGCCCTATAAGCCGCCGATGCCGCCCGACAAAGCGTTTGAGATCCTCAGAAGCATGAGAGATGACGGACAGATAGACGGCAAGCTGCTTGATATGTTCATTGAGAGCGACGCTTGGAAAAAATAAAACGAAAGCAGAACGGAGATTAGTATGGCTGACAATTCAAAGAAAAAGAAGATCATAGTCATTGTGATCGCTCTGGTGCTTGTGATCGCAGGCGTTGTGGCATTTCTGATATTCAGAAATACCATAAAGGCAACGACCATGAGAATCCTTCGTCTCGAAGGAACCGTAAATCTTCAGGCAGACGGTGCCATGAAGAATGTAAAGGAAAACCTGCGACTGGTAAGCGGTAATGTACTTGATACATCGACCGAGTCGCTTGTTTCCATAGGGCTTGACGATGCCAAGATAGTTACGCTGGATGAACTCAGCCGTGCGGAGTTTAATCAGAGCGGTAAATACTTAAATCTTGATCTTACAAAGGGCAGTCTTTTCTTTGAAGTGGACAGGCCTCTTGCCGATGATGAAACATTTGAGATCGAGACCTCTACCATGATAGTCGGTATCCGCGGAACTTCCGGATGGGTAAGCGTTGACGGAGAGAACGAAAGTCTCATTATCACCGACGGCCATGTACATGTAGTCGGAACCAATCCCGTTACCAAAGAAGTAAAAGAGATCGAGGTCAGTGCCGGACAGAGACTTGTCGTATATCTTTATAACGACAGGGATGTGGACAGCATTATGTTCGAACTCGAAGATATAACCGAGCGTGATCTTCCGAACTTTGTCATAAAGCTTTTGAGAGAGAATGCGGCACTTCTTGACAGGGTTATCGCAGCAACCGGATGGGACAGAAATTATATTCTCGGAATAAGCGATGCCGAGCCCGAACCGGATCCCGATAATGATCCGAGCGGAACTCAGGTTGCTGATACGGATCCCGAGCCCGAACCCGAACCGGAGCCTCAGCCTGAACCTGAACCCGAACCCGCAAATCCCGATGGTGACGGAAACAATGATACCAGGACTGCTCAGGGTAATGCCGGAAACAACAATGCCGGAAATAATAACAATAATAACAACGCAAACAACAATAACAACAACGGAAATAACAACGCAGCTGCTTTCAATACAGCACCTGTAACCAAAACAGAAATAGAGAAACAGATCGATGCCGCAAGGGCTCAGATTGTTTCAACAAACGCAGACGGTACCTATACGCTTGCGGATAATACCGTATTCGATCCCATTTACTACGGACAGACTTATACCGATGTCGTAGCACAGTATGGCGATTCTTCGGAAGCGCTTCTTGCGCACTATGTCGCAACCGGTCAGGGTGAGGGAAGATATGCATCCAAGGATGAGCAGGATGCTGATGAGCTTGCAAAGGCTATCGCAAGAAACGAAGAAGCTGAAGCAGCAGCTGCCGCAGCGGCAAATAACAGCCAGCAGACTCAGAATAATAATCCCAGTAAGGTAAACGGAAATCGTATTGAATTCGCAGGCGGAGCCCAGGGAGATTATAATGCCGGTCAGATAACTCTTACGGATTCGGATGGTCCCAACTCGACTGTTGCAACTCTTCCTGCCACTTATGCGGATGAAAACGGAGTGGATCAGAATGTTGTCCTGACAAATATCACTGTTCCTACCACTTCGAACGTAAGCGCTTTGGATGTTACCAATATAAATGCTTCAGCGAATGAAATTACATCTTGGATAAGAAGCCAGAATAATGCTAAAGGTGTTTATGTAGTTGATTCTGTTGTTACTTATGAATTACAAAACATTCAGGGTAATCAACGAATGGAGGCCAGTGTTGCAATAAACGGCAACGATGCCATAAGTTCGCTTAACAGCATAATTCCTTCACTCGACAATCAGCATATAGATAGAATATTTTTGCTCAATTCAGGAACATTTACAGGAACATCTATTGAATACAACACGGGTAATAACAACCTTTATACATTGTTCTATGATGATGCGAACGGACAGCCAACCGCAAAATATGTAACTTTCGAATCCGCTACGTCAACAAATACTCATTCGCATTTTAAAGATGCCACCGGAAATGATTATTACATTAATTCAAGCGGTACCGTTAGCAACACACCTTAATAAAATAACTATTCATCAAATATGATTCGAAAGCCCCGCAAGGGGCTTTCGGAATTATAAGATTGCTTCAGCGGTGGTATTTACGATGAACACTTTAAAGAAACTGATGTCTGATATGGTGGTCACTTCACTTCTTGCATCTGCTGTGCTGACTCTTCTCATAGCAGGAACGGGAGTGCTTGACAGACCCGATACCATTGTTTCGGACGCATGGTATCAGTCTCCCAAAGCACTTGACGGAGAGATCATCGTTATAGGTATCGATGACAGAGCTCTAAACGAGATCGGACCTTACAGCACATGGACCAGGAATGTATATGCGGAGGCTTTGGAAAAACTTGCCGAAGATCCCGAAAACATTCCCGCGGTAGTTGCGATCGACTGCCTTTTTATCGAGGAATCCGATCCCGAGGCTGATGCGAGACTTGCCGCAGCTGCGGAAAAACTTGGGAATGTCGTAACGGCTTCCTTTGCAAATATCGGAACAAACGTAGTTTATGATGAAGCGACCGGCAGAACGTATCTGGATACAAATGCGGTTCTTTCATATGACACTCCTTATGAAGCACTGAAGGATGTTACCCGTCAGGGACATATAAATGCGATGCTTGATTCCGACGGAATCCTTCGTCATTCGCTCCTGACCATTGAACCGGACGGTGAGACTGTTTATTCCATGGCCTACACCGCAGCGCTTGTTTACGGTGAGAAAAACGGGATGACTATAACGCCTCCCCCCGTAAGCTCGGGCGGTCACTTCTATGTTTCGTATTCGGCGCTTCCCGGTGGATATAATGACGGTTATTCGCTCGTCGATCTGTTAAACGGAGAGCTTGATCCTCAGAATTATGCCGGTAAGGTTGTATTTATAGGTCCCTATGCCGTAGGACTTCAGGATGCGTATTTTACGGCGATAATGCATGCCAATCAGATGTACGGCGTGGAATATCAGGCTAATGTCGTACAGGCTGTTCTGGACGGAAATTACAAGAAGGAAGTTAAGAACCTTCCGCAGGCTCTGCTTTTGTTCGTTATATGCTCTGTCTGCTTTATCCTGTTCAGGAAGAATAACATCAAAGTATCAAGCATCATCGCAGCAGCCGTTATTGCCATTTATCTGATCGCCGCATATCTGCTTTATGATAAGGGCATCGGCGGGATCGGAAGGATACTTCATCCCCTGTGGATCCCGGTCGGAGTTGTCATATTCTATGTGGCATCCATAGTTATCCATTATGTTAAATCCGCTCTCGAAAAACAGCGTGTCACCAAGACCTTTGAAAGATATGTGGATCCCGAGATTGTTAAGGAAATCCTCAAAGAAGGTACGGAAGCCCTGGCACTCGGCGGAAAGACCTGTGATATCGCCGTCCTTTTCGTAGACGTAAGAGGCTTTACGACGATGTCCGAAAGACTCGATCCTGAAAAGGTTGTATTTATCCTTAACAGATATCTGACAATGGCGAGCGGATGTGTTGAGAAGAATCACGGAACACTTGATAAGTTTGTCGGTGATGCTATGATGGCATTCTGGGGCGCACCTCTTCCGCAGGAAGACCCGGTCATGAATGCGGTAAAGACCGCAATGGGAATAGTAGAAGGCTGCGCAAGGGTTTCCGAAGAACTCAAGGCTGAGATCGGCGAAGAGCTCCGCGTAGGTGTGGGCGTAAACTTCGGTCCCGCAGTCGTAGGAAATATGGGTGCCGAAAAGCACATGGATTACACCGCGATAGGAGATACCGTCAATACCGCAGCACGTCTCGAAGCAAATGCTCCGGGAGGCAAGGTTTACATCAGCCGCAGCGTTGCGGATGCACTTGAAGGACGCATCACATATACATCGCTCGGCGATACCATAAAGCTTAAGGGTAAAGCCGAAGGCTTTGAGGTTCTTGAACTTAATTCGATCAAATAATATCTGCAGTTTGCACAGAGGACAGTATGGTAACCAACGACGAAGGAATAGTACGTTTTAAACACACGATCATGGAGGAGGTCTGCAGGCTCGCATGGGCTTCTGACCTCAATGAAGATACCAAGGCCGCACTGGTGGAGAAGATAATCCCCGGTCCGAAGCCTCTCTTCAGATGCTGCATTTACAAAGAGCGCGAGATCGTGCGTGAAAGGATCCGCCTTGCATGCGGTCTTGATACGTCCGACAATATCGGTTCGGATAATTATGTCCAGGTCATTCATGCGGCATGCGACGAGTGTCCCCTGTCGGCATATTCGGTTACCGATAACTGCAGGTTCTGTCTCGGAAAAGCATGCATCAATTCGTGCAAATTCGGAGCGATAAGCCCCGGTGACGTACGTATGCATATCGATTCCGCAAAGTGCAAGGAGTGCGGCATGTGTGCCAAGGCCTGCCCCTACGGTGCGATCGTTCATCTCGAGCGTCCCTGTAAAAAGGCCTGCCCCGTCGGCGCGATAACATATGACGAATACGGAATCTGCAAGATAGACGAGTCCAAATGCATCAACTGCGGACACTGCATTCACAGCTGTCCCTTCGGTGCGATAGGCTCCAAGACTTATCTTGTTCCGATCATTCAGGATATCCTTGCGGGAAAAGAAGTAATAGCGATGGTCGCTCCCGCAATCGAAGGCCAGTTCGGTGAAGACATCGATATGGCTTCGATAAAGGCCGCACTTCTTAAACTCGGATTTTCCGATATGGTAGAAGTCGGACTTGGCGGTGATATGACTGCTGCATTTGAGTCACGTGAGTGGAGCGAAGCGAGAAAGGAAGGCAGGAAGATGACGACCTCCTGCTGTCCCGCATTCATTAACATGCTCCGTAAGCACTTCCCCGACCAGTACCGTGACAATAAATCAACAACCGTTTCACCGATGTGTGCGATATCAAGATACCTTAAGTTCACCCATCCCGGATGCACCACGGTCTTTATCGGACCCTGCATTGCCAAGAAAGCGGAAGCAAGGGAGGAGCGCATACCCGATAATGCCGATTATGTAATCACGTTCGGTGAGCTCAGGGCGCTCTTAAGATCCAAGGACGTTGTGCTCGAGCATGTGGACGGCGATTATCAGCTTGCTTCCTCATACGGAAAGAAATTCGCATCCAGCGGAGGTGTTGCGGGTGCCGTTCTCGAATGCATGCAGGAAAGAGGAGAGGACACCTCGGATATCAGACTGTTAAAGGTTGCGGGAGGAGAGGAATGCCGTAAGGCTCTTCTTTTGCTGAAGGCAGGAAGGCTTGAGGAGGATTTCATTGAAGGAATGGTATGCCCCGGCGGATGCGTCGGTGGACCTTCCAAGCATGCGACGGAGGCGGAGATAACCAAGGCGAGAAACAATCTCCTTGCCAAGGCCGATGACCGCAAGATCCTGGAGAACCTGAAAGATTATCCCATGGATAAGTTCTCAATGAACCGCCACGGACACATGGATCCCGAGCTGGTAAAGAAAGTATTTCCCGAATAACGGCGGAGCATAGCGGTAAGCGCATATGCTCCGAAATGTGGAAATTATGACTCGTTTATGATATTTTATATATACTCCCGTTAAGTGAAATTAACTTGGAATTTAACCGGGGGTTATTTATATTATTATATGTGTGCGACTGTAGTATATCGGTAGTACATCAGCTTCCCAAGCTGAGGAGGCGGGTCCGACTCCCGTCAGTCGCTTTTCCCGAAACCTTGTGATCAATGGATCGCGAGGTTTCGCTTGCCTAAAGGCAAAACATACCTTATGAGTGGGTTTTTAGGAGGTAGTTATGGGACTTGTTTCAACAAATGACAAATGTATAGGCTGTAACAAGTGTATTAGGGCCTGCAGCAGTATGGGCGCAAACGTAGCGACCGAAAGAGGAAGGGGAAACGTCATCGATGTAGATCCCGAAAAGTGTATTGCCTGCGGTGCATGTCTTGATGCATGTGAGCACGGAGCAAGGGAATATACCGACGATGTCGAGAGATTCTTTGATGACCTTAAAAAGGGTGTTAAGATCTCCGTTCTCATCGCTCCCGCATTCCTTGCAAATTATCCCAGAGAGTACGATAAGTATCTCGGAATGCTCAAAAAACTCGGAGTAAACAGATTCATCAGCGTATCCTTCGGTGCGGATATCTGTACATGGGGATATATCAAATACATTACCGAGAATAAGTTCTTCGGCGGTATCTCACAGCCCTGCCCCGCAGTCGTGGGCTTCATAGAGCGCTATACTCCCGAACTCATCCCGAAGCTCATGCCCGTTCAGTCGCCCATGATGTGCGCTGCGATCTACCTGAACAAGTATATGCATGTCAGCGATAAGCTCGCATTCATAAGCCCCTGTATTGCGAAAAAGAATGAGATAGACGATCCCAACAACAAGGGATATGTCTCTTATAACCTTACCTTCAAGCGCCTTGTAGAATATCTGAAGAAGAACCCCGTAAGCGGCGCTGCACCTTACAAGGATGAGATAGAATACGGTCTCGGATCCATCTATCCCATGCCCGGCGGATTAAAGGAGAACGTATACTGGCTTCTCGGAGAGGATGCTCTTGTAAGACAGATGGAAGGTGAGCATCACATGTACGAGTATCTTCAGCACAACAAGGAGCTTCTTAAGTGCGGAAGATCATCTTACCTGTTTGTTGATGCTCTCAACTGTACAAACGGATGTCTCTACGGAACCGGTACCGAAGCACGTGATGACATGAGAGAAGATGTCTTCATGGCTATCCAGAAGATCAAAGCGGACAGCAAGAACAATTCCAAGAAGTCCGCATGGGGAAGGGAACTTACTCCCGAAAAGAGACTTGCCGCACTCAACAAGCAGTTTGCAGATCTTAACCTGAATGATTTCCTCAGAAAGTACACCGACAGAAGTGCACAGTGCAAGATTAAGACGCCGAGTGCGAAGGAGCTTGACGATATCTTCAGACAGTTAAAGAAGGACACTCCCGAAAAGCGTTCCATCGACTGCGGATGTTGCGGATACGAATCCTGCGAGGAAATGGCAGTTGCGATCTACAACGGATTCAACCATATCCATAACTGCGTACACTTCATCAAGGACCGTGCATACGAAGAGAAGGATAAGGCAATCGAACTTTCCGAAGAGATTACCAGGACCCAGGATGCGATGCGCGACAAGAAGCTTTCCATCGCAGACGAGATCAGCTCTGATTTCGATACCATGAGAAATACCATCGGACAGATCGAAGAGACCAGTACCGAGAATGCTAACCAGACCGAAGGAATCTCCAAGGAAATGGGTCAGGTAAATGATTTCGCCACCGAGCTCAGAGAGGTTCTTGCGAAGATCGAATCCTACCTGAACAGACTCGAATCCAACAACCTTGCGGTCATCGGAATCGCATCACAGACCAATCTCCTCGCACTCAATGCTTCAATCGAGGCTGCACGTGCGGGCGAAGCAGGAAGAGGCTTTGCCGTTGTTGCCGATGAGATCAAGAAGCTTGCCGAGGATTCCAAGACAACCGCTGATGACAGTAATGCCAACAACAAGGATGTAAAGGAAACCATCGAGCACCTTATCGAAGAAGCCGAAAAGCTTACCGAGATAGTTCAGAGCGTAAACGGAAGAGCGACAACGCTTGTTGCATCCGCCGAAGAGACAGCAGTTTCCATCAGCCTTATGAAGGATATGGCGGACAATGTGGAAAATTCGCTCAGACAGGTTCTGGAGGATTAAAACTAAAGTTGCATATAAAAGAAGACCCGTTAAGGGTCTTCTTTTTTGTTACGATATTTATCCGGTCATTCGATCACATCGGAGATCTCAAATTTTCCTTCGCCTATCATCTTGTAGATGTCATCGATCGGTACAGGCTTGCTGTAGTAGTATCCCTGCAGTCTGTCACAGCCGACATTGGTAAGGAATTCCACACATGCTTCGTTTTCAACACCTTCGGTGAGTGTCTTCATTCCGAGGTTATCTGCGAGGTCTATGATCGTACAGATGATCTTCTTGGAATTCTCGGTATTTTCCTCGTATTCGGGATTGCCGAAGTTCTTGAGGAATACCATATCAATCTTGAGCACATCGAAATTGAAATCCTTGAGTACATTGAGAGATGAGTATCCGGAACCGAAATCATCGAGCCAGAGGCTGTATCCTTTTTCGTGAAGGATATCCATGGATTTCTTGAGTCCGATCGTATCGTCCGTCAGGGCACTTTCCGTTATCTCGACATGGAGATATTCCCTCGGGATGTTGTATTTTGTGACGAGGTCTTCGAGTACCGCGATCGCATCCATCAGTTCGAAATCGAGTCTCGAGAAGTTGAGTGATACGGGGAAGATCTTTTCGCCCTTATCGAGCCTCGCCCTCATATCCTTGCAGACCGTTTCATATATGCATTTGTCGAGCTTTTCGATCTGACGTGATTCCTCGAGAACGGGAATGAATACTCCGGGTGAAAGGAAACCGTACTTGGGATCTATCCAGCGTGCAAGTGCTTCACATCCGCTCAGTTTCTTGTCCTCCGACCATACTACGGGCTGGTAGAATACCTTGATATAGCCCTCACGGACCGCTCTGTCGATGTTGTTGATGATATAGTTGCGGAGCTTGAAATCTTCAGCCATCTTATCATCGTATTCGGCATATGACTTGTCTGCCTGATGGCTTATGGTGGTGCAAGCATATCTTGCCCTGTCGATCTCGAGGCGGGGATCTTCAAGCTCACCCTTCGGACGGTATACGCCGACTTTAAGTGTCAGGTAAAGCTCATCCGGTGTGTCCTTACTTATGGAATCCTCCAGCTTTTTGATCCTGTCGAGGTAATCCGGTTTGTCCGTAAGGATCGTGAAGTGATCGTTTGAAAGTCTTGCGTATGAATCACCTTCGAAAAGCTGTGTGATCTCTTTTGACAGATTTATGAGCAGCTCGTTACCCTTCATGAATCCGAGTGAGTCATTGTAGAGCTTGAAATTCTCGATGTTGATGAAGAGATAGACGAGATTTTCTTTGTTGATCGTCTTGAGCTGTTCGAAAGCTCTGTCGGTAAAGCCCTTAACGTTGGGGATTCCGGTCAGTTCGTCGGTGACCGATGCGATGACGAGCTTTTCGGATTTGACAGCTTCCGAATGACGCTGGTGATAGATGCTTATTACGACTGTGATCATGGAGATATAGAAGGTTGCGAAATTGATCTTGTCACCTTCGTTCATTCCGAGTGTCCCGTCCTTTAAGGGAACATATTTATCAAGATAGATTATATATGCGTTTCCGATCGCCCAGAGCATAAGGAATGAAATGTATGGGCGCCAGATCAGAAGACATGCGGCATAGAGGACCATGGTAAGAAAGCAGAGGATCATTCTTCCTTTTGAATAATCGTTTGCGGAAACGGTCCATCCGAAATACATGCAGATGCCGGTGAATATGAGAGTGAGAAAGATACTGAACTTCTTGGATCTTCGGATCTTGTCGTTAAGATACAGGATCGAATAGACGAGCATTATCGCGCCCATCGAAAGGAGCATCCAATAGCTCTTTGTATAAGTAAAGAAGCTTTCGAATGTGAATTCATATTTTCCTGAGAAGATATATTTATTCAGATATCTGACTATCATCCATGTTTCGAGAACAATGATGATCGCCGACATGTAGATCGTGGAGCGTACATTCGCATCACGATGGAATTTCTTTTCGTAATCGGACATTTTGAAGAATCCGAGTGCGGCAAGGATCTTCTTTACGAGACTTTCCTTCTTTTCCATATGTTATTCTCCCCAAACAGATGCCCGCATTTAAGCGTCCGGGCTGCGCAAAAAAGCTATTCTCAGGATACGTTTTCAAGAGAATCCGGATCGTAGACTTCGGCATTTACGAATGCGTCGGTCCTTAATCTTACGTTTTCCTGAAGATTCCTGTAGAAAAACTGATAGTCGTAAATATGATAAGCACCATGCGGAAGTCCCGTGATCGAAGAGGGATAATCCATAGGTGAGATATCCGTCATCTTAAGTACGCCGCGTTCCGTATCAAGGTAGCAGCCGCAGAGTGCGGGAATCTCGGTCGTGATGTTTCCGGAACGGTCGGTAAAGCAGGCGCCCTTGTTTTCTTCTTTGATGGCGGGCGCGGAATCGGTTCTCCAGTTGAGGGGATTAATGGCGATCGCGTGAACATCGGAAGGATAGATGAATGTTCCGCTTACTGCTTCATCCTCACATTCGAAACTGATCACGACTCCTGTATCGTAATCCATCTGAGCGGGAACTATCTGGGGATAAGCAGCGATCTCTTCCTCGGTGACCGGCCAGCCGATCGCATATACCGCGATGAGTCGTGAATAAAGCTCTTCGTCTCCGAAGTATTCCTTCATCAGTCTGTAGCACATATCGGCTCCCTGCGAAAACCCCGCAAGGATTATGGGACGGCCTTTGTTTTCATTTTCGAGATACCATTTGAAGGCCCTTGAAACATCGCTGTATGCAAGTTCAAGATATTCCTCCCTTTCATCAGCGGAAAGATCGTAGACCTTCATTGCGGCCTGCCTGTAGAAGGGAGCATACATTCTCGTGCAATCTTCATATATACCGCGTTCCATGTTGAGTGCTCCGACAAAATTCCTCATGGTCGCGGTGTCGGAAAGAGACATATTGTAATTGTCCCCTGTATAAACCGTGGGAGCGATAAGGAAAAGATCCGCCGACATATCCTCGCCTTCGGCAAAATATGCCCAGTTGGAAACAAGGGAATATTCGGGATCCTTTTCGGTGTGATATGAGGCTGCATAGACAATGCCGGCGATAAATGTGATGAGCAGAATGCCGACAAGAAGGATTATTCGTTTTTTGAGTCTTTGCTCTTCCATAGATACTGTAATTATACCTCATTTTAAGCCGATTACTCAACGCTTAAGTAAGTATTTCCCATATTTTGCTATCGGGCGAGTTGTGGTATAATAACTGTTTGTCAAAAGAATAAATAACAAAGGATATATAGACGTGAAAGGCGTTAAGAAGTTTGTCGCTACCTTTTTAATAATCACCGGATTGGTATTGCTCCTGGCAGAAGGAGCGTATGCCTATCTTTTGCATACACGTTTTGAACTTTTCGGACATCCCTGTGATATCTACATGGAAAATATCAGCTTCGAAGGAAGCGAGATCACCGATTTTGCCTCACTTGAAAACGGTCTCAGGAAATTCCCCCATTTAAAGACCGTGGATACCGGTTCTTTCATGATGTATGCGGAGGATGTTCCCGAACTTCAGAGGACTTTCCCTAATGTAATGTTCAGGTACGATACCTGGGTCAATATCGAAGGAACGGATTATCCCGTTGATGCCGCTGAGGTCAATCTCACCGATCACGGCTATACGGATCTTGATGCACTTATCGCAAAGCTTGCTTTTATGCCTGCCCTTGAAAGTGTATGTTTCGGTGAAAACCATATCACCGCCGCTGATAAGTTCACCCTTATGGACAGATTCCCCGGAGTGAACTTCCAGGTTGTCGAGATCTACAATATCGGAGGCGTTGATGCTCCCGCAAATGCAGAGAGTATTGACCTTACATGGGCTACGATCGACAACAGTCTGTTGGAAAAACTCAGTCTTTTCCCCGAACTCAGATCGGTCAATCTTCACGGACATGACCTTACCTGGGATGAGAGGCTTGAATATGCGAGAAAGTATCCTAAGGTCAATTTCGGCTGGGATGTCGAATACGGCGAGGAAGTATATGATTCTTCGGAAGTTACCGAGATAGACCTTTCACGCACAAAGCTGACTGCCACCGATCTCGACACTCTCAAGGAGCTTACCGAGCAGATCAGGGGACTTGAAAAGCTGATCGTCTGCGACTGTGGACTCGATAACGAGACACTCGGTGAGTTCAGAAAGGTTGTACCCGATGTCAATGTCGTATGGCGTCTGTACATGGGCAAATGGAAGCTCAGGACCGATCAGGTCACTTTCTCCGTGCTCATCTATAATTACAACTATGAAAGACTCAGAAGCAAGGATATCCAGGTTCTTAAATACTGTACCGATCTGAGATGTCTCGATCTCGGTCATCAGTCGATCGTTGATATCAGTGTAATAGGTGATTATCTGCCCGAGCTCAGACTGCTTATCATGGCCGATAACTGGATCAATGATCTTTCACCTCTGGCGAAGTGCAAGCACCTGCACTACCTGGAACTGTTCGTAAACAATATCACCGATCTTTCGCCGCTCGGTGAGCTTCATGAACTTGTCGATGTAAATATCAGCTACAACAGAAGGCTGAGCGATATCACTCCTCTTCTTAATTCTCCCATGATGGAGAGAGTATGGCTCGAGAGCACATCCGTTTCGTCCGAAGATTTCGATCTTCTCGAAGCGACATATCCGAATGCCAAGGTTGTCCGTGTCGTAAGAGGAAGACCGTCCGTTGACCAGGGCTGGAGGGACGGATGCGCCAGATATAAGCAGATGATGGATATGTGGTTTAACAATTATTACGGCGACGAGTTCTATAAATATGATTATCTGGCCATTGAACTGGGACTTAGGGATGATGAGCCGGAAGAGAGCAGGGCGGTACCGTATTAGGGTCGAAAAACCGCAATTTTACAAGGAATTACGTGCCCCTGCGGAAAAGAAAAAATAAGTGTTGCATTTAACGGTTTGCTATGATATTATTATCAAGCTGTTGAAAAACGGGGTGTGGCTCAGCTTGGTTAGAGCGCCGTCTTAGGGAGGCGGAGGTCGCGAGTTCGAATCCCGCCACTCCGATAAAGTCAGAACCCGTACACGAAGGAGACGTTACTCCGAGTGTTACGGGTTCTTGCTTTATCGGAGTGGATGCACTCACGATTAAAATAACTTCACCAACCGGTGAAGTTATTTTTTTATCGATCGTTAAATCGATTAAGGATTTTCTTGTCATATTGCTTGATTTTTTTGTCAAATTGACTATCCGGAACTCATTTTTCAGTTTTTTTGGTTGCCTTTTCCTGTTTAGACCATTAAAATTAAAATATCTATGAACAAACCTGAGGACATTGCCAGAAGTAAAATAATCAAGGTGTTCTTCCAGCTTACAGCACTCGGTTTTCTTGCGAGTGTGATTATTTTTGCTATCTCTTATTTCAGACATAACATCTCATACGATATAAGGTTATATGTCGTTCTCAGGGTCATTCTTCCCACCATAGTCAATCTGGCGGCTACGATTGCCACTTACTTCGTTAATAAATCACAGAGCTTCAATAATTACACAAAGTGTGCGGTATGCTCATTTGCGTTTGCGACCATTGGCGGAAGCTTTTCTTTCTGGAACGGCTATTACGTTGCACTCTGGTGCCTGCCGGTTCTTGCCGTAATGTTCTGCAGCGTTTTCCATGAGATGCACCTTCTTTTCAGCGTTACCGTTTATTCGATCATCCTTGTCGCGGTTTCGGCATTCTACGAAATGATCAGATTCCCCGACAATTATCTGTATTACCTCGAGATCATGCTTGTCGTTATGATGGTGCTTACGTGCGGAGCAATGGTTTCCCGCAACATGATCATATACAACAAGGAGATGTACAACATCCTATATGACGCCAACGAAAAGAGCGATAATTACCGCAAGCGTCTCGAGACCGACCAGCTGACCTATCTCCATACAAGACCTTATGCCCAGGAGAAGGCTGACATTTTCCTTCTCGATGCGAGCAAGGAGCATCCCGTTTCACTTGCAGTCGTTGACCTTGATTTCTTCAAGAGCATCAATGATACATACGGACACAAGAACGGTGACGTTGTTCTCTGGAAGTTCGGAGATACCGTCAATAAGAATATGAAGGACAACCTTGTAGTCGGAAGATACGGCGGAGAGGAATTCATCTTCGTATTTGACGGCGGAGATTATCACGACCATATCAAGTATATGGATGATCTCAGGGAGAAGTTCGGCAAGATACATTACAAGTTTACCGACAGGAGCGTAACCTTCAGCTGCGGTATCGTAACGGCTTATTATCCCACGACATTCTCCGATGCCTTCAAGTATGCCGATGCGGGCGTCTACTATTCCAAGGAGAACGGAAGGAACCGCGTAACGGCTTATCTGATGCCTCCTCAGACCAAGGAGCAGGATAATTACCCCAAGACCGGAGATCTCAGACCGGAAAACGGTACATGATCGTAAGGTAAATAATATGAAAACACTTAAGAACCGGTTTTCACCGGTTCTTTTTTGTGTGGAAAATTTTACACATGGCTTTGTGTATCATTCTCACTGTAAAGAAAAAACAACCGGTCATTACCGGATCAAATCTCGGAAAACAGGGAGGAAGATCATGAAGACACTCGGCAGGATAATCAAATCTGAATACGTATTCCTTGGGATACTGACTTTGCTTTTTATAGCCGCCGCATTCTTTCTTTTTTCAATCACGGTGAAAGGAAAGCCCGCAGACGACAATTCCGTATGGAATGAATATTATGCGCCGATGGAGAGCGAATATGTCAGTGAGGTAAGGGCATATCTTAATGACAGCGGATACGTTAATTCCGGAGTAACGCTGACACATACCACGGATGAGGAACTAAGCAGGGTATATACGCTCAGCATCCATCACAGAAGGCTTGAAGGATGCAGCGAGGAAAGGAGGGAGGAGATAAGCGAGATCCTTAAGTCAATGGGCTTTGAGGACAACAGATGCGTGATCTGCGTGGAGCTGTCCTGACACTCACGCGGAGTTAGATTTTTGACGGCGGATGGAGTATAATAGGTCTAGTTTTGAACTTGAAAGGAGACCATATGCCTACGCCTGTCGAAGGAGAACTTTACAGACATTTCAAAGGCGGTCTGTACAGGATCGTCACTATCGCACAACATACCGAAACCCAGGAGGGACTCGTGA
>JAEEGL011183827.1_pt1 | contig 20502 bp, 11 predicted proteins | sample 9134231 | NCBI WGS metagenome assembly JAEEGL01 (sample SAMN16246548, study PRJNA631951) | gut metagenome | biome: gut microbiome; feature: rumen; material: fiber-attached | host: Bos | place: Iran: Karaj | collected 2018-10
GAAGAAGATACTGACGACAAGGCTTTCATCCTGGAGCCGTCGCGGGAGTCGCTGCTGGAGTCGCTGGCGCCGCAGGTCGAAGACCTTCAGCTTTACGCGGCGCTGCTCGATTCGGTGGCGTCGGAGCACGCGGCCCGCATGGTGGCGATGCAGGCGGCCACCGACAACGGCGAATCGCTCCTCGCCGAACTCACTCTCGAGTACAACAAGGGGCGTCAGCAGAAAATCACTTCAGAGATTCTCGACCTGGTGGCAGGCGCCGAGAACTAAAAGGAATATCCCAGTCCTACCATGAAACTGTTGCCGGTGGCAGGGGAGCCGAATATGTAGGCGGCGTCCAGGTTCACTCCGGCGATATGGCCGCCCAGGCCCACCGATGCGAAGGAGGGGAGTGCCTTGGACGAATCCCCGTAATGGAATCCCGCACGCGCCGACACGAAGTCGGCGATGTCGTATTCTGCGCCCAGGCCGGCCATGAGGGCGCCGCTGAACAGCACGCTGGCCTCGCCTGTGACCAACAGTTTTGAAATGGGCCGCCATTCTCCGCCGGCGGCTGCGAGCATGGGCAGGGCCGAGGGGCCGTTGCCGTAGTCTATGGCCGGTCCGAGATTGCGGAACGCCAGTCTGGCGGACCATTTTTCCGTGCCGTAGCTCGCCCAGAGATCGCCGCAGATGGCGCCGCCTTTGGCGGCCTCGCCAATGATGGAGGTTACGGACTTGATCTTAAGCCCCGCTTCGATATTGTCGTTGATAATGAACGAACCGCCGAGGGCGAGAATGAACTCGTAAGGCTGGAAGGTGCCCGAATAGGCCCCTTTGTGGTTGGATATCTCGTAAGGCGTGTCAATGAAGTCGCGGCCTTCGAAAGATATGGTTAGCCTGTCGCCGAAGCGGAAATACCCGTCTCCGCCAACGATCTTGCTGCCGGCGGATGCGGGAGCCCAGATTCCGAAGATAGCCTGGGCGGAGCCGATGGCGCTGCCGTGGTTCTGCTGTATGCCTCCAAGCGCCAGCGAACGTGCGTCGGAGGGAATCAGAAGGCCGGAGAGAGCCTGCGCCGAAACCTGAAGCGCCAGACCCAGAACGATAAGTGTTGCTAAAGTCCTTTTCATGGTGCGTCAGATTTTAACTATGGTGTAGCAGCCGTCGGCTCCGCAGCCCTTGATGGTTACGTAGTAGGTGCCTGCGGGCTGGTTGGTCATGTCGATTTCCATGGGGTCGAAAGGCGAGAAGTCGCCTGAGCCCGAATGGACGGTGGCGCCGGCCTTGTTGCGTACAGCCACTTCCAGCGAGCCTTCTGTGCCGGGCCGTATGCTCAGTTTTGTCTTAACCGGGTTGGGGAAGAGGTCTACGGGCCTGGACGGATCGCGCACAAGCACCTTGAAGTCCAGTTCGCATGTGCTCTTCGAGATATCGTTCGCTATCACGTTGACGGTGGTGAGCCCGTAGCCGGTGGCACGTATGATGATGTTGTTTCCGTTGATGCTGACCTTGGCCACGCTGTCGTCGGAATAGGATGTCTTGTAATAGAGGGGCTCTTCGTCCTCGTCGTAGATGTAGTCCGACAGCTTTAGGTTGACCACTTCGTCCTTGGCGCCGAACACGATGTCTTCTGCATTCTTGATCAGCACGGGAACGTGGTTGGGCAGGATCGTGTATTCGTAGTCGCAGGAGGCCGAGAGACCGAATTCGTCGGTGGCGGTCAGCGTCGCCTTGTATTTTCCGGGAGGGGCGTCGATGCCGGTTATGGTCACTTTGACCTCGCCTTGGTACGCTTCGGCGCGGAAGGCGTCGGAACCGCCGTCGATCTTCATGGTGACCTTGTGTCCGTCGGGATCGGTGACGCCGAAACTCAGATAAAGTTTCTGGTGCGCCTTGATCTTGGCTTCAGTGTCCGGCGGGGTGATGTATGGCGGGTTGTTCTCTCCAGTGGTCACCTTGAGAATCTCAGGCAGACGGGAATAGTGGCCCCTGTAGTCGTAGGCGATAACCGTGGCATTGTACGTGGTGTTGAACTTCAGCCCCGTCATCACGCCGGAAATCGGATCGCCCACTTTCAGACGCCCTGTCTCGATCTTTTTGGTTATGGCGTCAAGAGGAAGGCCGTTCATGAAAACAAGCGTTTCCATGGGCGTTTCACCCTCCGTGAAGACCATCAGGTACCCCAGGGCCTTAATATCGTCGGGGTCTTCGGTAACGTTCCACGAAAGCGTGACGGAATTCGCACTGACGCTGGCCTCTATGTGTTCCGGGGCCTTGGGCGGTTGGGTGCCTCCGTAGGTGAAGGATCCCATCGCGTCGAGGAATGGCCCTATCTTTCCGGGGGCTTTCTTGGTGTTGGCGCCTTTCAGGAGGCGTTCTTTAAGCATGTCGCAGGTGAATCCGGGGCCTCCGTAATACGAAACCAGCAGCGCGGCCACGCCCGCAACGTGAGGGCAGGCCATCGAGGTGCCCTGGAGCGATCCGTAGGAGCTTCCGGTGATGGTGCTGAGAATGCCGGAACCCGATTTGACGTCTCCTCCGGGGGCGCAGATGTCCACCCAGTTACCATAATTGCTGTAATACGCCATTTCGCCGTTCTGCCCCGTAGCTCCCACCGCCACTACCTGGGGTAGGGCTGCCGGCCATGCCATGCTCCACGATTCGTTGCCTGCGGCAAAAACCACCAGGCCGCCCTTCATGGGGCTGTCTGGGCGTTGCTTGCCATGTTTGTCGCATCCTGCGAATTCGATGAAATAATCGACGGCTGGAGCGTACTCGTTGGCGTTGGACGACAGGGCCTGGTATTCGTTATCATAGTCGTAGCCCCAGCTGTTGTTGGCTATGACTGCGCCGTGGTCGGCGGCCCATACCAGGGCGTTGTAGGAGTCGCCAGTAAGGCTTTTCTCCGTATCTTCGGGGTTGTCCATGAACGTGGCGCACGACAGCAGCCGGACGCCGCCCTTGCCGTCATCTCCGCCGGCTATGCTGGAAACGCCTTCGCCGTTGTTGTTGATAGCGCCTATGATCCCTGCGACGTGGGTGCCGTGCCTGTGGGGACTGATGTAATATCCCCCATGCCCGTTGACGAAGCTCTTGCTGCCGTCACTGCCCGCCGGAACGCACACGGCGGCGAGGTCAGGGTGGTCCATCTGGATGCCGCCGTCGATCACAGCCACTATCACTTCGGGTTTGCCTGCCGTGTAAATGTCCCACACGGGCTGGACGTTGATGCCGTAAGCGCTTTCCGACAGCGCCCACTGGCTGCCGGCCCTGGGATCGTTGAAATACGAGTGCTGGCGTATTCGGCGCTGCGGTTTTGCCAGCAGCACGCCGGGAATCTCCGACAGCCCCTCTGCGGCTTTGGTAGCCGGAACGGCGTCTGGATCGTAGTTGACGATGAACCATTTGTGGAGGCCGGCCTTGCGGTGGCGGGGCTCCCATTCGCCGGCGTCGGGATACAGGCGCCTCACGCTTGTCGCGCCCATGAGCGCAAAAGCGCTGTTAAGTTCTCCTGAACGGGTCCGGAGTGCGCCGGAAGCCAGTTCGTCGGCCAGTTCGTCGGAAACTTCCACTATCATGGATCCGGGAATGAGCGGGCTCGATCCGGCTTTGGATTCGCGGGCCTGGTCGGGAGAGCCCGAAGGCTGCGCTTCACCGGTGCAGGCCGCCGTAATGGTGGCTAGAAACAATATGCCGAGTATTCTGTTGAATCTGTTCATTTCAATCATGCAGTAAGACTACAAATATAGTAAAAAAACATATAATAGTATTATTGCCCCATGGGAATGCCGGGCCGATTAATAATTTTTTTAATTAACAATTGATAGTTATATGGCAAGTTTAATTAAATTAATAAAGAAAATAGCCCCTATTTACTTACGATTTTTGGGTTTAAAATGCATTTTTATGCATCCCAGCGGCCTCCGTGACCACTTATTATTAATGTGAATATTTGCTTATTAAAAAAATAGTAGCTATCTTGCGCACTTAAACCGGCTTGGCTACAAGTTTTAGTTAGTATATTTTTGTTTAATTTAAAAAATTGCTTATGAAAAAAGCTAGACTGTTCATCAGCGCTCTGTTTTTGCTGTTGACGGCTTCGCTCTACGCCCAGAACATCAAAGTGGCGGGAGTGGTCCGCGACGCATCGACTGGCGAAGGTGTACCGTTTGCCTCCGTCGTGGTCAAGGGCACGATGAACGGAGTTTCCTCCGATGCAGACGGTAACTACTCAATCAACGCTCCTGCTGACGGTGTCCTGGAATTTTCGGCCATTGGCTACAAGCCCCAGGAAGTGCAGATTTCCGGCAATGCTGCGATCAGCGTCTCCCTCGCTCCCGACCAGGAGCTCCTTGAAGAGACCATCGTCGTGGCCTACGGTACTGCTACCAAGAGCTCCTTTACCGGCTCTGCCGCAATGGTCAACAGCGAGACTATCCAGAAGAAGCTGACCTCCAAGGTGACAAGCGCCCTCGCCGGTACTACCCCCGGTGTCCAGGTCATTTCTTCCAGCGGCGACCCTACCGGCGGTGCACCCACCATCCGCATCCGTGGTATCGGTTCCATGAGCGCAAGCTCCGCTCCTCTCATCATCGTTGACGGCGCCCCTTACGAAGGAGCAATCTCCGACATCAACCCCAACGACGTCGAGTCCATGTCCGTCCTGAAGGATGCTGCAGCTTCCGCTATCTACGGTCACCGTGGAGCAAACGGCGTTGTGCTCATCACCACCAAGAAGGGTAAGAGCGGCGAGGCCGAGGTGCGTTTCGACGCCCGTTACGGTGTCAACTCCCGCCTCATCCCCCAGTACGACGTGATCAGCGATCCGGCAGAGTACTACGAGACCTTCTACAAGATGAGGTACAACCAGTACATCTACTCCGGACACTCCGTGGCAGAGGCCTATGACTATGCCGACCGTATCCTCTTCGACAGCAAGAACGGCGGTCTCGGTTATCAGGTGTTCACCGTTCCCACGGGCCAGAAGCTTATCGGTACCAACTTCAAGATCAACCCCAACGCCACCCTCGGCTACAGCGACGGTGAGTATTGGTATGAGCCCGATGACTGGTACAACGAGACCTTCCACAATTCCATCCGTCAGGAGTACAACGTCTCCGCCAGCGGCGCTACCGACCGCTTCACCTACTACGGAGGACTCAGCTACCTGAACGATGGCGGTATCGTCTACAACTCCGGTTATCAGCGTTACACCGCACGTCTGAATGCAGAATATCAGATCAAGGACTGGATCCGTTTCGTTTCCAACCTGAGCTACTCCTACTCCGATTCCGACAACGTGTCCTCCGGAAGCTGGGGTTCCTCCGGCAACGCATTCTACATTGCCAACAACATCGGTCCTATCTATCCTCTCTATGTCCGTAAGCCCAACGAGGACGGCAAGAGCGGTTACAAGTACACCGAGCAGGGACGTCAGATCTACGACTCCAACAACACGAACTTCACCCGTCCTTCCATCGTCGGCAACGCGGTCCGCGACCTCTACTACGATACCAAGAAATCCTATGCAGACGTTCTGGTCGGCAAGTGGGGCCTCATCCTCACCCCGGTCAAGGGTCTTACCCTGAACGCCAACATCGGTATCACCGACGACAACACCCGTTACAACTACCTGTACAGCCCGTATTCAAGCGCAGTTGACGGCCAGGCAGCAGTTGGTCACAGCCGTATGTTCACCGTGAACCAGCAGTACATTGCCGAGTACAAGTTCAACATCGCCGACGTCCATCATTTCGATATCCTCGGCGGTTACGAGCAGTATCACCGCAAGAGCCAGAGCATCGACGGTTCCAACGACCACCTCTTCAACCCGAACGTGGGCGAAATCGACAACGCTGACGGTACCAACAAGTCCGTGAGCTCATCCGCCGGCGCTTATATGACCGAGGGCTTCCTCACCCGTGCACAGTACGACTACAACGGAACCATCTTCGCATCCCTCTCCTTCCGCCGCGACGCATCTTCCCGCTTCGCTCCCGGTCACCGCTGGGGTAACTTCGGTTCCGCAGGTGCAGCATGGCTTATTAACAAGGAGAGCTGGTTCAACGTTCCTTTCGTGAACATGCTCAAGCTCAAGGCCAGCTACGGTGTCCTTGGTAACGACGGTCTCGGTTCCTATCCTTATGCAGACCAGTACACTCACTCCTTCGACGGAACTGATTATTCAATCAGCCTTTCCTACAAGGGTAACGAGGAACTGACCTGGGAAACTTCCAAGACCTTCAACACCGGTGTCGACTTCGAACTCTTCAACGGCAGGCTCAACGGTACCATCGAGTACTTCAACCGCGACACCGAGGACCTGCTCTACAACAAGAACGTTCCTTATTCCTCCGGTAACCCTACCGGCACCATGCCCGTGAACGTCGGTTCCATCCGCAACCGTGGCTTCGAGGTCTCCCTCGACGGTGCTATCATCAACACCAAGAACGTGTTCTGGAACTGGAACATCAACCTCAGCCACTACAAGAATACCATCACGAGCCTCGATGATAGCGTTTCCGAGAAGGGTATCCGCGGTTCCAACTTTATTTATAAGGTAGGCGGATCCCTCTACGATGCTTACATGTACAAGTATGCAGGTGTCGATCCCGAGAACGGAAAGGCCCTCTACTGGAAGCACATCGACGAAGAGAAGGATGAAGACGGCAACATCACCAAGGAGGCATCCGACGAGACCACTTCCGTGTTCTCCGACGCCACCCGCTACGAGCTCGGCACCACCCTGCCCAAGCTCTTCGGCGGCTTCGGCACCAGCCTCAACGCCTACGGCTTCGACCTCTCCGTCCAGTGCTCCTTCCAGCTCGGCGGCAAGTACTACGACGGTAACTACCAGATGCTCATGTGGACCCAGGATCAGACCGGTTCCGCATGGCACAAGGACGCCCTCAAAGCATGGACTCCTGAGAACACCGACACCGACGTTCCCCGTCTGGACGGTGACACCCAGGTTGCACAGAGCGCCGTGGATCGTTTCTTCGTGAGCTCCAACTATCTGAGCGTCAACAACGTGACCTTCGGTTACACTCTTCCCAAGACCCTGACCCAGAAGATCAAGATCAACTCCCTGCGTTTCTATGTGGCGGGTGAGAACCTCGCAGTCCTCACTGCCCGCAAGGGTATCGATCCTCGCAATACCTTCGGTCTCGGTTCCTTCACGATGACTGCTGGTTCTTCTTCCTACGGTGCAATGCGCGCCATCACCGGCGGTGTTACGCTCACGTTCTAATTCGTAAAGGATAAAGATATGAAACTGAATAAAATATTCTTTGCTGTCGCTATAGCAGTCGCTTTCGCTTCTTGCTCCAAGATCGACGAGATTGTCCCCGAAGGCGGTACAATGCTGGCAAGTCAGGTGCAGTCTACCAACGCTGCAATTCCTTCCCGCGCATCTGCTTCTTTCAACGGTATGTTCACCAATATCGGACTGCCCGCAAAGATGTATACCACCCCTGATGACTGGGAATTCCTGATGATCCTGTTCTGCAACGATCTCGAAGGTGCAGACGCCCTCATGCCCAATAGCAACTACAACTGGTTCTCCGTTTGCGGTGAGTATTCTTCCCGTAACAACACCTACCGTAACCCCGCTATCCGTTACAGGGCTCCCTATAACATGATCGGTGACGTCAACACTTTCCTCGCTGGTTTCTCCGAGGATGAGACCGACCCCCTGCTCCTTAACATGATCGCGCAGGTTCGCGTGCTTCGCGCGTACTCTTATATGTTGCTGGCTCCCCAGTATCAGTTCGCACCCCTTACCAACGTCGCTGCCGACAATGCAAAGGGTGCCGATCTCCCTTGCGTTCCCCTTATCACTCCTGATAAGGAAGACTTCGACTATACCAACAACCCCCGTGCTACCGTCAAGGAAGTTTACGACTACATCCTGGACGACCTCAACTATGCAGTCGAGGCTCTCAAGGGTGCTTCCCGTTCTTCCAAGCTCTTTGTCGACGACCATGTGGCTCTCGGTCTCCGCGCCCGCGTCTACCTGCTCCTCGGAGAGTGGGACAAGGCTTATGCCGATGCAGTCGCAGCAGCCGAAGGATACACCCCTGCAAGCATAGAAGAGGTTTCCAAGCCTTCTTTCTGCGACATCAACGAGCACAACTGGATCTGGGGTTACGACATGGCCGACGGCCTGCCCAACGCCCGTAAGGAGACTCTTAACAGCTGGAACGGCGTTTACGCCACCACCAGCGGCTGGCTGCGTTCCTTCTCCAACAGCGGTTACTCCTGCGCTACCCAGTGCTACTGCTGCATCAACAAGATGCTCTGGGACAAGATTCCTGCAACCGACGTCCGCAAGGGCTGGTGGGTTGACGAGAACCTCGAGTCCCCGCTTCTTAAAGGTCTCAAGTGGCCCGGCTTCGAAGATGTGGCAAACGCCGACGACGGTGGTGACGCCAAGCTCCCTTATATCGCTTACACCAACGTCAAGTTCGGTTGCCAGACCATTGCTACCGACGTCAACGAGGAGGATATGCCTCTGATGCGCGTCGAGGAAATGATTCTCATCCAGGCTGAGGCCAAGGCCCACACCGATGCCGGTGCAGCCACCTCCATCCTCGAGAACTTCGTGAAGACCTACCGTGATCCTTCCTACAGCGCAGCAGCAGGCGGTCGCAGCCTTCTCGACGAGATCTGGTTCCAGCGCCGCGTTGAGCTCTGGGGCGAGGGATTCGGCGTGCTCGACAACCTCCGTCTCGACAAGCCTATCGTGCGTTCCCACGGTGCCGGTACTTCCAACATCGCAGACGCTTTCCGCTTCAATCTCGATTCCCAGGATCCTTGGCTTAGGATGCGTTTCCCTCAGGGCGAAATGAACACCAACTTCGGTATCGAGGACAACAAGGGCGGTCAGCAGCCTACCATCGACATGAATCCCGGCCTTAAGGACGGCGTAACCGACTAATTTTAAAGGAGACACATATGAAAAAGATATTATTCGTTTTTTCTTTGGTAGCCGCAGCGTCCATCGCCCTGGTTTCCTGCCAGCCTGAGGTTCAGCCTCACGAGCCCGGCGAGCCCGAGGTCAACGGCTGCTACGGTGTGTATTTCCCTACCCAGGATGCCAGTGGTGACCATGTGTACAATCCTACTCAGGATAAGGTCATCGACATCACTGTCGCCCGTACCAACACCAACGGTGCCATTACCGTTCCCGTGAAGATGTCATTCTCCGAGGATGGCGTTTTCGAAGCCGCTCCCGTTACCTTTGCCGACGGCCAGGAGGAGACAACCTTCGCAGTCCGCTTCGACAATGCCAAGGAAGGCGTCAACTATACCGCTAACTTCGTCATCGACGACAACCAGTATGCGTCCAAGTACAACGCCGGCGCCATCGGTCTCGACTTCAGCGTCCTCTGCGTGGAAATGAAGACCCTCACCACCGAAGACGGCAGCAAGGTTGCAAACGTAACCTTTACCGATGATGTATGGCTTGGTGAAGTTCACAATGAGATTACCATTCAGTACTACGAAGTCGATGGTATCCGTTATTGCACGACTGTAGGTGGCAAGACCGTTTCTTCAAGCAACGGAACTACCGGCGCAGGCCCTTGGGGCACCGATGTGCAGATGTCTTTCAAGTGGTATACCAAGAAGACCGTTGAGGTCGACGGCGTGAACTATCAGTGGATTGAGGTTGAAGCGAATCCCATTGGCTTCGATGCTTCAAACGGCCCCATCTACATGGGCGACTTTTACCACATGCGTGCCGATATGGGCCTGGGCAACGGTACTTACACCAGCTCCTATGACAGGTATACCAATGGTAGCGACGGTTATAATCCCAGCTACTACGACGGCCACGGCGGATTCGTTTTCAATTCCGCTTACTGGATCCACGGAACCACCAGCTGGTACGGCTATAAGGACAATTGCCCTGTCGCCGTTGCAGAAGGTTACCTCCGCGTGAACTACGATTTCGAACTCGAGTCTGACTATTGCATCAGCGGTGTGGCTCCCATTTATGTGACCGCCGGCGCCGATGTGGCAAGCATCAAGTATGCCGTTTATCCCGGTGAGCTCACCGCCACCCAGGCAGGCAACAAGATCGACGCCATCGCAGCAGGCACCGAGGCCGCTACCGAATTCAACCAGTTCCAGCTCAATGCTGAGACCAACAAGAATGAGGCAACCCTTGGCATCACTGCCGAGAAGACCGGTATCTACACTCTCGTTGCAGTTGCATACGACGGAAGCAAGAAGGCTCAGAACAGCGCAAGCGTTGTCTTCAACTACATTTCCGCAGCCGACGATGCGACCTATGCAGTCAAAGTCGACGTGTTCACCGAGGATACTCCTGCTCGTTACAAGGAACTGCATGACTATGATTCCTTCGCATACTGCGTTTCCGGAAGCGACCTGACCGACGTCCATGTGGCAATCTACTCCGCCGATGTCGTGGACAAGTATGGCGCTGAAGTGATCAAGGCAGATGCCAAGGCCGACGAGGACGGCGACTATGAACTCTCCGCCGATCAGCTCGCAGAGGTCAATGCCGACGGCGGTTTCTATGACATCGCTACCGGCATGAAGCCCAACACCACCTACTACGTGGTCGTATGGGCAACCAACGGCAGCCTTGACGACTATGCAATCGATGTTTACACCACCGCCAAGCTTCCTTACGTATGGAAGAGCCTTGGCAAGGGTCAGTACACCGATGATGTCGCCTGTGGTCTCTATGGTGTCGATCCTATCACCGTTTCCTGCGACGTTGAGGTCGAGCAGAGTAATCCCGGTCTGTACAGACTGTCCGGATTCCAGCTGCCTCTCGTAGCTGTTGCATACGGTATGACTGAGGCTGCAATTTCCGCATACGAAGGTGTTGTATGGAGGAATTCCCCGATCATTATCGATGCTTCCGATCCGACTTCCGTGTTCATCGAACTCCAGGATTACGGCGTGTGCTTCAACACCAGTGACGGCTTCATCGATGGCGTGACTTCCGTGCACAACGGCAAGCCTTTCTCCAAGGGTATCCTCAAGGACGGTGTCATCACCTTCCCTGAGGTAAAGGGTCTGCTCTGTACTCTGGATGGCGATGGCTACTATTATGCCAACCAGCACGGTGCCTTCAAGCTCGTGCTCCCTGCCGGTCAGGCCTCCGCTCCCGCTTATGCCGGTCCCGTGATCGGCGGTACAACTCCTGCCCAGAAGGTATTCTATGCCCCTGTGAAGGTTAAGTACGAGCGCGATCCCAAGGCTGTCAGCGTTGACGTCAAGGTTTCTTACGACCGCAAGGCCCGTAAGCCCGCGTTCTCCGAGGACAGCATCAAAACAGTCAAATAGAGTTAAACCTATTGATTTATGCAACAATAGAGACCTGGCGCTTCGGCGCCGGGCCTCTTGTTGTAAAAAAAACGGAATGAAAAAAATCGGACTCTCACTGGCCCTTGCGGCCTTCTGTCTCGCCGTTTCCTGTACTAAGGAAGGCGTGGCGGACCAAGCCGGCTCCGTCGCTCCGATCATTCGCCTGGGCGACGAGGTATCATCCTCGGCTGTATTGGTCAAGTTTAAGACTCCTGTTGCGGACGAGGCTCTCCGCAGCCTGGAATCGGATCAGGGCGTTGCCCTTACAAGGGTATTCCCTTCGGTTTCCGGCAAGGAGGAGCTGGAGGCTCAGTTCGGCCTTGACCGCTGGTACAAGGCGGAAATAGCCGACGGCGCCGACGTGGACTCGAAGGCCAGGCAGATGTCCATGGTAAAGGCGGTTGAACTGGTTGAATACGAATCAGTCATGGCCAAGTGCTCGGACTGCGTCGTGTATCCTGCCGGTGAGCCCATGCCGCCCACCCGTGCAGGCGACCAGTTCAACGACCCTTATCTGTACTACCAGTGGAACTACAAGAATACCGGCATTGCATCTTTCACTCCGAAGATCGTAGCCGGAGCTGACGTGAACGTCAGCGACGTGTGGGCCACCATCAGCGGCGGCGATCCCGACATAATCGTGGCCGTGGTCGACGAGGGCGTGCTTTACTCCCACCCCGACCTTCGTGCCAACATGTGGGTGAACAAAGGCGAAACACCCGGAAACGGAATTGACGACGATGCCAACGGCTATGTTGACGATGTCTATGGATACAATTTTATCCAGGACAACGGCAATATCAATTGTGACAACCCCGACGACTCCGGACACGGAACCCATTGTGCGGGTACGATCGCCGCTGTCAACAACAACGGAATCGGTGTATGCGGCGTAGCAGGAGGCACCGGAAAGAACGACGGCTGCCGTATCATGAGCTGCCAGATCTTTTCCGGAAAAACCGGAGGTGATACATACACTATCACAAAGGCCATCAAGTATGCCGCCGACAACGGTGCTTCGATTATTTCCTGTTCTTTCGGCTCTCGTGCGTCATACCCTTCCGACGATTCCTATTACAGAGCCTCCGGTGGTATCGAGATAGATGCGATACATTATTTCGAGGCCAGCAAAAACAATCCCGTGCTAAACGGCAACATAGCCGTTTTTGCTGCAGGGAACGAAGCTCACAACTATGCCCATTATCCGGGAGCTTTTTACGATATTATAAGCGTTTCCGCAATCGCCCCGGATTTTCTGCCTGCATTCTATACCAATTACGGTCCCGGCTGCAACATTGCGGCTCCTGGCGGAGAGGCCTTTCACGTAATCAACAAGTGGAATTCCATGATTCTCTCCACCGTGCCCAAGCAGGTTAAGTCAAATGGGATTGAAGGTGAGTACAATACCAAGGGATTGGAGTATGGCTACATGCACGGCACTTCAATGGCCTGCCCTCACGTGGCAGGAGTCGTGGCCCTTGCCCTGTCGTATGCCAAGAAACTCGGAAAGACCTTCGACCGTGAAGAGTTCAAGCGCATGATCCTGGCGTCCACACAGGACATAGACCAGCGTATCGCAAGCACAAAAGAAAAGACCTACGCATATGGCCAAGGGCCGCTCAGCCTCGCTCCGTATCATCACCAGATGGGTACGGGAGCGATCGACGCCTGGCGCCTCATGATGCATGTTGAGGGCGTTCCCACACTCACCGCCCAGACCGGACGTGAACAGTGGATAGACCTTTCCTCGATGTTCGGCACTTCGTCCGTGAGCCTCACCTATCTGAGTGTGGAAGTTCCCGAAGCCGCCGTATCTTCCATGGGCCTTCAGAAGATTCAGCCCAGCGCATCCGACAAGTATCCCGCAGTGGCCGACCCCAACGGATATGCGTATGTGCAGTTCGGGCGCCTGTATGTCCATCCCACCAAGCTGGGGTCGGGCAAGATTACTATTTCCGCCGTGGGCGGCGGTGACCATGTGGGTGGCGGCAAGAACCCTCCGGGCGGCATGTCGCTTACCCAGACAGTTTCTCTCCTTTCCCGCGAAGTGGAAGGAGGCAACGGTACAGGAGGATGGTTATGATGAAAAAGTTACTGTTTGCGGCAGTCCTGCTTTCGGTGATTGCAGGCTGCAAGCCCAAGACTCCCGAGACTCCCAAGATCGACGTTACAGGCGCATGGGAGATGTCTGCCGTGTCCACCAAGGTGAACGTGGGAGGGGAGCAGGTGAGTGTATATCTGGATTTCTCTGCCGAGGGCAGCTTTACCCTGTATCAGAAGATAGGCGCAGGGCGGTACACCGTTTTTACCGGTTCCTATAACGTTGACCAGAATAACAAGCTGCTTTCGGGCACTTATTCCAACGGTAAGCAGTGGGGGCCCTACGATTGCACCTGCAGCGAGAGTTCTCTCACGCTCGTTACCTACGGCGGCGGTGAAACTTATACCTACAACAAGATCGACGCAGTGCCGTCATCCGTTACCGGCAATACTTATTGATAATGGATAAGCTCCGTCTTCTGCTGCTTCTTTCCCTGCTCGCATGTAACCGTATCAGTTACACCGCGAGCGAGGAGTATCCTCCCATAGTGCCTGATTGTGTGGGGGTTACGGTGCCTGAGGGGATGCCCCCGATGACGTTCGAGATGGCCGACGGCCGTCCGTTCAAGGTGGAGCGCAGGAGGGTAGCTGATACGGTGTTCTACAGCGTAAGCGCATGGAATCCGGCAACGGGGAAGGGCGAGCGCTACGCTCCGTTCCCCGTGTACGTGTCACACGACCCCATCGATCCGTACATCGCTTACCGTCTCATCGAGCCTTCGTACGAGGGCTGGAAGGAGATGGGCCTGTACAGCAGGGATCTGGGCTCGTACCGCGAGAAGGCGATCGTTACCAACGACGCCACGGGCGGCGGATGCGTGAACTGCCATACTTTCCGCGGCGGAAACCCTTCCGACATGCTTTTCCATGCCCGCGGCGCCGGCGGCGGAACGGTGTTCGCCCTTGAAGGCAAGGCCAGGATAATCAACCTTGCCACCGTTGGGCCGCGCAAGCAGGGCGTATACCCCGCATGGCATCCGGACGGGCGCTACATAGTGTTCTCGTCCAACTCCACACAGCAGTGTTTCCCCATTGCGGGCAGCCAGCAGGTCGAAGTGTACGACAATTATTCCGACCTCATCCTGATGGACTGGCAGACGGATTCCGTGTACGTGTGGCCGCCGCTCTGCGAGGAAACGCGTTTCGAGACCTTCCCGGCGTGGAACGCCGACGGCAGCCGTCTCTATTACTGCGTGGCCGACAGCGTGTCCAACGTGGTTGAAAACCGCAGCCGCGTACGTTACCGCCTGGCCTCCGTGGGTTTTGCCGACGGCTTTTTTACCGGCGAGCCGGAGACCGTGTGGCAGAACGATACCGTTTCCGTCTCATTCCCCCGCATCAGCGGCAAATGGCTGCTGTTCACCGGGGCTGCATATGGCACTTTCCCCATCTGGCACCGCGAGGCCGACCTGTATCTGATGGATCTCGAAGACGGCAGCGTAGTGCCTGCGTCGGAGCTCAACAGCCCCGACACCGAGAGCTACCACAGCTGGTCGTCGAACGGCCGCTGGGTGGTGTTCAGCAGCAGACGGCTCGACGGACGCTATACGCGTCTGTTCATCGCCCATTTCGACGGCGAGGGCCGCTTCGGCAAGCCTTTCCTGCTGCCCCAGAAGAGTTACGCGCACAATGTGCAGCGTCTCAAGTCTTATAACGTTCCCGAGTTCGTGCTCGGGGAGCCTGCCAGCCGCAGGCGCGAGGTTTCCAAACTGTTTGCCCAATGAGAAGAGTTGTGATTCCCGCGGCCCTGTTTGCGGCTGTGTTTCTGGTCAGTTTGCTGTGTATGCCTTATTCTCTTGTGTGTCAGGAGTATGAGGGGCTGTTCCTGGCCACTCCCGACTGGTGGGCGAGGGCCTGGCAGCAGACGCTTCCGGTGTCCGGTATCGTGTCGGATTTCCTGATTCAGTTTTACAGGGTTCCGGCGTTCGGCGCCTTGATTACGGCTGTCCTTATCACCCTTGCGTTCCTGCTTTGCAGGGGTATTTCGGGGCGTTTTACCAGTTTCTCCGACGCTGTCGCAGCGCTGGCCGCCGCGCTCCTCTGGGTGTTCGTTGCCCATTCGAGTTCGCCCAAGTCCGCGGTGTTCGCGGTGCTTGTCCTGCTGGTGCTGTTTCTGCTGTCACTGTTGATTTCTGGCAGCCGCAAGCAGAGGCATTCTCCTTCAGGGTGCCTCTCTCCCAAATCTTTCGGCACCCTGAAGGGGAATGCCGTTGCGAATTCTGTTGCTGCCAGTGTTTTGTTCGCTGCGTTATTCATCATTGCAGCAGCAGCCGTTATCGTCTTCAGCCCCAGAGTGCAACGCACCGAGCGTTTTTCCCGTGTGAAGGCCGATGCCATTTACGGAGTGTGGGACGACCTGCTGAAGACCGTGCCTCCGGCAGTGGCCGAGAAGGACGGCGAGCTCACTCCGTTCGCACTTCTGGCGCTCTCCGGAAAGGGGCAGCTCGGCGACAGGATGTTCTCTTACCCGGTTGCGGAAGAGAACGACCTTGACATGGTTGCGTACGACGGCAAGGAGGATTACTACACCAGCCTGCTTTTCAAGGCATGCCTGTACCAGTTCCTGGGCTGCTACAACGAGGCCATCCACAATTATTACCAGTGGTCCACGCAGCTGCCGCAGGGAACGGGCTTCGTGGTGCTGAGGCGTCTGGCGGAGCTTTACTGCCTGCAGGGCAATTACACCCTGATGGAGAAGTACTGCAGGATCCTCGACAAGAGCCTTCTCAACGGGGCATACGTGCGCCATTTCCGCAAGCTGGCGTCGCAGGGGGCGGCTCAGGAGCCCACGCCCGCGGCGGAGCGCTCGACCATGGCGGTCATCTCGCACGATCCGCTGTACAACCTCTTCTTGCTTGAATCCGCAGGCTTCAGCTCGGCGATGTCCACCGACAGGATGCTCTGCACCCTGATCCTCAAGAAGGATTTCGTCCGCTTCAAGCGGGCAATGAAAGTGCTCGAACCCGCAATGGAGCGCATCCCCAGGCATTATCAGGAGATGATGCTCTTTACCGGAATGGATTCCGGAAAGATAGACGCGGCGGTAAAGGGGCGTTACGCTTCCTTTCTTACCGACCGCCTCGAAATGACCCTTGACCAGGCGCTCTATCGTTACGAAGGCAGCGCCTTCCCATATCTTGGTTATTAGTAGTGATGAATCGTTTTATAATCATATTGTCGTTCCTGGCCTTATGCTTTTCCGCCTCCGCCCAGAACAGGGCCGAGACGGTGGAGTTCCAGCAGCGCGCGGGTATCAGAACCACGCTGCTGCGCGGCGAGCAGGCCGAATGGTACGGATTTCCGGCCAATGGCAATCCGTACTGGAGTTCGGCGGAATTCTTCCTCGGCAATATCGAAGTCCAGGGACACGTGTATTACGACGTGCCGCTGAACATCGACGCCGTGACCCAGCGCGCCCTCGTTTTCGTGCCCGGCAGCCAGGTGGCCGTGGCGTTGCCGCCGTCCCGCGTAAGCCGTATCGATGCGGATAACCTGCACTTCGTCGGCATTACCGGCGAAGGGCCGCTCGCGGAGGGTTTCTACCAGGTTCTCGGCGACGGGGACCTGAAGGTGTACAGGGCCGTGCACAAGCATCTGACCACTACCACCGATGTGGCGAACGGCGAGCTTATAGGCTATTACGACAGCAATTACCGTTATGACGTCCAGCGTTATTTCGAAATAAGGTCGGATTACTGGTTCCGCAGCGCCGACGGGCAGTTCAAGCGCATCCGCAACAAGAATGCGCTGTTCCGCTGCTTCGGCGACCGCCGCAGGGAACTACGCAAGGCGGCCGAGGCGCAGAAGGTAGACAAGCTGTCTTTCGACAAGTACTGCATGGTGGTTCTTAAACTTGCGGAAAAATGAGAAAGGCACTGACAGTCATTCTGTTGCTGGTGAGCGTACGGCTTGCCGCACAGGCGCCCCTCGAAGTCCGCAGGGTGAGCCTCGACTCCCTGGTGTCGTTCCTCAACCGCGAGTTCCCTGAGGACTTCTACAGCGTCGGATATGCCGAGGAACAGGCCACCTTCACCGTCAGCGCCCCCCGGGACAAGTTCGTGCAGGCGGCCACTGAAGCCCTGAAAGACAAGGGCTACAGGATGAGCGCGTTCGGCAACGCCCGCTTCATCCTTCAGGGAAAGACGGTTTATACCGACCTGCCTTCGGGCTACTTCGACGACCAGCGCACTGCCGAAGACGACGGCAGCCTGGAGCGCTATCTCTCCGAGCAGAGCGCCATCGCATCGTTCCAGAACAAGGTGTACGAGATAGGGGAGCCGGGCGCCAAGAAATCCGGGTCCGCCTATCTGAGCGGCCATGTGCGCGACATTTCATCCGGCGAACCTCTCTCCGGAGTGTCGGTATATAACCAGAAATCGGGAGTCTACACCGTCACCGACGCCGACGGCTTCTACCGCGTTGCGCTCCCCATCGGCGACGGCAGCATCGACCTCAGCGGCTATTCGCTGGAGGACCTTCATCTCACCGTCAAGATGTGGGACGACGGCAACCTCGACATAGTGATGAAGGAGAAGGTCACGGCGCTCACGGGCGCAGTGGTCTCGGCGGACGCCGTTTCCAGGCACCGTGATGCCAAGATGGGCCTCGAGCGCGTGCGTATGGACGTTATCAAGAAGATCCCCACCGCCTTCGGCGAGGGCGACATCATCAAGGCCGTGCTCACCCTGCCGGGCGTCAAGTCCGTGGGCGAGGCGTCCAGCGGATTCAACGTGCGCGGCGGCTCCACCGACCAGAACTTGATTCTGTTCAACGACGGCACGATTTACAGCCCCACGCATCTCTTCGGCCTGTTCTCCGCCTTCAACCCCGACGTGGTGAGCGAAGTGGAGCTGTACAAGAGTTCCATTCCCGCCGAGTTCGGAGGCCGCATCTCGTCGGTGCTCGACGTGCGCGGACGCGAGGGCAACTCCAAGAAGATTTCCGGTTCCCTGGGCATAGGCCTGCTGACCGGACGCTTCCATCTGGAGGGCCCGATCGTCAAGGACCGCACCACCTTCATCATCGGTGGCCGCACCACCTATTCCAACTGGATACTCAACCTCCTGCCGGAAAACAGCAACTACCACGGCGGACAGGCGCAGTTCAGCGACGTGAACGCCTCCGTGACGCACAAGATCAACGCCGCCAACTCCATCCAGGCGTCCGCATACTGGTCTCGCGACGGCTTCTCCTTCGACAGGGATACGTCGTTCGTCTATTCCAACCTGAACACGTCGCTGAAGTGGCGCAGCAGGCTGGGCAGCCGCCTGAACCTCATCGCCTCCGCAGGTTACGGCAACTACAAGGCCTCGTTCGTGAACGACTTCAACGAGTACTCCGGGTACCGTATCGACAACTCCATCGGCGAGGGATTCGCAAAGGCTACGTTCCGCTATGCGGTTACCGACGCCCACAACGTTTCCTTCGGCCTTTCGTCACTGTACTATGGCCTCATGCCGGGAAGCATCAGCGGACTGCACGCAGGCAGCTATATCGAGCCGCGTTCACTGGATACCCAGCGCGCGGTGGAACCGGCCCTGTTCGTGAGCGACAGCTGGACGGTCACGCCCAAGTTCACGCTCGACGGAGGCATACGCCTAAGCGGCTTCGTGGCCATGGCCCCCAGCAAGTTCTACTGGAATCCGGAGTTCCGCATCTCGGGTAAGTACTCCTTCCTCGACAATCTGTCGCTGAAGGCCGGCTTCAACACCATGAGCCAGTATATCCACCTGATTTCCAACACTTCGTCCATATCGCCCATCGACACATGGCAGCTGTCGAACGCCAAGATCCGGCCCCAGACAGGCTGGCAGGCAGCCGCAGGGCTTTACTGGACCATAGGCGGCAACCTTGACCTGTCGCTGGAACCGTACTACAAGACCATGCAGCACTACCTCGACTACAAGTCCGGCGCCGTGCTGCTCATGAACGAGAACCTGGCCGACGACCTGGTGGAAACCCGCGGCAAGGCCTACGGCGTGGAATTCATGGCCAAGAAGACCTCCGGCAAGCTTACCGGCTGGGTGTCATACACTTACTCCCGCACCATGCTGCAGGAGACGGAGGACCGCGGAATCGAGACCATCAACGGCGGCGAGTGGTACAACGCCCCTCACGACAAGCCGCATGAGGTCAAGCTGGTGGCCAACTACAAGTTCACCCACCGCTACTCCCTGTCCGCGAACCTCGATTATTCCACCGGCCGTCCCGTGACGCTGCCCGTGGGCTATTACTACTATGCGGGCGGATACCGCCTGGCTTATTCCGGGCGCAACAACTACCGCATTCCCGACTACTTCAGGCTCGACCTGGCGATGAACATTGAGCCCGGACACTACCTGAAGCAGTTTACGCACATGTCGTGGACCATAGGCGTGTACAACGTCACCGGACGCAGGAACGCCTACTCGGTCTTCTATACCGCCGACAAGGCCGGCAACATCCAGGGAAGGATGCTGTCAGTCTTCGCCTGCCAGATTCCTTACATCAACCTTAACCTGAAATTCTGATGGCTGTGAAACATTTGCTTTGTTGTGCGGCCGTTGCCGCGTTGGCGCTGGCCTCCTGCGTGTATCCGTTCGAGCCAGGCATCGAGACTTCAGACGACAGGATCGTGGTTGAAGGCTCCATCAGCATAGGGGGAGTCAGTACTTTCAGCTTCTCCCGTGTCATTCCTTTCTCCGAAGACAAGGCGCAAGACTCATACTACATGTCTACCGCCAATATTCCGATTACCGGATATATCGAGGGCGAGGACGGTACCCGTATCGAGCCGTACCAGACAATGGGTGGCGGTGGCGGATACCTGTATGACGAAGTCGCCACAAAAGACTCGTATATGGGAGGGGCGGATACAGGCACCAAGCTTTACTTCGACACCATGTTCGCATCGCCCTCACAGCGTTACAGGGTGCATTTCCATAATACGAAAACTGATACGGAGTACGAATCCGACTGGGTGGACGTGTGCCCCAAGCCTGTGATCGACGAGCTGCGCTACATACTCGACCGCGACCGCTCCGAGCTGAACGTGGCCCTGAGCATGCACAGCGATACCGACAGCCACTTCCGCTGGTA